>Ga0302314_10006633_pt1 | contig 20921 bp, 22 predicted proteins | sample III_Palsa_N2_3_FD_200533 | JGI IMG/M metagenome (GOLD analysis project Ga0302314, IMG submission 200533) | Peat permafrost microbial communities from Stordalen Mire near Abisko, Sweden - III_Palsa_N2_3 | ecosystem: Environmental > Terrestrial > Soil > Palsa > Peat permafrost | place: Sweden... | reverse complement strand
CCCAGTGGACGTCATGGCTGCCGGCCGGGATCAGCTGGAAGCGCCGCGCCAGCTCGAGCCGAATTTGACCCAGCACCGTACGGGCAGTCGCGGCCTGATCGGCGACGATGAACAGCACGTCGCCGGTGCTCGCACCCAGCGCTGTCTTGATCGCTTCCACCTCGGCTTCGCTGAGGAACTTGGCAATCGGCGAGCGCAACGTGCCGTCCTCCTGCACGAACGCCCAGACAAGTCCCTTGGCGCCGTAGCCCTTCGCGAACTCGGTCAGCGCATCAAGGTCTGATCGCGGCAGCTCACGCGTGCCGGCGTTGATCCCCAACACGGCACCACCCGAGCGGAGCGCCCCGGCGAACACTTGAAATTCACTGCCGGCGACAGCCTCGCCGAGATCGGTCAACTCGAGGCCGAAGCGACGGTCGGGCTTGTCGGAGCCCCAGCGACCGACCGCCTCCTCGTAGCAATGCCGCGGCCACGGTGGCGCCGGCACGTCGAACCCTTCGCGCTTGAAGACCTCGCTGTAGACCGCCTCCAGCGTCTCGATCACCTGCTCGCCAGTGACGAACGCCATCTCCATGTCGAGCTGCGTGAACTCCTGCGTGCGGTCGGCCCGCGAGTCCTCGTCACGGAAGCAGCGGACGATCTGGTAGTAGCGCTCGAGCCCGCCGATCATCAGCAACTGCTTGAACAGCTGCGGCGATTGCGGCAGCGCGTAGAACGAGCCCGGTTGTGTGCGGGCCGGCACCAGGAAGTCCCGCGCGCCCTCGGGCGTTGAGCGCGTCAGAAATGGTGTCTCGATCTCCAGGAAATCACGTGCATCGAGCACCTCGCGGATCGCGCTGACCACCCGGTGGCGCAGCGCCAACGCCTCCTGCATCGGCTGCTTACGCAGATCAAGCGAGCGGTAGCGCAGTCGCAGGTTCTCATCGACGGGTGCGTCGTCATCGATCTGGAACGGCGGCGTCTTGGCGTCAGCCAGCAGCGCAAGTTCGCTGACGCCGAGCTCGATCTCACCCGTCACGAGGTTCGGGTTGACGTTCTCAGCGGAGCGCGCGACCACGGTGCCGGCGGCGCTGATCACATCTTCAGAACGCAGGGCGTGGGCCGCGGCGAACGCCTCGGGCGCCGAGTCCGGATGAAACACGAGCTGCACGATCCCCGAGCGATCACGCAGGTCGATGAAGATCAAGCCGCCATGGTCACGACGGCGGTGGACCCAGCCGGCTACGCGGGCGGGCTGACCGGCCCGCCCGCCGGTCAATTCGGCGGCCCAGGCGTCGCGGAAGCCGTTCGGCTGCGGTGGATGCGCCATCGCGGTCACAGGCGGGGCCCGCGCAAGATCGCAGCGATCACCGCGTCGGCGCTCAGCTCGTGCTGCTCACCTGTTGCCATCTCTTTCAGCGATACATGCTCGGCGTCACTCACAATCGCAACGTAGCGAGCACCCAGCCGGTCCGCGTGCTTGAGCGCGGCCTTCAGCGAGCGCCCGGTCAGCTCAAGCTGGGCAGCCAAGCCGGCCCGTCGCGCCTCACGCGCCAGTTCGAACTGCGGGGCGGTTGCGCCGGCGAGCCGGTCAGCCGCCGGCGCGACGAGTAGATCAACGGTGTCAGCTGCAACCGGCACCTCCGAGCCCGCGAGCAAGATCCGCTCGATCCCGGCTGCCCAGCCGCAGGCCGGCGTCGACTGGCCGCCGATCTGCTCGATCAGGCGGTCGTAGCGGCCGCCGCCGCCGACGCCTGACTGGGCGCCGAGACCGTCGGCCGTGAACTCAAACAGCGTGCGCGTGTAGTAATCGAGTCCGCGTACCAGCGTCGGGTCGAGTTCGTAGATGAGGCCGACGACGTCAAGTAGCGCTTTGACTGAGTCGAAGTGCTCCTTGTCCTCGGGACGCAATTGGTCAAGTAGCTTCGGCGCGCCCTTCATCACAGCCTGGGTACTCGGGTCGCTTGAATCGAACGCGCGCAGTGGGTTGAGCTCGATCCGGGCCTTGACCTCGGCTGACAGCTGCGCCTCGTGCGCGTGGAGGTAGGACGTCAGTTCCTCGCGATACTGGGCGCGGGTCTCCGGTGTGCCGAGGCTGGCGAGCCGCAGGCGCACGCCCTTGACCCCCATCGTCTCGAGCAGCTCGGCCAGCAGCACGATCAGCTCGGCGTCGACCTCAGGGCGCTCCGATCCGATCGTCTCGGCACCGACCTGCCAGAACTGGCGGTAGCGTCCGGCCTGCGGCCTCTCCTGGCGGAAAAAGCTTGAGAGGTACCAGAACTTGACCGGCTGGGGCAGCTTGTGCATGCCGTGCTCGATGTAGGCGCGGGCGATCGGGGCCGTGCCTTCAGGACGTAGCGTCAGCGCGCGGCCGCCCTGATCGGTGAACGTGTACATCTCCTTCTGGACCACGTCGGTCGCCTCGCCGACACCGCGAACGAACAGCTCGGTCGATTCGAACACCGGTGTTTCGATTCGCTTGAAGCCGGCGCGGCCGAGGATCTGTTGCGCGTGCCCTTCGAGCACTGCGCGGGCCTCCGCGGCCACGGGCAGGACGTCGTAGGTCCCCTTCGGTGCCTCGATCATCGGCGGCCTACCGGGGGTTGAGTTCTTGCAGGAACGGGTTTGTCGCGCGCTCGCGCGCGAGCGTCGTCACTCCCATGTGGCCCGGGTATACGGCGGTCTCAGGCGGGAATTCGTCGAGCAGCGCCTGGATCGACTCGAGCAGGACCTGGAAGTCGCCGCCGGGGAGGTCGGTGCGGCCGACCGACCCTTGGAACAGCACGTCGCCTGACAGCAGCGCGTCGTGATCGCGCACCGCATAGGTCACGTGACCGGGGCTGTGACCTGGTGTAAAGCGGACATCGAACGTCAGCCCCGCCAGCTCCAGCTCCTCGCCGCCCTCGACCGTGTGCTCAGCCTCGTAGCTCTCAAACGGGCCGAAGCCGGGGAAGCGCATGTAGTCGTTGATGTTGGCGAGGATGTGCTTCTCGAGATCGGGCACGTAGACCGGTGCGCCGGTCGCCCGGGCCAGCGCCGCGACGGCGCCGACATGGTCGAAGTGGGTGTGGGTCAGGAGGATCGCCTCAACCGTCTCGACCCCCAGCTCTTTCAGGGCGTTGAGCAGACGCTCCGCCTCCTCGCCGGGATCGATCACGACGGCTGAGGTGGCCTGCGGGCCGGCGCGGACCACGAAGCAGTTCTCCTGCACCGGGCCGACCGTGAACATCCGGACGTCGATCATCGCTTGGCGGTGATCGGCAGACCTTGCTTTTTCATCCGCCGCTTCCACAGGTTCAACTCGAGGTAGTAACTCGCGGGCGTGTAGAAGGCGAACGCCAGTGCGGCGAGGATCACTGCCGACTCGACCCGGTCCTTGCCTTTGCCGATCAGCAGCAGCGCGACAAACATGATGACCGTTGCCAGACCGGCCTTGGTGACCGAGCTCTTCCACATCGGGCGCTGGTTCATTCGCGTGATCCGGGCTTCCTCGCGGGTGATCTTCTTCTTCTCGGCCGCGGTCGGCTGGCGGCCGGTGCGGCCGCGTGACTCGACGAAGCCGGCGGCGTTGCCACGGTGCTTGGTCTTGCGTTTGCGCTTCGTCTGTGCCACGCGAGTGACTTTAGTTGGTGGTGAGGTGTGTCGGCGCGGCGAGCGCTTCCTCAAGAAAGCGGCGGTTCGCCACCTCGAGGTGTCCCGGCAGGCCGCCGAGCGCCGCTCTTGGCGGCAGCCCGACGAGTTCGGCTCTGGCGACCGCGGTGTGCTGCTCGATCGCCTCGATCACGGTGCGCAGCGGGGTGAGCTGGTAGTCCTCAACGTTGATCGAGACCTGCGGGCGGTGCGGGTTGGTCAACTGGACGGCGATCGCGCGGACTCCGGACAGTCCTTGAGTGCCGCCCTCACGGATCGTTGCGGCGATCCGCTGGGCGTCTGCGAGCGTGGCGGGTGGGGCGAGCTCGACGTTGAAGGCAATCAACACGGGTCTTGCCCCGACCAGCACGGCACCGGCGGTCGGGTGCGGCTTGAGCGGCCCAAAATCAGGTCTCAGTTCTCCGTCTGCGAGCCTCGCGGCGAGCCCCGCTGGTCCGCCCTGGCGTATCTGTGCGCGCGTGCGGGTGTTGTCGGTCAGCAGCCCGTATAGGAAAACCGGCAGCTTCAACTCGCGGCCGAGCTGGTCGGCCAGCAGCAGCGCCTCGGCGCAGGCCGCGCCCCGATCCTCGGGCGTTAGGTAGACAATCGGGGCGACGTCGAGCGCGCCCACGCGCGGGTGGGCGCCCGCGTGCGCGTTGAGGTCGATCCGCGCAATCGACACGGCGGCAGCTCGAACGACGGCGGCCGCTAGTTCGCCTGGTGCGGCGGTCAGCGTCAGCACCGTTCGGTTGTGGTCGCCGTCGCTATGCGCGTCAAGTAGCCGGGCGGGAGCGACTGCTGCTTTCAGTGATTCGATCGTCGGCTGATCACGGCCTTCAGAGAAGTTCGGAACAGCTAGAAGAGGGGGCATCCAGGGCTCCTTGGCGGTGTCTGACCCTCGCTAGACTCCTCGGGCCCCGCCGGAGTAGCTCAGTCGGTTAGAGCAGCGGAATCATAATCCGCGTGTCGGGGGTTCGAGTCCCTCCTCCGGCACTTTGTGATGAGTCGAAGCTCCTATGTCAAGGGAGTTTCGCTAATAGCGGGTTTCTAGCGGGGACATATCGAGTCAATCCGTCACCAACCCGAGAACCAACCACATCAGTCGGACGTCACCGCCCACGCGGCACTCTGACACTGAGAGACATATGTCATGAACCTAGACACCTCCTCCGGCACTGTCTGACTTCCCTGCCAATGCGGCACATTGCACGATTCGCCTCCGGGTTGTCCGAGCCAGGTTTCTCCCAAAGGTTTCCCCCGTGGGCGAGGTTTGTGCTGAAATGAAATCAATAGCCTGGCCGACTCGTGTGTCGAGTTAGCATCGGGCCAATTCGGCAGGTCCGTCCCGCCAACTCCGCAGCATTTCCTGACTTCCCTTAGTTTCGTTTAGACTCACTTTGAGACGGTCGAGCTGCGCTCAACTACGGGGTGCCTGACAGGGCGACATTTCGCGTCGCGGTATAGAACGGGTTGACTTCCAAGCAATCTCACCTGGCAGGCCCCATCTTTAGACCTAGAACGGGATGTCGTCGGGGGGTGAGTCGGTCGACGATGGGCGTAGCTCCTCCAGAGACCGACTTATCGTGGGAATATCTCCGTCGCCCTCAGCGTTGACGGATGCGCCGAATCTGGTGTCGGAAGGCAGGGGGGCAGCGGGAGCGTCTTTTCTGCGCGACGCATACTCCGAGTATGCCGTAGACATTGACCTGTTGACGTCGACTACCCGATGACACCAAGACTCGAACGCCGGCCGCGGCGACGTTGCCCACATCGGAACTTGAGACTCCATAGGTGATCGCAGCCGCGTGATTGTCCGAAAGATGGAAGCCTCTGAGCGCGACGGTCCCTAATCCCGGTGGCCAGCCACTGCCGACAAACTCAAAGCCGCCAACGGGCGGTGAGTTCTCAGGCTCCACACCTATGCGAACTAGCCGCGGTGGTGCGAAACCCCTGAGCGGCAGAAGAGTGGCGGATTCCAATTTCACCACTCCTCCGGAGTCATTTGACAAGTTGACAGTGAAAAACCTGATCTGGCCCGGAGTGGCCGAGCCCGTGCCGTAGATCCCACTGCCGGAGACTCCAGTTAGCCCACCAATCCCGTTGTCGCAGGCTGTAAGTACAACCGGCAACATCAGCGCGATCGCAATCCATGTACGGTGTCCGGCGCGCGCTCGTGCACATCCGCAGAGGCGCATATGTGCAGCCTATCGCGCACCGCCAAGTCTGTGCTAGTGAATGTTGCCAGTCGGCCGCGCAGTCGGCCAGGGCTACCTGAAGCGAGCGCGGTCTACGGCTGCATCGGAATGACCCACATCGAGCGCCAGGCTCTGATGCAGGCATAATTACGGGAGATCTCACCGGGAAGCAGATTCTTGGGGAACCCGGCAACACGCCGCCAGTGAGTCGATTACCACCAAGTTTGTGACAGCTGAAGCCACCACGCAGCTCAGGTTGAGTCTAGTCGTTGGCGCTGCTAGATCCGGGACGACGCTAACTCGGCGACTCCTGGACGCCCATCCAGAGATCGGCTGCCCCGCGGAAGCCGGCTTGCCGGGTCTGTTAGCTCACATGACGCGCGTATGGATGACAGTTCACGCGGATGAGCGTGTACGTGAGAGCCGCAACGATCCCGGTATCGGTGAACCGGAGCCAAATGCCGGAGAGGCAGCCTGGGCAAGAGTGCCTGGAACTCCGTTCGGTCAAGACGCACCAAACGACGAACGCGGCGCGCATCGATATGGACGGACCGAACTGCCTCCCGCAGCGCGCGCTTGGCTTCTTGATGCGATAGGCGTGCCGATGGCGAGCTACTGCCGGCCTCGCGGGAAGAGGCTCTACGTCGACAAATCGCTCGACTCTGTGTACCACCTCCGACTGGTCCAAGATCTGTTCCCGGACACTCGGACGATTCTCGTCTTCCGTCACGTCATGGATACCATAGCCTCGGGTTTGGAAGCCTCACCGTGGGGCTTCCAGGCCTACGGGTACGTGCCTTACGTGCAAGGCTCCGTTACCAACAACGTCGCAGCGCTCGCCACCTACTGGCTCGATCATGTGGGTGCTGCACTCGCTTGGGAGAGAGAGGCACGGGACTCGTGTTATCGCGTGCTGTACGAGGATCTAGTCACGTCGCCCGGCCAGACCGTAGCCGGGATGCAGCGCTTCCTCGGCGTCGCCGAAGATCTATCGGTTCTGTCCGGGGCTTTCGGCAGAGCAACAGTGGGGCCTGGCGACTACAAGGTCGATCACACCTCCGGGGTCCACTCGCGATCGATCGGCCACGGTAAGCGAGTGCCGGTATCAATGCTTCCACCCGGGCTTCTCAACGCAGTCAACGAGCATCTTGAGGAACTCGGGTATCCGACCCTGGACAGCAGCTGGAACACCGCGGAACGCCCGGTCGACAGTGGTGGAGAAGGGATGTGGGCTACACAACTACGTGATCTGATGGATCGCGTCAGCGTCACGCCGGATCAGGCAATCGTAGAGTCGTTTGCCATTGTTGCCGAGGATCACCACCGGCTGCGCTGGGTAGTGCGGCCCAGGGAAGGCTCGATCCGGTCTGGCGAGGGCGATGTGGATGGCGTAGTCACCGGCACGGCCGAGGACCTTGTGCTCTTGTTTACTCGTGAGGAGAACTTAGGAGTGCTCGTACGGGCCGGTCGCGTCAGGTACCTCACGTCAAACAACGATCCCAACGCGAACGTTGAACTCCTCTCGGAACTGGTTGATTTGGTTCGCAGCATCCAACTCTTTGGTTGATGAGCGGCGAGGCATCAGCACTGGCATGGCGCCAGTATCGAGCGAACTAGCGAGGTCGAGTGAGTGAACGAGGTCAGCGAACTGCTAAAGCTGCTGCACGACGCGAACCGCCGAATCCCGAGCTTGACTGCCGAGTATTCGGACCACTTCGAGGTCCCCGCGACGCGTAAACTTGAGGTGACGCCCCGGCCGGACGGCCGGTTTGAGTTCAACGGCTACGGCGGCGGACTATTTCCACGGTCTACCCGGGTCCAGCGTTCCCTGTGGTACGAGCGACCATCGCGATTGCGCGTCGAGGTCAGACAGGCCGGCCGCCTCGTGATCGCAGGTGTGCGCACTGATCTTGGGTGGTCAGAGTGGGACCGAACACGAGGCGTTCGACGAAGCACATCCTCACCGAGTGATCGGGACAGTGATGTCCCGGTCCTTCTGAGCCCAACGCTACTCGCCCCAGAGCGACTCCTCGCTTGGGTGGTTGTTGACTCAGTGCGACCGTCTTCACGGATGGGCCGCGATGTTCTCGTCGCGACCGCTATGGAACGGCGATGGTCACCCGTTCCTCCTGTCGCTCGCAGCTTCGTGTTCGAGTTCGATGCCGAAACGGGCATGCTGCTCCGACGAGAAACGTTCGATGGCGAGCGCCGTTTGGCGCTTACTGAAGCCATTGCTGTGGCGTTCAACCCACCGCTCGAAGGAGCCACCTTTCGTCTGGACCTGATTGACGCCAACAGGGGCGAGTAAGCGAGCGCCGCAGCGCGACCATCGCTCGACCAAGACATGTCGGCCAGTGGCTCACCTAAGCGGCGGGAGTGGTCGGCTAGAGAGCGATGCGATGTTGCGTGCTAACGGCCGCGAGCGCCGTAGGCTTGGGTGATCGCAACGGCGCCGCGAACCCCGGGCCGCCGATGTGAAAGTAAAATGAACGCATTGTCCTTAACCGCGGCGGCTTCTCGTCCCTTGGCCGATGAGACACTAGACACGCCGTTTGGCAGGACTCCGTAGGTCCAGGCATCCCCGGTGCGGCGGTCGCCGAGAGTCGCATATACCCCGGACTGAGCACCAGGCTCGGCGTCGCATACTGAATAAGCCCCAAAGCTCTCCACGGGATCAGCGACAACCACGCACATTCCATTAGAGCCGGGGATCGCGAAAACTGTACCGTCGTTCGTCGTAACGGCTTGGGTCGCAGATCCATCCAGCCCCAAAGAGGTGTATTCGGGCGCAACCAACATCGAACTCAGCACCCGCTGAACAGCTGGCGTCTCCAGTGAGGAGACAGTTGCGGCCATTGCCCTCCGGTTGCCACTCGTCCTAAAAATCGCAAAGTCAGCGAGTATCCCTGGCGCAATATGCGCCGAGTCTGGTCGATTTGCCGGTACGCCGGTTGTCGCTCCTGCGGATGTGTAGGTAACGAAGCCGCCGACGGCTATCACGCTCACGGCAAGTGGTACAGCCAGCGCCGACCGCCGTCGCGCACGGAGCAAGGTATTCATCTCTGCTGCTCCTTCATGGTGTCTATTCGCCACCGAACGCGCTTGAGCGCCTCGAAACGCCTTGCATCTCATGGTCTCGGTAACCACCGCCCGCTTGAATCCACACTGCGCCTCGAATCCAACTGGGGTTACTAATTCGGGAGTTGCCGTCGTAGTAAGAGCGGGTTCCTTCGCCTGCACGTCCAGCACAATTTGAGGCCCCAAGAACCGAGTACCTGTTGTTGTCGCGCATTGATGTACACGCCTTACCGTCAGACGCGCTATGAGGGCTGCAGACTGACTTCACGTCCCCGTAATTCGAGAAGAAGAACGCACTCGAGGCGGCGCGTCTGGGTCCCCCCTCCATGTGGCTAGCCCCCGCGCGGTTACACTTGAACTCTTGCCCGCTTGAGCCAGCAACGTTCGGGAAGTACTCGTGGCGATACGAGGGAGTGGTATGAGCCACCGCGATTGACGGCGCCGCCACTCCTGCCGCTGCCATGGCGACAAACGCGGCGCCGAGACTACGCGTCGAGACCTTAGGCCGTCTCCCGAGCTGAGCTTCAGTGATTGAGGAATCTGAGGCTGCTGGACCTTCCGGCACTGCTCCCCCTTCGATCTCGCGGACCGTCCCTGATAGACGAAGCCTGCGACACGCTATCACAGTTCGCGGCCAACGGCCAGCCGGTAGTAGCGGTGCACCCGGCTGCGGTGGTGGGAGTGGTTCTGGCGACCACGGGCGGTCAGACTGCTCGGTACGGCCATCGTCGCGTCATTGGGTCTTGGGTAACCAACGATCATGAGCGCCGCGTGAGGCGGTCCACGAGGTCAGCGGCGTACCGGGCCCTGTGTTCTTGCCCGCGGGCGCCGTCCTCAGCTCGTCTAGAGGCACTCAGAGAAACGTCAGAGACTCAGAACAAGCATCGGTGTCAAGCCCCACCGCTCAGGATTGAGTCTCGGGCTCGTGTGCGCTCCTGCCGCGGCCTCGGTCAAGCGAGTCGCACGGAGGGTGGATGAGCGGACCGATTCAGACCCAACACCAACCTGCCTGGCAACGCCAGCCTGAGCAGGTTCTGCAGATCGCGAACAAAGCGCAGCACCGTTTGCACCGCGTCTACCGGCAGATGAAAGCCCGCGGCAAAGCTCACAACGTGGTCACGGTCGCGGTCGCCCGCGAACTGGCCTGCTTCCTCTGGGCCGCGGCGACTATCGACTAACCGTCAGCTGACATCCCCACGCTCGAGAGAGCGGGGCGCCGGGCCGCTCAAGCGGTCGGGCACGCGCGAACTAACTATGAGCCACAAGCATCAACTCAGATGCCGTGACGCTCGCTCCTAGACACGCGCACCCCCGACAGCGAAACAAGGCCCTGGGGTCCCAACCCCCGCATATCAGACTGGCAACGTCGTCACCGAGCCCTACGCCCCGCCCTCCCGAGAACCATCAAACGCTTGCGAAGCAGGCGGGTTCTCACACGCCCACTTAACAAACGTCACGCCATATCAGTTGGCGACCGCTCACACCGCAGACGAAAGCACTCGTCAGCAGGCTCTGAACACCGGCGCCTCGCGGTCTCAGTCGGTCGTGCTGAGGATAAACCTGGCGATGGCACAGGCACTGAAGGCGGCCAAGCGGGCGAGGTCGCTGCCATCCTGGTGTTGCTCAGCTCGGCCATGGCCGCTGCCGATGTCGTTTCGTGCTGCCCCGACGGCATCGACGACGGCGGCAAGTCGACGGGCGATGTCACCTTCGACAGGTGCGCGCGAGCGAGGGCTAGGATTACCGCGCGATGAGCATCCTCAACCCCGAGTTCCTCGACACACGGCCCGAGCGCGAACAGATTTTCCGCGCGACCGTCCCAGCCGCGGTCCTGGGGATCGTCGCCGGAATCGCGGTCAGCAAATCTTCAGGCCTGTACCTCCTGCTGATCTTGCTGGCGATCGCCGGGTCGGTCCTGGCGGGAATGGAGCACCGCACCAGCGAGGACGCCGCACTGCGGGGGTTCGGCGCAGGCATCATCTTCGGCGTCACCGTGCTGATCGGTCACGGCCTGATCTCCGGCGGCGCGGTCTCGCTGCCTCATCCACTCGTGCTCGAACCGGTGATCGCGGCAGCGGCATCGATCGGACTGTTTGCGCTCGGCGCCCGGCTCCGCAGCCGGCGCGAGCCAGCCGCCACCTAAGCCGCTTCGCCGCCCCAGTTGGTGGTGGTCTGTCCCGCCAGCGCCGGGCCGAAGTGGCAGTCGATGTGCGCGATCAGATCGTCGCGAAAGACGAAGTACTCGACGTTGCCGAACTCCGATCCGTCGTTCGTCAAAGCGTGGTAGCGAATCAGCGCATGATCAACATCGGCATAGACGTTGAGCAGCTCGAAGTGCTTCATCGCCTCATGGTTGGGCCAGCACCGCCCGAAGTACGTCTCTAGGTCGATGTTGTCATCGTCGTTGGGGCTTGAGAACGTGAACTCCGGATGCAGGACCGACTCGTTCAGCCCACGGTCGTCGTTGACGTAGGACTCGTAATAGCTGCGGATCAGCGCGAGGCGGCTTTCAGGTCCAGATTGCATGTGCTCTCCTAGTAGTTCGAACGCGGCGTCAGGACTACGACGAACGGGCACCCGCCAAAGGACCGGCTAACCCCCCGGCGAGCCGAACGTCGAGCGCAGTTGCCGCGCGAGTCGCCGCGCCTTATCGGTCCCGCGGCGCCCCGCCCACGGATGCGGTCCCTTCGCCCAAGGGTGCCAACCAAGCGTTCCGTACTCCTCGCGGATCGCCGCCTTCAGCTCGCCACGGTGCTCGCCGCAGGCGTAGCGCTGCGGGCCGTAGATCCCCCTCCCATGCCAGGTCAGCCAGGGCGCCGGCGGTCCCTCACCGGCGTCGACATACTCGCCGTGGCGAAGATCAAGTAGCTGGCGTTCAAGCCCAATCCGGCTGGCCGCATCAGGCTCGCGTCCGCAGATCTCACAGCGGAAGATGACCTTGATCGGCATCAGCGCGCGCCCGGCCGATCAGCTACGGCGAACGGCGGTGGGTCAGCCTCACCGTGTGCTCGATCAGCGACTCGAGGTGCTCGTCGGGCGAGCCGACGAGATGCCAATCCCCGTGTTCGCCGATCACCAGCCCGGCGTCGGCTAGGCGCGCCAGGGCGTGCGTGATTGAGGGGCGCTCGGCCGCTACCAGTTCGCCGAGCAGCTTGTGGGTCAGCGGCAATGTCAAGCGGATCCCGCCGAGCTCGACTCGGCCCCAGCGTGCGGCCAGGTGCCACATCAACAAATCAAGCCGCACTTCCAGGCGGGGATGGCCGTTGATCGCGCGGATCGTGTCGAGGTCGGCGATCCGTCGGAAGGCACGGCGTAGCAACGCCTGACCGAGCTGTGGCCACGGTTTGATCCGCTCGCCAAACTCGGCGTCGAGTAGACCAAAGCGCGTCGGCGACAACACCCGCCAAGACTCGCCCCGCTCGAGCAGCGTGTCATCGAGCAGCGCCCACGGCTGCAGCAGATCGCCGGCACCGAGCAGCTCTACCGCCGCGCGGTCACCGACCCGCGTCTCTTTGGCAGTCAGTCCCGCCAGCACGATCAGCCCCGGCCCGCCCCGGACCTCATGGAGCAATGGCTGCAGGTGACACTCACCGAGGCCCGCTTCAACGACCCGTACCGTCGTCCCCTGACGCACCGCGAAGCGGGTCCGAGGCTCGAACTGCTGCGCCAAGTCATCATCGGCATCGAGCAGGTAGGTCCGCAAGGTCATCGCCTGCGGCGGTTGTGGCAGCTCTCCTAACTGCCGGTGCGTCCAGTCGGGTGAACCCGGTGACACCAAGGCGAGTCTAATTCGGCGCGCGCCAAAAAGCGACCGGTAATCGTGGTTACGAACGTATTGGTAACCCGGGTTACCAGCTCCCGCACAGCTCGGCGCACGGGTGGTACACCGCGAAATGTGTGCTTGGCAATCCCCGGCCAGGTCGTTGAGCTAGTCGACGACCAGAAGCGACTCGCGAAGGTCGATGTCGCCGGTGTTCGGCGCACGGTCAACGTCGGCCTGCTCGACGGCGAGGACGGCGGCGTCGTCCCTGGTGACTGGGTGTTGATCCATGTCGGCTTCGCGATGTCGAAGGTCGACGAGCAGGAGGCGAAGGCGACGCACGACATGTTGGTCGGCATGGGCGAGAACTACGAGCAGGAGCTCGAGGAGCTCAAGGCCAGCGTGATCGAATGAGCGTCACGGCGGACTCGGCCACGCAGCCCTGCACCTCTGAGCACTGCATCACCTGCGGCGACGACGGCGTGCCGATGACGATCCTCAAGCTTGACCACACACGCGACCTGGCGCTCTGCAGCGATCAAGCCGGCGCCCACATGACGGTCGAGACCTTGCTCGTGCAGCCGGTCGAGGTCGGCGACGTTCTCCTGGTCCACGCCGGCACCGCGATCGGGCGAGCCGAGCAGCTATGAGGTTCGTCGACGAATACCGCGACGCCGACCTCGGCCAAGCCCTCGCAGGCGAGATCCTCGGCCTCGTTGAGCCCGGTCGCCACTACAAGGTGATGGAGGTCTGCGGCGGCCACACCCACTCGATCTACAAGTACGGGATCGACGATCTGCTGCCCGCCAACGTCGAACTCGTTCACGGCCCCGGCTGCCCCGTCTGCGTGATCCCGATGGGGCGCGTCGACGACGGAATCTCGCTGGCCCACGAGCCGGGCGTGATCTTCACCTGCTTCGGGGACATGATGCGGGTGCCTGGCTCAAACGGCAGCCTGCTTGAAGCGAAGGCCGCCGGTGCCGACATCCGGATGGTCTATTCGCCGCTTGACGCGCTGCGGATCGCCAAGCAGAACCCTGACCGTGAGGTTGTGTTCTTCGCGATCGGCTTTGAGACGACCGCGCCCTCAACCGCGTTAACAATCATCCGGGCCCGCCAGGAGGAGATCAAGAACTTCACGGTGATGTGCAGCCACGTGACGATCGTGCCGCCGCTGCGCGCCCTGCTCGAGTCCCCCGACCTGAGACTCGACGGCTTCGTCGGACCGGGACACGTCTCAACCGTGGTCGGCGCGCGGCCGTTTGAATTCATCCCCGTCGACTACGGCAAGCCCGTCGTCGTCTCCGGGTTCGAGCCGCTCGACATCCTGCAGTCGGTGTACATGATCCTCAAACAGCTCGCCGAGGGCCGCTGTGAGGTCGAGAACCAGTACAAGCGGATCGTCCCCTACGAGGGCAACCTGAAGGCGCTTGAGGTGATGGCGGAGGTGTTTGAGCTCCGCCCCCACTTCGAATGGCGCGGACTCGGGTTCATCTCACACAGCGGACTGAAGCTCAATCAGAACTACGCGGATCTCGACGCCGAAATCCGCTTCAGCGTGCCGGGTGTGCGCGTTGCCGACCCCAAGGCCTGCCAATGCGGCGAGGTCCTGAAGGGCGTGATCAAGCCTTGGGAATGCAAGGTGTTCGGCAGCGCGTGCACTCCGGAGCGGCCGATCGGGACCTGCATGGTCTCCTCCGAGGGCGCCTGCGCCGCGTATTACAACTTCGGCCGTTTCGCCCGCGAGCGCGAGGTCGTCTGAGATGGCCACCGAGCAAGCCATCAGCGACCGCGAGCAGAAGGTCCTCGGGATCATCGCCACGGCGCGTGGCAAGCGCGCCAAGTTCCGTGATGAGCGGATCACGATGGCCCACGGCGCCGGCGGCAAGGCGACCGCGAGTCTGATCGAGGGACTGATCGTGCCCAAGCTTGCTCCCAGCGGGGAGCAAGCACTGAACGAACTTGCCGATGCCGGCCGCGTCAGCATCGACGGCACACAGATGGCGATGACGACCGACTCCTACGTCGTCAAGCCACTGCGCTTCCCCGGCGGCTCGATCGGCGAGCTCGCCGTCAACGGCACGGCCAACGATCTCGCCGTCTCGGGCGCGCGACCGCTGGCGCTGAGCCTGTCGCTGATCCTTGAGGAGGGGCTGCCGGCCGAGATCCTCGCTGCCGAGATCGAGGCGATCGCCAAAGCCGCGCAAGAAGCAAACGTAGAGATCGTCACCGGGGACACGAAGGTCGTTGAGCGCGGCCACGCCGATGGCCTCTACATCACCACCAGCGGTGTCGGCCAGCTCGATCCCCGCGCCCAGCTCTCGCCCACTGCACTGCGCCCCGGCGACAGGATCCTGCTGTCGGGCAGCATCGGCGATCACGGCACGGCGATCATGCTGGCCCGCGGTGAATTTGAACTTGATGCGGATATCTACTCAGATACCCGTGCGTTGTGGCCGGCGGTCGACGCCCTGCTCGATGCGGCCGGCCCTGACCTGCGCTGCATGCGCGACGCGACTCGGGGCGGTGCCGCATCGGTGCTGAACGAGCTGGCGCGCAGCGCGCAGGTCGCAATCGTCGTTGAGGAAGGCGCGATTCCCGTCAAGCCCGCCGTCGCGGGGGCTTGTGAGTTGCTTGGAATCGACCCGATGTACGTAGCCAACGAAGGCAAGTTCCTCGCGTTCGTCGCACCAGAAAGCGCGGAGGCGGCCCTAGCCGCACTCCGCAACACACCCGGCTGCGAGGACGCGGCAGAGATCGGCGAGGTGCGGACGGAACCGCCCGGCATGGTGCTCGTGAACACGAGCTTTGGCGGCCGGAGAGTGATGGACCAGTTGGTCGGAGATCCGCTCCCGCGGATCTGTTGAGAGATCAAGAGAGGGAAACGTTATGGCGATGATGGCCAGTCCATACGCAGCGCAAAAAGAAACCGAGGGGGTGACAGCACACGTCCTGTGGATGACCACGGGGCTCAGTTGCGAAGGTGACTCGGTTGCGATGACCTCCGCGACCAACCCGAGCCTCGAGGACATCATCCTCCAGGCGATCCCCGGGATGCCGAAGGTCGTCGTGCACAACCAAGTGATCGACTATGCGGTCGGCCAGGAGTTCGCGCAAGCATGGTTCGACGCCGAGCAAGGCAAGCTCGATCCGTTCGTGCTCTGCATCGAAGGCTCACTCGGTAACGAGGAGATCAACGGCGAAGGCCACTGGACAGGGTTCGCCGTGAACCCGGACAACGGGCAGCCGATCACGATGAACGAGTGGCTTGACCGCCTCGCCCCCAAGGCGGCAGCGGTTGTCGCGATCGGGACGTGCGCCACCTACGGCGGCATCCCGGCGATGAAGAACAACGCCACCGGCGCGATGGGCGTCCCGGACTACCTCGGCTGGAACTGGAAGTCGAAGGCGAACCTGCCGGTCGTCTGCATCCCAGGTTGCCCGGCCCAGCCCGACAACATGACCGAGGTCCTGCTGTACCTGGCGCTGCACCTCGCAGGCCTGGCACCGGCACCTGAGCTCGATGAGGCGCTGCGGCCGAAGTGGCTGTTCGGCCGCACGGTCCGTGAGGGCTGTAACCGCGCCGGCTTCGCCGAGCAGGGCGACTTCGCCACCGAGTACGGCTCGGATCACCGCTGCATGGTCAAGCTCGGGTGTAAGGGCCCGGTTGTGAAATGCAACGTGCCGGTCCGCGGTTGGGTCAATGGGATCGGCGGCTGCCCGAACGTCGGCGGCATCTGTATGGCGTGCACGATGCCCGGCTTCCCGGACAAGTTCATGCCGTTTATGGACGAGGACAAGTACGGCGCAGCGGCCGCACGGATCATGCAGATGAGCTACGGGCCGATCGTGCGCTACATGCGCAAGCGCAACGTCACAAACAAGTACGACAAGGAGCCGACGTGGCGACGCAGAGGCGACAAATTGACCACCGGCTACGCGAAGAAATGGTGAACAGCTAATGGCTATTGACACCCAAAAGAAGGTCTTAATCAAGGAGATGTCGTGGGATCCGATAACCCGGATCGTCGGCAGCCTCGGGATTCACACGGAGATCGACTTCACCAATCAGAAGGTCAACAAGTGCTACAGCACCTCGATGATCTTCCGTGGGTTCGACATCTTCATGAAGGGGATCGACCCTCGGGACGCTCACTTCATCACCAGTCGAATCTGCGGCATCTGCGGTGACAACCACTGCACCTGCTCGTGCCTGAACCAGAACATGGCCTACGGGGTCAAGCCGCCGAAGCTCGGCGACCTGGCGTTCAACCTGGCGGAGACAGCCGACTACATCTTCGACCACGCGATCTTCAACGATTGCATGGCGAACGTCGACTTCTGCGAGCAGATGGTCAAGGAGACCAACCCAAGCCTGCTAGCAATCGCGGAGAACACGCCGGCGCCGGGCCGTGACATCCACGGTTTCAAGACGATCGCGGACATTATGCGATCGCTGAACCCGTTCACGGGCGAGTTCTATTTGGAGACTCTCCACGTGGCCCGCTACACGCGGGAGATGTACTGCCTCTTCGGCGGCCGGCACACGCACCCCTCGACGATCATGCCGGGCGGCTGCAGTGCCGACATCACGCACCAGACGTGCACCGATTACTACGTGCGCCTGATGCGTTACTTCGACTACGTCAAGCGCAGCGTGCCGATGCACGATGACCTGTACGACTTCTTCCTACAGGAGCTGCCGGGTTACGACATGGTCGGCTTCCGCGAGACCAACCTGGTCAACTGGGGCTCGTTCGACGATCCGGACTACGTCGACTACGACTACAAGAACATGACGGAGTGGGGCCGTAGGCGCTACATCACACCTGGTGTGGCGATCAACGGCGAACTGATCTCGACCGATCTCGTAGAGATCAACCTGATGATCAGGATCCTGCTTGGGTCCTCGTACTTCGACGGTTGGGAGAACGAGCAGACATTCGTCACCCACGATCCACTCGGCAACCCGGTCGACAAGAACCATCCGTGGAACAAGGTCACGCTGCCGCGACCGCAGAAGCGCGACTTCACGGACAAGTACACCTGGGTCGTCTCACCGCGGATCTACGACAAGCGCACAGACACGCATGTGTGCTGCGACACCGGCGGCGGTCCGTTTGCCCGCCAGTGGTGCACGGCGAAGGCCGGACTCGTCGACTTCGGTTATGCGAAGGCGACGGGCCACTCGATCCAGATGGTGCTGCCGCGTTCCCCGAACCTGCCCGAGATGGAGATGGAGTGGCATGTGCCGGAGAAGTCCAACGCGATCGAGCGTGACCGCGCCCGTACCTACCACCAGGCCTACAGCGCACTGATCGCGCTGCACAACCTGGAGCGGGCGATCAAGGAAGTCCAGGCCGGCCGGACCAAGAGCTGGAACAAGTTCAAGGTTCCGGACAACGCGGTCAGCGTCGGCTTCCACGAGGCAGCCCGTGGGGTGCTTTCACACCACATGGTCATCCAGGACGGGAAGATCGCCAACTACCAGCCCTATCCACCGACACCGTGGAACGCAAGTCCCCGCGACGTCTACGGAACTCCCGGCCCCTACGAGGACGCGGTGCAAAACACCCCGATCTTTGAGGAGAACGGCCCGGAGAACTTCAAGGGTGTCGACATCATGAGGGCGGTGCGGTCATTCGATCCGTGCCTGCCGTGCGGCGTACACATGTACAACACCGGCGGCGGCAAGGTGAAGAAGGTCATGCACACCCCAACTGGGCTGTCATGAGCCTGACCGCCGAGACGAGAATCGATGAATCCGAGCAGCTGTTTGCTCGGGTCCAAGAGCTCCAGGACTCACTTGAGTCAGCGCCTGATTCCGGAACCAAGGATGTTGCGCAGGAACTCGTCTCGGCGGTCGTTCAGTTGTACGGCGAGGGCCTTGAACGGATCCTGACGATGCTGTTTGAAGGAGGCGAGGGCGCGGCTGACTTCGCGGCTTCTCTGCCGGAAGACCCGCTGCTGGCAACCCTCCTACTGATCCACGACCTGCACCCGGTCGCGCTCGAGCAACGGGTGCAGGACGCGCTTGAGTCAGTTCGCCCTTACATGGAATCCCACGGCGGCAACGTCGAGTTGTTGTCGCTACAGAACGGCGTCGCGACGATCAACCTGAAGGGCAGTTGCTCCGATTGCTCAGCCTCGGCGGTGACGCTCGAGTTGGCGATCAAGCAGGCACTTGAGGAGCACGCCCCTGATCTGCTCGACCTCGTCGTTGAAGGCACGGGACCACAGTCGATCACCGGTGCGGCACTGCCGATGGCCTCAACCGGCCTGCCGATGCTTGACGACGCACCGTCCGCCGCCTGGGTCGATCTACCCGGCGCGACTGCACTGGGCGAGGAGCCGACCCAGTTCATCGTCGCCGGCCGCTCACTGGTCGTCGCCGACCTGGACGGCACGCTGCTCGCGTACGAGGACAGCTGCGCCAAATGCGCCGCACCGCTGCACGAGGGAACACTCACAGGCGGAAGCCTGTCCTGCCCAACCTGCGGTACCGGCTACCTGCTGGCCCGCGCCGGCCGCGCCAGCGACGACGAGGCGCTTCAACTTGTGCCGGTGCCACTGTTGCGTACCGCGGGGTCGGTCAAGGTGGCGATCGCCGTATGACGGGCGCCGGCAACGGGAACGGACACAACAGTTCCTCACGCCGGCTGATCGAAGACGCCGTCGCGGCCAGACGTCGCGCACAGACAGTCAAAGGGCTGCGAGGTTTTGCGCAGTCACGCCCCCTGCACAGTGGGGGCGTGACTGAGAGCGTCGCCGCGACCCTCTCACCACTAACGGTGATCCCGCCCGGCTCGGCCGCCGCGACCGACGAGGCGGATGAGCACTGCGAGCTGTGCGGCCTCGGCATCGGCGCCAACCACCGTCACCTGCTGCACCTCGTCAAACGCTCGATCATCTGCTCCTGCGAGGCCTGCTGGGCGATGCGCGCCGGCGAGGGCGACTACCGCCCGGTCGGCAACCGGACGCTGTGGCTGCCTGAGCTGAACCTGCCTGAGGAGCTGTGGGCGAGCTTCCAGATCCCGATCGGCCTGGCGTTCTTCATGAACTCGACGGTCACCGCCTGCGTCGTCGCGATGTACCCGAGTCCGGCCGGCGCGACCGAGTCCGAGCTGCACTTCGAGTCATGGGCGCAGATCTGCGAGCTGAACCCGATTCTCGGCCAGCTTGAGCCGGATGTCGAAGGGCTGATCGTCAACCGCCTGACCGAGCCGCATACCTATCTGATCGCGCCGATCGACCGCTGCTACGCACTGACAGGGACGATCAAGATGTTCTGGGAGGGGATCTCCGGCGGCGCCGGTGTCAGCGGCGCCGTCACCCAGTACTTCGATGACCTGCGAGCGGAGGCCGTGCCAGCATGAGCGCTGGACAGGACCCGATCATGATCATCGGCCCCGGCATCCCGCCCGCCGGGCGGGTCGCGACGGTCGAGGCGGTGCCGATCCCCGAGCCTGACTTCGAAGTGCTCGGCGTGCGGCCGCTGAAGCACGCGGCGGCGCCGATGCTGATGGTCGACCTCGAGGTGCGCGACTCAAGCGGGCTTGAGGTCTACATGATCGCGCTGACCGTTCAGCTGATGATCGAACCGGCGCGACGGACCTACGACGACGCCACCCGCGTGAAGCTGATGGAGCTGTTCGGGCCACCCGAGCGCTGGTCGGTCACGACCCGCAGCCTGGTCTGGACCCGGCTTGATGTGCTTGTCCCCTCGTTCACCGGCTCGACCACGGTCTCGATCCCGCTCTCCTGCCACTACGACCTGGAGCTGGCGGCGACCAAGTACCTGCACTCACTGCCCGAGGGTCAGGCGCCGTGTGCGATGCACTTCAACGGCACGATCTATTACAAGGACGAGCGCGGCGCGCTGCAGATGGTGCTCGTGCCGTGGAGCGCCTCGATCGACTTCAAGCTGCCGGTTGAGGTCTGGCAGCAGACGATTGATCACTACTACCCGAACACCGCCTGGGTTGGAATGCGAACACAGACGCTCGAGGCGCTGCAGCAGCGCAAGCTGACGCTCGGCGCCTCAACCGTCGATTCCGCAATCGAGATGCTGCTTGAGCAGACCGCAGAGGAGCCCGCCGATGCTTGACACGCCGTCCCCTCGCACCGACACCCCGCTCGACGCAATGGTTGACGCGCTGCTGTGGGAGGGCTACTCGCTCTACCCCTACACCCCGGGCGCGACCAAGAACGCGACGCCTACCCCGTTCGGGATCATCTACCCCGCCGTCTACGCCGCCGAGTGCGCCGGCGCCTTTGAC
>Ga0302314_10006632_pt1 | contig 20925 bp, 19 predicted proteins | sample III_Palsa_N2_3_FD_200533 | JGI IMG/M metagenome (GOLD analysis project Ga0302314, IMG submission 200533) | Peat permafrost microbial communities from Stordalen Mire near Abisko, Sweden - III_Palsa_N2_3 | ecosystem: Environmental > Terrestrial > Soil > Palsa > Peat permafrost | place: Sweden... | reverse complement strand
CCAGCCAGCCCCAGGGGACGAGTTCCCCCTCGCCGGCGGCGAGCCAGCCGTCGGGTGGTGGAATCCGCGGCGCGCCTTCTGGGCTCAGCACCGTTCCAGGACACGGTTTCTTGACCTCCCGAGGCCGAAGCGCTCGTCCGAAGGCGATCAGGCACCGTATGCGACATGCACCCACGAGCAGGGCTGCGGCGATCAACAGCAGCACGACCGCACTCGCTATCCACAGCCATTTGATGTCGGAAGGCGCTATGCGCTGCCGGCCGGGGTGCGCTTCGCCCTGGGCAACGAGCCCGACCGCGCAGACGGCGGCGAGCACGCCCACCGCCCCGATCAGCCGTCGCAGCGTTTTCGTCAACTGCTCGGCGATGTCGCTGGCGGCTCGCACCGACAACAACGTCGCTACGAGCGTCGGCGCGACGATGAGGATTGTGATCGCGCCGGTAGACTCGCTGTCGGTTAGCGGCATCCACAACAGCGCGGTGGCGAGGATCGCGACACCCGTCAGCAACGCTATCCCGGCCCCTCCGTACCAGGACGCTGGGTTGCGTTGTGTGATGACCAGCGAGAGGAGCGTAGGCGCCGGCGCTCTACCCTCGGACCCGCCCTCGCCATCGACGTCCGGCGCGACGATCGTCGCGCGCGGGCCTACCTGGTCTGCGACGTTCGCGCGGCGCTTGTTCTCACGTGCCCGCAGCATTCGCATTCGGACCGCCATCAGCTCGCTCGGAAGGATCACGTCGACTTGATGGCTGGCCGCGTCCATGCCGCTGGCCTGCAGCCAAGCGACATGCCACGCCAAGCCGAGCATGCCCCTCCGCCCAGCTCTTCGCAGCCAGAGGCGCTTGCCGCTTGCCAGCGCCCCGTGTAGGCGCCGTGGAAACAGCTTGTCCAGATCTCGTTGGAACGGTCCGCCTCGACTGATGTGCCTGCGGTACTTGCAACTTTCGGGGCGCGACAGAGCGTCGTGCTTCAGCACCCGTTTTCGGCGCCACGGCTTTCGGCCTGCGACGGGGGCGATGCGCTCCAGAACGCGTGTGCGTCGCTCCCACGGTGGTTCCCATTCTCTGAGTTCCTCGTCGAACGAGAGCTGCAAGGTCGCCCAACTACCCGTTGGTCTAAAGGCATCGACGCGCGCGAAGAGCACGAAGTTCGTCTGCCACGCCAGGAGGATCCGGGCCAACTCTCGAGCCTCCTTCGAATCCTGGCAGCGCAGCTTCTTGAGCACTGTGAGGGTGGCCCTGCAGCCCCACTTGTCCTTCATGAGCTCTACCTCACCGGGGGCACATCCCTGATCCGCGCATGACGTGCACTCAGATCCCGGGACACCCCCGTCTTTGCGGTGAAGTCGAATCGCGTTGACGTCGTCGCCGGGAAGTCGCACCTCTCTCAGCCGTTCTTCGATCTGGGGCTGGACCCGCGAGTCGCTTTCCTGGCTGGTCAGATAGGGGACCACATGCTGATCTGCATCGAGGAGCACCGCGCCGGCGTTCGCCCATGGGACGAACCAGCCGAGTGGGATAACGCTCTCGCCACACGGGGGCAGCAGAGCTGCGAGTTCGCCGAGGTCGAGCGTCAAGACGATCGTCCGACGAACGGTCATCAGATCGAGGAACTCGACCCGATCGACGCGGCGTCTGATCCAGCTGCTGCTTTCGAGTAGCACGCTCAGGTCATCAGCACTCATGACGCCCTGTCCTCCCCTGCCCGAAACCAGCACCCCTCTGACTGTGACGATAGTTCCGGCATGCAGGCTACGGAACCTACCATCCCATGCGTGCGCCAGAACAGCGGATGAGCCCGACGTTCAGAAGGATCGTCGATGCAGCTTCGCCGCACGCGCCGGTCGGGTGTGCCGGGCGATGGCCGTGCGGGAGCGGCATTACACAGACCCTGACGCGGAGCCCTTGCGCGGCCAGTAATCCCCCGGGGTTGCTCGGCTGCTCACCCTCCGTCCTCCGGATACGGAGATGAAATCCACCCCAATGCGCCCAGGGCATCTCGAATGTGTGCGGAAATCACGCCCTCGTTGCCGGAGCAGTAATAGTCGAAGTAGCAACCCCCCCTGGCAGGCAAGGTGAGTGACGACGCCGCCTGCATAACGCCAGCCCGTCGAAATAGAAGGCTTGAGTAGCTAGGGCAATCACGCTATTCTGGCCCTGATGGTCGTCGCGACGATTACCGAAGCAAAGAACGGGCTCAGCGCTCTGATTGATCAGGTGCGCGCTGGCGAGTCGGTGCTGATCATGGACCGAGGCACGCCGGTCGCGCGGCTGGAGTCTGCGATTAGCGCTTCTCCTGACGCTGAGGGAAGAATCGCGCGGCTGGAGCGGGCTGGAGCAGTACGCGCGGCTCGTAAGCCGCCCGTGACGGAGTTGCTGAGGACGAACCCGCCGAGTCTGAGGGCTTCAGCAAGCGCTGTTGCGGCACTGATCGAGGAGAGGCGCGAGGGCCGTTGAGGTTCTGGGACAGCTCAGCGATCGTGCCGCTGATTGTCACCGAGGCCAGCACGGAGGGGTTGCTGGGGAGTGCCGCGCAGGACCCGGTTATGTGCGTATGGTGGGCAACTGAAGTCGAGTGTGCATCGGCTCTGTCCAGACTGGAGCGGGAAGGCGAGTTGACGGATGGCGCGATGACGACCGCGCTTGAGCGCCTAGACAGGCTCGCCGAGAGCTGGAACGAGGTGCAGCCGACTGCGGCCCTACGAGGCATCGCACGCCGGCTCCTTCGAGTACACCCGCTTCGCGGTGCCGACTCGCTGCAGCTGGCCGCCGCCGTCATCGCCTCGGAGGGACTGCCTACCTCGCTGAACATCGTGACCCTCGACGAGCGGCTCGCCAGTGCCGCACGACGTGAGGGCTTCATCGTGCAAGCCGTCTAAAGGTGGAGCGCCGTAGGTGCCGAGGAGGAGACTGTGGGTACAGCGCGGGAAACGGCATCTGAGCGGATGTCCCGCGGCCGCTTGGGTCGCGTTGGACGGGTGGACCGTGCGGGCGTCGCGATCTGCGCTCTTCTCGCCGCGAGCGTGCTCTGCGGTTGCGGGGGCGCCCGTGGATCGAGCACCGGCACCGCGGCGATCACCGAGGCGGCAGGAGGGCGTGTATTCGCAAGTGCCGTAAACATCCGTGCAGCAGACCTGCCTGGGGCGAAAGCGGTCGCACCCGAAAGCGCGGGTCCGAGGCCCGGTGCCGGCGCGCTCGCGTTCGCTCGCTGTGACGGGGGCGTCAGTCCGAAGCGCGTCGTGCTGGAAGCCCGATCGACGTTGCTTTCGGCCGGCCGCGGGCCTTTGTTGGTGCGCTCGCGGGTCACGCTGTGGCCGAGCGAAGCTCTCGCTTCTCGCAACCTCACCGCGTTCGCCAGCGAGCTCGGCGCGCGCTGCGAGCTTCGATACGGCGGAACGTCCGTGTCCAGGTTGCGCGTCGCGCTGCCGGGGGGCGCGCGGGCGCTCGGGCTGCGCGTGGCCGTTCCGAGTCGCGGCGAACACACGGGCGAGATCGGATACCACGACATCATCGGCTTCGTCTGCGGCCCGGCCGAAATCGTGCTGACGGCGGCCGGGTTCTCGCGTCCGGTGGAACCGCAAACCGAGCGGCGGCTGCTCAAGATGCTCTACCGGCGCGCGAGCGACGGCTCCCTGCCAGGGACTAGCCAGCAGCGACTGTGAAGTGCAGCACCCTGGTCACTGAGTGCTTGCCTGCGACGCTGGCGTTGATCAGGATGGCGTAGCGGCCGGGCTTGAGTCGCTTGTGTCTGGTGAGACGGCCCTCGAAATGCAGCTTGTCGTTCCCGGCGCGCGCCGGGAGTAGGAGCGTGCCGACGGTGACGGTACGTACGCAGTGGCGCATGTGCTCGTTCTTTTTGGTGACCGCGAGGCAGCGGGCACCGACCTTGCGTCCGCTGACGTGCTCGGTGAATCTGAACGTGATCACCGCGGCCTCGTTGAGGCTGAAGTAGAAGGTGGTACCGATTGGGGGCTTTTTGGGCTTCTGCGTGGAGCTGATGGCTGCAAGCGTCTTGCCCTCGCGCCAGGCCTTCGCGGACTCGCGCACGGTGCCCAGGATCGGTGCTGGCGTGAGGCTGCCACCAGGGAATAGTCTCGAACGTCCTTCTGCCAGTGAGGGTGTTGTGAACGGCCTGACTGTGACGGTGGCAGTGGCGACGTTGGCGGTGCCGTTGCGGCTTGACGCACGGTAGGTGAAGCTTTCGGTCCCGTTGCGGGTAGACGTAGCGCTTACCGTGTACACCGCCTGGCCTGTGGTTGCGTTGAGCGCCAGCCCACCGTGCAGTCCGGTGACGATCGCATAGGTGAGTGGAGCGCCGGCGAGGTCTGTGCAGCTCAGCTGAATGACAAGCGGTTTGAGGAACGTGGTGCTGCCTTGCACTGGACTGCAGGTCGGCGGCGGGGCGAACTCGTAGGCGCCAATGTCGGTGGCTCCGAGGAGTTCGCGCGGGTTGCCATCGAGATCGGTGGTCCCGTTGAGCGGGGAGTCGACGCCTTTGCCGAGGGGAAGTTGTTGGCTGATTCGCTGACGAACACCGGTGCGCCGGTCTGGTTGGTGGAGGAGCCGGCAGCTGTGACGCTCACTGTGCCTTCGTTGTTGTTGTCTTCTTCGTGAACTGTGGCGTAGTCGGAATGGTCGGCGTCGATGATCGCCGTTGGCGTCCCTCCCGATTCGGTGCTGGCGAAGATGTCGAAGCCCGCTCCGTGAGCGATCGTGTTCGTCAGGTCGATCGTTCTCGTGCTGGCGCCTGACGCGTGTAGCACGAGGGCCTCGCCGCCGCTGCCGGCGGCGATCAGCGTGTCGTTGCGCAGCGTGGCGGTCGCTGTCTTGGTGCCAGATAGGGTCGCCGCGATCCCGCTTGCCCCGCTCGAGGAGCAGACGCTGTCGGTGAGTGTTTCGGAGGGGGCGCAGGCGATGGCGCCGGTGGCTGTGACCTGCACGATGACGTGGTCGATGGAGCTGGCGCTGGAGCCGTCGGCGAAGATGCCGTAGTTACCGGCTGCATCCTGGACTTCGAGGTCGCTGACGCTGCTGCCTTCGCCTTCCAGCGTGATTCCCTGCTGCGCTTCGGTGATGATCACGGGCCGCGCCTGGCCGGCCTGCCCGTGGATGCTGACGCCTGGTCCTACCTTGATTGGTTCGGGTGCTTGCGTCGAGATGGCGTATTCGCCGGGCTCGATCGTGACGGATGTGCCTTTTCTCGCTTTTTCTATGGCCCTTCTGAGCGCGCAGGGCTTGGCCAGGGTGCACGCGCTGCCTTGCCCGCCTGGGCTGGCGAAACGTTCTTCCGCTGCGCTGGCGCTTGCCGTGCTGAGCAGCGCTAGGAGCCCGACGAGCGCTACCGCCAGACCCGCATACCGCCTGAACGCTGAGACCATGACACGCCCCTCCCTCGCTGTATGCCGATCAGGACTGCGCTTGCAGCCCGTTGCCCGCGACGATCGTGTCCTGGCCGGCCTCTGTCCACACTACCTGCTCACGGCCTGGTCCCACGCCGATTAGCGTCACTGGCGCTCCGACATGGTCTGCGATGAAGTCCAGGTACTCGCGTGCGCCGTCGGGCAGGTCTGACAGCGTGCGGCACTCGCCGAGGTCCTCCTTCCAGCCGCGCAGCTCGGTTAGCTCGGCGGTGGTGTGGTGCAGCACTGTCTGGTGGTAGGGGAAGTCCTCGAACTCGGCGCCGTCGGCGCCGCGGTAGCTGGTGCAGACCTGCAGGCGGTCAAGCCCAGATAGGACGTCCAGCTTGGTGACTACTAGCGCGGTCAGCGTGTTTAGGCGCGCCGCATAGCGTAGGGCGACGAGGTCCAGCCAACCGGTACGTCGGGGGCGGCCCGTTGTCGTGCCGAACTCACCGCCGCGCTGGCGTATCGTCTCGCCCATCTCGTCGTGCAGCTCGCTCGGGAATGGGCCTGCGCCTACTCGGGTCGTGTATGCCTTGGAGATGCCCCAGATTTCATCGATCGCCTTGGGGCCGATACCGCTGCCCACGCATGCTGCGCCTGACAGTGGGTTTGAGGAGGTGACGAATGGATAGGTGCCGTGGTCGATGTCCAGCATCGCGCCTTGTGCGCCCTCGAGAATCACTACCTTCTCGTCGTCGAGCATCTCCCACATCAGCTTGGAGGTGTCGGCGATGTGCTGCTCCAGGCGATGGCCGTACGTCAGGTACTGCTCGGTCATGGTGTGCAGGTCGAGCGCTGGGTCCTTCTCGAACGGTCGCAGCGACAGTCGCTTGGGCTCCATTGCGGCGACGATCTTCTTCTTCAGGATCTTCTCGTCGAGCAGGTCTTGCACGCGGATTCCCAGGCGTGCGGCCTTGTCGGCGTAGCAGGGGCCGATTCCTCTGCGTGTGGTGCCGATCTGCAGGCTGCCGAGCTTTGCCTCTCCGGCTGAGTCGAGCAGTAGGTGGTAGGGCATGATCAGGTGCGCGTTGGCCGATATGCGCAACCCGCTGACGTCTACCCGCCGGGCGCGTAGTGCGTCTAGCTCCTCAATCAGGACCTTTGGGTCGATGACCACGCCGTTGCCGATCACGCAGCGCTTGCCCGGATACAGGATTCCCGATGGGATCAGGTGCAGCTTCCACTCTTGCTCGCCGCGAACGATTGTGTGCCCAGCGTTGTTGCCTCCCTGGAAGCGCACGACGGCATCGCCGTGCTCGGCGAGTAGATCGGTGATCTTCCCCTTGCCCTCGTCGCCCCACTGGGCGCCAACTATCACTATTCCTGGCATGAACAGTGGAGTTTAGGGACGGCGGGGGCTCGGCTCCGGCTCTGCATCGGACCGCAACGCGGCCAACGCCGAGTGGAGCACCGTCAACCTCAGGCCGTTGGCCCCACGATCTCGCTCTGCTCAGCACGAAACTCTCGCCGCTTGTCCTCTCCATACAGAGGGATCAAATCGCCGCAGATCTCCACCAGGCGCGAGACGGTACGCGTTCCCAGCCGCTCCGATAGCTCGTCTGGCATCAGGTTGGTTGTGGCTACGATCGGCCGCTCGGCCTCATAGCGGGCGTTGACGATCGAGTAGAGCTGCTCGAGTACCCAGTCGGTGCGGTGCTCTGCCCCGAGATCGTCGATGTGCAGCAGCTCCACAGCCGTCAGCCGGTCCATGAAGTCGAGCTTACCCTCGTCGGAGTCCATCGACTCGCGCAGCAGGTTGAGCAGCCGCGGGAGTGAGTAGATGGCGACTGAGCGCCCTGCATCGAGTGCTGCTTTGGAGACGAGCATGGCCAGCGTCGTCTTCCCCGTGCCAACGCTCCCTTGAATCCACAGGCCGCGCCCGGCGTCAATGTTCTCCTCGATGGCGCGCACGTAGCGGCGAACCGCACGTATCTGGTCGGGGGCGGTCCTAGCGATGTCGCTCACCGGTGGGCGGTCAAAGGACACTCCGCGATATCTGCGCGGGATACGCCCAGCCAGGCTGCTCGTCCGCGCGTTGGCGATGCGGGCAGCTCTGCAGCCGCAATCGGTAGCTGTATTTGTGGTCTCGTCGACCATGAAGCCGCTGCCATCGCACAGTCCCAGCGCGCAGCTCATTGCGCGTAGCGCTCCCCGGCGTAGTTCATGAACTTCGGGTACTCCTTCTGGAAGGTCAACGTGACTTTCCCTACAGCGCCGTTGCGGTGCTTGGCGATCAGCAGATCTGCCTCGCCGGGACGCTCGGAGTCCTCGTTGTAGTACTCGTCGCGGTAGATGAACATCACCAGATCGGAGTCCTGCTCGAGGTTTCCGCTCTCGCGTAGATCGGAGAGCTGGGGCTTCTTGTCCGGTCGTGTCTCCACTGCGCGGCTGAGCTGCGAAAGCGCGATCACCGGTACGCCCAGCTCTCGTGCGAGGATCTTCAGGCCGCGGCTGAGCTCGCCCACGGCGGTCACGCGGCTGTCGTAGCGGCTGTCGGTTCGCATCAGCTGCAGGTAGTCGATGATGATCAACCCCAGCCCACCGTCGCACTGGCTGTGCAGTCGCCGCGCCTTGGCGCGAATCTCCAGCATGCCAACGTCGCTGGAGTCGTCCACCCACAGCGGCGAGGCCGCCAACCGCTGGCTGGCGCTCAGGATCTTCGGCCAGCGCTGCTCTGCGACGCGGCCCTTGCGCAGCTCCTCGCCCTTGATCCTGGCCTGCGAGGCGACGAACCGTTGCGCGAGCTCCGCCTCAGCCATCTCCAGCGAGAACAGCGCCACGGGCTTGCCGTGTTCAACGGCTGCGTTCTCGGCGATGTTGCACACGAGCGCGCTCTTGCCCATGGCGGGGCGGGCAGCGATGATGATCAGGTTCCCTGGCTGGAAGCCGCCGGTGATCTCATCGAGGTCTTTGAAGCCTGAAGGTGTGCCCGTCAGCGAGGTTCCCTCCAGGGACAGGCGATGCAGCTTGTCGAGCTCCTCGTGCAGTACCTCCTCGATCGCGCGGAAGTCCTGCTGGCGATCATCGCGTGCGACCTCCAGCATCGCCTTCTCTGCCTGCTCCACGAGCTCGCGCGGTGGCGCCTCGTGGCCGAGCACGCTCTCCTGGATCTCATATGTGCTCTTCAGCAGGCGTCGCAGCAGCGCGTTCTCGCGCACGATCTGCGCGTAGCGGCGAGCGTGGCCGGCGGCTGGCACCACGCCCGTTAGTTCATCCACGGTCGCTGCCCCGCCGACGTCCTCCAGCTTGCCCATCTGGCGTAGCCGGTCGGTGACTGTCAACACGTCTACGGGCTCACTGTCGTTGTACAGCGCGAGCATCGCTTCGTAGACGGTCCCGTGGCGCTCGCGATAGAAGTCCTCTGCGCGTAGCCCCTCTTCGATCACCAGCGCGTACAGCGAGCGGTCCGAAAGCAGGATCGCGCCGAGGACCGACTGCTCAGCGTCGAGGTTGTGCGGCGGTGTGATCACGCTCGCGGGCGGCTGCGAGTTGCCGTTGGCTGTCGAAACGACGCTCATCGGTCGGGCGAGTGTAGGGTCGTCGCCGCCCCAGCCCGGAGGCGGTTTCCGCAAATCGCGACAGGAAAAGCTGGTAGACGAGTCACGAACACATGTTCGCACCAAGCGAAGACGGAGCCACTACGCACGGTCGCCGTTCTCGGCAAAGCGGAGGAGTTGAGACGATCGTCCCCCGGCCGCGTAGCGGCCCGGGACGATCCGGCTCAACCCCGGAGCGTCATTTCTTGGCCACGACCATGGTCTTGATCGTGGCAGTCACGTTCTCGACCACCTCGACAACCACCATGTAGGTACCGACGTTCTTGATCGGTTCTGGGAGGTGCACGTTGCGTTTGTCGATCCGCAGGCCGCGCGCTTCGCGGATCGCGCTGGCGATGTCCTGGGCGGTCACCGATCCGAACAGCCGCCCGTCGGCGCCTGCCTGCTGGGGCACGGTCAGGACGGTCCGGTTGAGCAGGTTGACGTTCTCCTGGGCTTTCTCCACCGCCTCGCGTGCGGCCCGCTCGGCCGCCGCCTGGCGCTGGCGGATCGTTTCGATCGCGCCTTTCGTCGCCGGTTGGGCCAGCTTGCGCGGCAACAGGTAGTTGCGCAGATAACCCTTGGAAACCTCGACCACGTTGCCCTGCTCGCCGAGCGTATCGACGTCCTTGAGGAGAATCGCCTCTGGCATAGCGGTTGCCTAGCGCTCGCGATCCCGGTCGCCACGATCGCGGCGAGGGCTGTCATCACGACCGCCCTCGTTCACGTAGGGCAGCAGCGCCAGCTCACGGGCGCGCTTGACTGCACGGGCGATCTGGACCTGGTGGCGACGACAGGAGCCGGTGATTCGCCGCGAGCGGATCTTGCCCTTCTCGGAGATGAACTTGCGCAGCGACGCCACGTCCTTGTAGTCGACCTGGTCCACCTTGTCGCGACAATGCTGACATGGCTTGCGCCGACCGCTGCCGGGGCCGCCCTTCTTGTCGCGCCGGCGAACCGGCTTGCCGCGACCGCGTGCCTTGGCCATCAGCTTCCTTCCTTGCTGCTGCGGTGCTGCGTGGGCATGGCTACGGCTGAAAACACAAGAACCTCGCTGTACTGGCTAGAACGGAATGTCGTCGTCTCCGGCTCCACCGGAGACCGGTGCTGGCTGGAAATCCCCTTGGTCTACGGGGATATCGCTGCCCCTGGTGGCCCCGTTGCCGGAAAAGCCACTCCCGCCTGAGGTCTCGTCGCGCGAGCCCAGGAACTGCACCGAGTCGGCAATGATATCGATTGCTTGGCGTTTGGCGCCCTCCTGGGTCTCCCACTCCCGCCATTCCAGGCGTCCGTCGATGGCTACGGGGCGTCCCTTGGACAGGTAGCGCGACGCGTTCTCGCCTTGGGCGCCCCACACGGTGACGTCGAAGTAGTTGGGCTTGTCCTCCCATTCGCCTGTGCTCCCGTTCTTGCGGCGCGTGTTGCAGGCGACGCGCAGCTTGCACACCGAGTTGCCGCTCGGCAGCGAGCGCAGCTCAGGGTCTGCGGTCAGGTTTCCGGTCAAAACGACCCGGTTGATGTTGGTGGCGGCCACGGCTGCTGTTCCTTTCGGCTTGTTGCTCAGTTCCCACGACCCGACGACCGTCGGCTCGTGAACTCGGTCACCGAGTCTAGAGCCGCCTGCGGGCGGGACTCTCGTGCCGTCCGGCGCGGATGTCGCTCATTGCGGGGATCGCTTTGCCCGCGAAGAGGTTCGGAACACCTCGTCCCAGTATGGCGCGCTGATTCCAAACCCACAGGTGTCATCCTGAAAGTGGTGGCGCATGTGCCGCTCGCGCAGCATCCTGCCCAAGCGCCCACGCGGACGGAAGTGGTGCAGGTAGTAGTGCATCAGGTCGTAAACGAGGTAGCCGGTGAAGAACCCTGCACCGAGGCCGGGCGCGTAGCGCGAGCCGAAGATCAGGTAGAGCACACCGAACACCATGGCCCCCAGGGGCACGCTCACCGCGGGGGGCATCACCAGGCGCAAGGGGTCGTTTGGGTGGTCGTGGTGGACGCCGTGGATGATCCAGTGCAGACGCGCTCCGAACCCGTCCTCGGGCTCGAAGTGAAACACGAGCCGATGCAGCCAGTACTCAAACAGCGTCCACAGTGCGTAGCCGCCAGCGACCAGGCCGACGGTCACGATCACGCTCACGCTCGAAAGCGCCCAAGCGCCGAGAACGACGATGGCTGGCAGGAAGATGATTACGGGGACGGCGGGATGCACGCGCGAGAGGGCGTCCAGCGCACGCGAGTCGAACATCGGCGGGGACGCACGCAGCACGTCGGTCCTACTGGTGGACCGGTCGTCGATCTCCTCAGCCCAGCTCATTGGATGATCTTAATAGCACTGCTGCGCAGGCATGCCGGTAATTCCCGGCGAACGCTAAACGGGCTCGCCGAGCGCCAGCGCGACCTCGTCGGCTGGCGCCGGCTCCGTCTCGACTGGGCGTGCGGGCGCTGAGGACGAGCGCATGTCGGGCGCGTCGGGTACGCCTGGCTTCAGCTTGATGATCCGGAAGCGCAGGACGCCGTCGGTGATTCGCAGCGTGCGATCAAGGTCTTTGAGCAGCTCAGTGCCCGTAGCGTGGAACTGCAGCAGGTGGTACTCGGCGCTTGCCTTCTTCTCGATCGGGAAAGTCAGCGGTCGCTCACCCCACTCGTCGTGGCGCAGCAGCTCACCGTGCTCCTCAACGGCGCCGCGGGTGTCGGCGACGATCTTCGCGCGAGCGCTCTCCTCGGCCTGGGTGTCGAGCAGGAGCACGAGGTCATATGTGGGTGCGGGCAGAGTCATAACGCTTCTGGCGAGAAAGACTAGCGTGTCGGGCGATCGGGTCCGAGCTTGGCTGCGTCACCTGCGCTGGTGCTCTAGCTGGAGATGCCCTTTGCGCGAATGTCGGCCAGCTGCTCGTCGATCCAGTCGCCAGGGTCGCGCAAGGTGACGATCTGCGCCAGCCCCTGGGCGCGGCGGCGGCGCTCGCGCGGGTCCATCGTCAGGGCGGCGTAGATCGAGTTCGCCAGCTCCTGGATGTCGAACGGGTTTACCGACAGCGCATACTCCCCCAGCTCCTCGTGAGCGCCGGTGTTCTCGGAGAGGATTGAGACGCCCTCGCGCTCGTTGACGATTGGGCCCTCCTTGGCGACGAGGTTCATGCCGTCGAACATTGCGTTGACCAGCAGCACGTCGTAGTGCTTGTAGGCGGCCATCGCCTCCTCCAGGTCGTCGCGCAGCTTCAGCTGGATTGGCATCCAGTCGGGAGTGCCGTGGCGATGGTTGACGACCGCCACCAGCGCCTCGATTCGCTCCAGGTACTCGGCGTATTGCGGCACGTCCGTGCGCGAGGGCATCAGCTGGGCCATGAACGTGATTCGCTCGGTGAACTCGGGGTGCTCCTCGAGGAACAGGTCGAACGCGGAGAAGCCACGCAGAACGTTCTTGCTCAGATCCGCCCGATCGACGCGCAGGATCAGGAACTCGCGTCGGCGGCGCAGCAGCTCCTCCTCGAACTCCCGTACGCGTGTGCTCTGGGCGACCTGGCGCGTCGCCCGGTGGTCGATCGGCAGCGGGTAGGCGCGCACCCACACCTCGCGCTCTCCAAATCGCACTACGCCGCGCGCGAAGTCCACCTCGAGGTCCATCAGGTCGCGGCAGCACTGCAGGAAGTTGTGCCTGTAGGAGCGCGTGTGAAAGCCGATGATGTCGTTGGCCAACAGGCCCGTGTAGATCTCCTCGCGGATGCGGGTGGGCAGTACTCGCCAAGCGTCTGGCTGTGTCCACGGGATGTGGATGAAATGGTGCAGGAACACGTCCGGGCGGGCACGGCGGACGAGGTCGGGCAGCGTATAAAGGTGGTAGTCGTGGACCATCACGACTGGTTCGGAGGCGCCGTCGAGCTCCTCGACGACCGCTCGCGCGAGGTCTTCGTTGACGACGTTGTAGCCGAACTCGAAAGCCTCGACCTCCTCGCGGCGGATGTCCGGCGCGTTGGAGAGATCCCACAGATAGTGCTGGATGAACCACAGCATCGGGTTCGCGAACACGTTGTAGAAGCGGTCGTAGGCGTCCTGGTCGCTGACCACCAGGCGCACCTGGTACTCGCCTCCTGCGGGGGACCTGACGGGGAACGCGTGGCCACCGTGCTCGCGAGAGACCTCCGCGTCGTACTCGCTCATCGCCGAGGCGATCCAGATCGCGTCGCGGTGGGACGCGAGCCCCGTCAGCGCGGTCACCAGCCCTCCCGAGCCGCGCTGCACCTCGCCGCCCGCGTGAAACGTCACTGGCCCACGGTTGCTCACCAGCACTAGCGGAGCCCGCTGTGCCGGCTCGCCGGTCATGTCTCGTTTAGCTCGTTGAAGATCCGCAGATAATCGCGCAGGTAGCGCGGCGTGAGGAAGTGTTGACGTACGTGCTCCTTGCCGCGCCTGCCAAGCGTCCGGCCGAGCTCGGGGTCGCGCAGGAACTCCAGCGTGCGCTCGGCGCACTGCTCGGGACTGGAGACCAGGAAGCCGGTGACGCCGTCCTCGATCTGCAGCGGGATCCCGCCGACGTTGCCTCCGACGAACGGGCGCGCCTTCCAGATTGCCTCTGAGACTGTCAGCCCGAAGCCCTCGCGGGTGGACTTCTGGATCAGCACGTCGGCGTGTGACTGGAACGCGTTGACCTCGATCGCACCGACGTTGTTGAAGTTGTTGAGGATGTGGATGTCCGCGTCCCCGTCCGCATGGGCGACGGTGGCGTTGAAGAAGTCCCATCCCTCCGGGTCGTCGCTGGCCATTGAGCCAACCAACGCGAGCTGCACGTCGGGCATCGACTCCTTCACTTTGTGGTAGGCGTCGATCACGCCCAGGGGGTCCTTCCATGGGTCAAAGCGTGAGACCTGGCAGATCAGCGGTCGGTCGACGTCGATCCCGAACTGTCCGCATACGAACGCGCCGTCTTCGGGCGAAAGCGCCATGTTCTTTGGGGTCAACGGGTCGATCGCTGGCGGTACGACGTTGACGTGGCCCTGCATCCCCTCGGGCACGTACTCGCGCATGTGAAACAGCGACTGCGGGTACTGCTGGATGTAGGGCAGCAGCTGGCTGATCGTGTCGGGGTTGGGTGTGGACACGTCGATGTGGCAGCGCCACACCCAGCCCTTGGCCTTCTCGGGAACCAGCTGACAGAGGGCCGCTGGCTGTGGATCGTGGACCAGGCACACGTCCCAGCCGCCGCTCAGCTCCGCAGCGTTCATTTCGTTGTAGCGCAGCCACGTTGCCCACTGCTCCTCGTCGAGGTCCTGGGGAGCGCCCTGTAGTGCGTTGTGCATCAGCTTGGTCGCGTTGAAGAACTCTTCGCGGCCGTAGATGACCTGCCACTCGCAGTCGAGCCCTACGTCGCGCATTAGCGGAACAAGCGTGTACAGAATCTCCGAGACGCCCCCGCCGAAGGCGGTGGCCGAGATGTGCACCACGCGCTTGCCCTGCAGCGGCTCGGCGAGCTCGCGGATTTCGGCGATCAGCTCCCGCCCGCAGATGTGCGTGTAGTCGGCGAGTGTCTTGTTGGCGACGGCGACTGGCTGGAGCACGCGGCGGCACGATACCTAACCGGACCTACGGACTCGTGTCATACCCACGGCGGGCGCGCTCACGGGCGTCTAAAAAGCATGACCGTAAACGCGGAGCCGACCCGCGGACTATGGTCTAGGGCATGCCCACCGGGCGCCTGTATCGGATGGCCTTCGTGCCGTTCCTGTTCGCACTTGCAATCGCTGCGTTCTCGTTGAGCGCGAGTCGTGGTGCGCTCACCTCGACGCTCGCTCCAGACGCTTTTGAAGGCGAACCGGCGTTTGCGGAATTGAAGAGCATGGCCGCGCGCTTCCCGCAGCGGCGCCCGGGAAGCCGCGGCGATCAGGCGCTGGCTGGGCACGTAGCGGGGGTGCTGGAAGGGCTTGGCGGCACAGCTGGCGGGGGCTTCTCGGTCCGTCGCTTCAACTTCAGCGCGCAGACGATCGATGGCGAACGGTCGCTGACGAACGTGATCGCGCAGCGGGCAGGCTCGACCAGCGCGGCGCCGATCCTGATCGTTGCGCATCGGGACGCCGCTGCGCGGGGCGCGCAGGCTGAACTGTCGGGAACCGCTGCGTTGTTGGAGCTGGCGCGCGTGTTTTCGACGCGTGAGACCAAGCGGACGATCATTCTTGCGTCGACGAGCGGGGGCAGCGGTGGCGATGCGGGTGCGTCTGAGCTGGCGTCCGAGATACATGGCCCGGTTGACGCGGCGATCGTGCTGGGTGACCTCGCGAGCGTCCACGAGAGGCGGCCGTTTGTGGTGCCGTACTCGGATGGTCTTGGCTCGGCTCCGCTGCAGCTGCAGCGTACGGTTGAGCAGGCGATCACCCAGGAGGTCGGCACGAACCCCGGCGCCCCGAGCGTTCTCGGACAGCTCGCGCATCTGATGCTTCCGCTTTCAGTGGGTGAACAGGCAGCGCTGAACGCCAGCGGTCTGCCGGCGGTGCTCGTTCAGGTCTCTGGGGAATCAGGCCCGCCCGCCCCAGCCACCGGAGCTTCAGGGACGATCAGCGCTGAACATCTGGAAGGCTTCGGTCGTGCGGTGCTGAGCGCTGTTGATGCGCTGGACTCTGCGCCGACGGTGTCTCCTGTGATGCAGACCGGCTTGCTGTTGACGCATAAGTCGATGCCCATGTGGGTGCTGCGCCTGCTTGTGATCACGCTGCTGCTGCCGCCGTTGCTGGTCGCGGTGGACGGGCTGGCTCGCGTGCGTCGCCGCCGTGAGCCGATCGGGCGCTGGATCCTTTGGACGCTCAGCTGCGCGCTGCCGTTCTTCAGCTGTGCGCTGCTCGCCTACTTGCTTGGCTGGCTCGGTGTGCTTGGCGCGGCGCCGTCAACGCCGGTGCTGCCGAGCGCGCTTCCGTTCGGCGCAAAGGCTGCCACTGCGGTAGGTGCGCTCGTGTTGACGTTCGCGCTGGCGTGGCTGCTGTGGGGGATGTTTGTGCGGCGCATGGGCTGGGGCGTGCGTCCGGAGCCGGAGGTGGCAGGCCTGTCAATGTTGCTGGTGGCTGTTGCTGTCGCTCTGTTGACGTGGGTTAGCGATCCGCTGACCGCGCTCCTGGCGGTTCCTGCATTGCACCTGTGGATAGCGATCGCCTCGCCTGAGCTCGTGGCGAGTGGTGAGCGCGCTCGCCGTGTCGCTGCGCTCGCGCTGGTCGCGCTCGGCCTGCTTCCGCTCTTGCTGTTGAGCGGTTTCTATGCCGATCAGCTTGGGATGGGCGTTGGGGCGGTCGTGTGGATGGGTGTGCTGCTCCTGGCGGGCGGGTATGTGGGGTTTGGCGCGGCGATCCTGTGGAGCGTGGCCTTCGGCTGCGCTGGCGCTGCTGTGATGCTCGCTGGCAGGAGCGTGCCTGGCGCTCCCGGTGTACCGCCTGGCACGCGCGTCGAGGTCACGATTCGTGGACCTATGTCCTACGCTGGGCCGGGATCGCTTGGTGGTACGGAGTCCGCTCTGCGACTATAGATGCGCGGTGTCTGAGCTCCAACTCACCACAGCAGCGAGCGCGGGGCTTCCTAGGCCAGAGGATCGCCGGCCCGCGGGCACGACACGTGCACTGCGGGTCGCTGCGGTCATGCTGATCCTCGCTGGCGCTCTGGCGCTGCTTGATGCGGTTGTCACGCTGGTATGGCAAGAGCCGATTACGGCGCTATACGCGCTGTTGCAACAGGATCACCTGAGCGGGGATCTGCGCAAGGTGGAACGCGCCGCGCCCACGCCTGTGGAGCGCTTGAAGCTTGCCAGCTTGGCTGACGAGCGCAGCCGGATCGCCTATCTCGCAGGTCAGCTCGAACGCAATGCGGGCAACGGCTCCGCGGTGGGGCGCATTGTGATCCCGCGGGTGGGTGCGAGCTATGTGGTGGTTGACGGCACCGACACCGCGGATTTGATCAGCGGACCGGGCGTCTACAAAGAAACGCACTTCCCTGGAATTCCTGGAACGACCGCTATCGCTGGGCATCGCACGACCTACCTGGCGCCGTTTCGCGAAATTAACTTCCTGAAACCGGGCAACCACATCTTGCTCAAGATGCCCTATGCCCACTTCACCTACACGGTCACTGGCCAGCGTGTTGTCTCGCCGACAGATGTTCCGGCTGCTGTCTCTGAGGTTGGCTACAGCCGTCTTGTGCTGTCGGCTTGCACGCCGGTGTTCAGCGCCGCCAAACGCCTGCTCGTGTTTGCGCGCCTCACCCGTACGGTTCCTGAGGGTGCTGCGCGCCTGCTGCCGGGTGGCGCGGTTCCTCGGCCGATCGAGGTGCAGCCAGGTCTAGCTCCTACGCCTGCCTCGCCAGCGGCCGGGCAGGTAGCGCAGGAACGCCTAAAGGACATGCTCGTATCCCTCGATCTGAACCGGGTCGCCCCGCTCGTCTGAGAGCGTCAGGCCTGGGGTGCCGTCGCGTACCTCGCCGATCCATGCGACGCTGACATCGCCGAGCGCGTGCAGCGCGTCCTCGACGCGCGCGCGCCCCTCGCCGTCCACGCAGAAGCACAGCTCGTAGTCTTCGCCCGCCCCGGCTGCGAGCCGCCAGGGCGCCACGCCGAGCTCGGATGCGATCTCGGCAACGCCGCGGTCGAGTGGGAGCGCCTCGAGGTCCACGTGCAGGTGCACGCCGCTGGCTCGCGCGATGTGCTCCGCGTCGGTGGCGAGGCCGTCGGAGAGGTCGATCATCGCGTGTGCGCCTGCGGCGGCCAGTGCGCGACCCTCGTGCAGTCGCGGCACGGGGCCACGTGCGCGTTTGACAGCGGCCTCTGCGGCGGGGGTTTGTGCGCTGGCATGCCCGGCGATCACGGCTAGGCCAGCACCTGCCCCTCCTAGGCTGCCGGTCACGCCGATCAGGTCCCCGCTTCGTGCGCCGTCTCGCCCGACGAGCGCAGCGGCGCTGTCGGCCCAGCCAACGGCGGTGATTGCGACGGTCAGCACCGGCGCGCTGACGACGTCGCCGCCGGCGATCGTCGTGCCGGTTTGGGCGGCGAGAGCATTGGCGCTGCGTACGAGCTCCAGCGCGCCCTGTTCGCCAAAGCCGGCGGGCAGGCCCAGCACGAGGTATGCCTCCCCCGCCTCTGCGCCCATGGCCGCAAGATCCGACAGGGCGCCAGCAAGCGCACGGTGTCCGACCTCGCCAGGCGTCGCCCAGCCGTCGCGCAGGCGAAAGTGAACACCGTCGATCATCGCGTCGACCGAGGTGACGCTGACCGCTCGTGCCTGCACTACCGCTGCGTCATCACCGATCCCCCGCAGAACCCTCGAAACCCGCCGCGAGCTTGCCAGCTCGGCTGCGATCGATTCGATCAGTGAGCGCTCAGTGATGCCGGTGTCAGCGGTGCCGGTAGACGATTCGTGCGCGGTCCAGGTCGTAGGGCGAGAGCTCACAGCGAACGCGATCACCCGGCAGGATGCGGATCCGAAAGCGTCGCATCTTGCCTGCCACATGCCCGAGGACAACGTGGTCGTTGTCCAGCTTCACGCGGAACATCGCGTTTGGCAGGGCCTCGATCACCTCACCCTCGAATTCAACCTTGTCCTCCTTCGCCACGCTCTACTCCATCTGGTCGCTAGCGCTTTGCGCAAGCGCGACCGCTCGTTTCGTTGCTTTTCTGTTGTATCGGAGACTCAAACTACCAGCGCTGGGACCGTAACGGGGTTTTGGGTCAGGCGCGAGCTTTAGCCGGCGGGAGCTCCACCGGTTTGCTTGATGCCCGGTTCACGTGCTGCTGGCGGGGTTGGTCGTCCGCTCGGGACTTTGATGCGAGGCGCCGGCGTGTTTGCTTCGGCGGGACCGTTGCCATGTTCGCTGCCGGCTTCGGTGTGCCGTGTACTTGGACCGTGGGAATGTGACTTGGTGGGATGTTCAGAGGAGAATTGTTCCGCCTGTTGGTTGGCCTGCGCCTCGCCGGTAGTTGCGTACTTACCGTAGAACGGGCGGTAGGAGATGGCTTCTTTCGACGGTGGGAACGGGGCGCACACCTGGCCTTCGGTGACTGCGGCCATGTATGCGTGCCAGATTTCCGCAGGCAGGTAGCCGCCCTGCTGGGGCTCGCCGTGCACATCGGTCATTGACACGCGCTTGTTGGGGTAACCCATCCACACGACTGTGGAGTAGTTGGGGGTGTAGCCGTCCAGCCAGGCGTCGACCAGTTCGCTGGTCGTACCGGTCTTGGCTGCCGTCGGGCAGTTGATCGCTGAGCGGGTGGCAGTGCCGCTCTCGACGTTTTGCTCGAGGATGCTTGTCTCCTCAGCGGTGACGGCTTCGCTGAGAACCTTCACTCGATGTGGCTCGCCCCAGTTGTCATCGACGTGGCCATCGGGGAAGGCGACCTTGGTGATCGCGATCGGGGAGTTGCGGTAGCCGCCGTCGGCGAGTGTGGCGTAGACATCCGCCATTTCCAGCGGCGTGACGCCGAGCGTCAGACCGCCGAGCGCTTCGGCAGGATAGCTAGACAGGTGGGTTTTGACGCCCATCTCATAGGCGGTGTGCGTGACCGTTTCCTCGCCCAGGTCAGCGGCAAGTTGCGCATACACAGTGTTGTCGGAGGTGAGCGTTGCCTGTACCAGGTTGATCGACTTGTTCAGGGAAGTGCCCTCAAAAGTCTCAACTTTGTACTTCGGTTCGGCGGGCAGCCAGCCCGGTTCGAGCGTGTGCGAGAAGTAATAGGTGGTATTCGGGTCGATCCCTCGCGTGAGTGCGTCAGCGAGGTCGATCGCCTTGAACGTCGACCCCGGCTGGCGGTGTCCGTCAGCGGCGAGGTTGTACTGCGATTCCTCGTAGGTCTTGGACTCGGCCATGGCCTCGATGTCGCCGTTGTGAGGGTTGAGCGTGACAATCGCTGACGCTGGATCTTCGGGCTCGTCGAGCACTTCGGCGATCGCCTTGCGGGCCAGCCGCTGCATGTTCAGGTCGATCGTGGTGTACACCTTGAGCCCGCCGTGTTCGACCGTTTTGGCGCCGTAGCGTTCGACCAGTTGCTGGCGTACGTATTCGAAGAAGAATTCCTCTTTGCGTTCGGAGTAGTAGTGGCCGGGATGAAGCTCGAGTGGGTCTGCCTCTGTCGCCTTCGCCACCGCTGGCGTGATGTAGTGCAGTTCGGCCATCTTGGCGAGCACCTCGTTGCGCCTTTCCCTGGCGGCTTTGGGGGAGAGCAGCGGGTTGTACTGCGAGGGCGCCTGCGGCAGGCCAGCAATTAGCGCTGACTGCTCGAGGTCGAGCTGCGATGCGGGCTTGTTGAAGAAGATCCGCGCAGCGGCTTGCACACCGACGGCTGTCTGACCGCCGACAGTCCCATACGGGACGCTGTTCAGATAGCTGGTGAGGATCGAGTGCTTGCTGTGATGTTTCTCGTAGTCGAGTGCGAGCTTGGCCTCGATGATCTTCTGCCTGAGGGTGTGCTGGTCGCCTCCCAGGTAGAGGTTACGCATCAGCTGCATCGTGATCGTCGAGCCGCCCTGTAGGGCCTCGCCCTCGCTGATGTCCTTGATTGCGGCGCGAAAGATGCCTGTTAGATCGACCCCGTTGTTTTTGTAGAAGCGCTGGTCCTCGATGGCGACGGTTGCGTTCTTCAGGTCGCTGGGGATTTCGCTCCAGCCGATCGGAGAACGCAGTTCGTCTGACTCGATGAAGCCCAAGCGCGTGCCGTTGGCTGCAAATACCTGAGATGAGCCGCCGCCGAGGAGCGCGTGAAGCTTGGATAGCGGCGGCGCAGAGTCGGCGACGTGGAGGACGTAGCCGACCGCTGCGATCACGCCGATCACGAGCGTGATTGCGAGCGTGCCAATGCCGACGAACAGGATCCGGGTGCCTGTGTGGCCACTGCGCCGGCGCTTTCGTGATTGTCGCGACATCTCGGGAAGTCGAGATTACCGTGCTCGGTTGTGATTTCCTGGCGCTTGTAACCGCAGCGATCTCTACGCTCGGTGCCAAGCGCCATGAACTCTGATACCGCCGAGCTGGCCATAATCG
>Ga0302314_10006630_pt1 | contig 20927 bp, 16 predicted proteins | sample III_Palsa_N2_3_FD_200533 | JGI IMG/M metagenome (GOLD analysis project Ga0302314, IMG submission 200533) | Peat permafrost microbial communities from Stordalen Mire near Abisko, Sweden - III_Palsa_N2_3 | ecosystem: Environmental > Terrestrial > Soil > Palsa > Peat permafrost | place: Sweden... | reverse complement strand
CGCCTGAAAGGCGGTTCCTGAGCGGGAGCGACGGGACTCGAACCCGCGACCTCCGGCGTGACAGGCCGGCGCTCTAACCAACTGAGCTACGCCCCCGTAGGGGAATCCAGTATGACAAGGCCGCAGAGATTTCGCCGTGCGCAACTTTTGGGGGTGGGCGCGTGCTTAAGCGGGCGAAATCGAACTTCGCAGCGCCGGACTCAACCCGGCCGTGGGGACGGCGCTGAGAAGGACTGGACGAGGACCCGCAGGATGGGGTCCTTGTCTGGTTTAAGGGCCCGTCAGCGCAACTCTCCCAGCGGCGGATCAGAGTTCGGGCGGTACCCAGCCGCCGAAGACGGCCTCGAGCTCGACCGCGATCGCGATGCTCAGATGGTCGGCGCCACGTGCTGCCGCGACCTGGACGCCGACCGGCAGGCCGGCAGCGCCGAGGCCGAGTGGAACCTCGGTAACGGGTACGCCGGCAAGGTTGAAGACCGATGACGGAGTCGTCACCCACGGGCGCCCGTAGGTTCGCCTGTGCGGGGGGGCAACGGTGAGTTGCGCGGGGTGCAGCAGCACCCCGTCGCCGATCGCCTCGATCAGCTCGGCGGCAAGTTCGCCGCTGCGCGCCAGCAGCTTGTCGCGCGCCGACCGGCTTGCGGGGATCGTTTCGGCAAGCACAGTGAGTCTGGTCGGCAGCGTGTGCTGGCCCGGACCAAAGAACAATGACCACAGGCTGGTCTGGTGCTGGCCCGCCTCCTTGAGCAGCGCGTTGACACGCGTCGCCTCCGTGCCGGTGTTCTGCAACGCGGCGAGAAACGGCAGCAGGGCACGCCGCCAGCTCGGCATGCTGATCCGGCGGATGCGCGCTCCCGCCGCAACGAGCGCGCCGACGGCGCGCTCGCGGGCATCCCTGAGATCGCGTGACATCGGCCTGATCGAGCTGTCCTCGACAACAGTCACGAGCAGACCGTCAAGCGACACGGAGCTCGGGTCGCCAAGCTCCATATCGACGGTGTTGGTATCCCAGCCATCCGGACCTGCCATCACGCGCAGGAGGGGAAACAGGTCCTCGGCACGGCGCGTGAGCGGACCGACCGCAAGCAGGTTCTGCGCATCGCCGGCGGTCGACGGCCAGATGCCCGTGTTCGGGACCAGACCGGCCGTGGGCTTGTGCCCGAAGACACCGCAGAACAGCGCCGGGATGCGGATTGAGCCGCCGATGTCGGCTCCGACACCGAACACCGATCCACCCGAGCCCACAGCGGCGCCCTCGCCACCGGAGGACCCCCCCGCCGTGCGCGTGGGGTCGTAGGGGTTGTTGGTGCGGCCGTAGACCGGATTCTCGGACTCGATCCACAGGGTCAGCTCCGACGTGTTGGTCACCCCAATCGGGATTGCACCTGCGTCGACGAGCCGCTTGACCGCAACTGCGCTCTGCGACGCACGCAGGTCACGCCGAGCCAGCACGCCGGCGCTGTTGGGCATACCCTCGAGCGCGATCGACTCCTTGACCGTGAACGGAACCCCAAGCAACGGCGCAAGCTCGGGTGTCTGACCGCGCATCGAGGAACTGGCGATCTGCTGATCGATCGCGCGCGCCTCGGCACGCGCCTCCTCGAAGCGATCGGCGACGACGGCGTTGAGCCGCGGATGGGCCCGCTCGAGGACCTCGAGGTGAGCCTCCATCACATCGCTTGCGGTCAGCTCTCGACGGCGAATGGCGTCGCTCAGGGCGACCGCTGAACGCTCTGTCAGCGCTGGCATTCGTGGCTGTGGTGTGGCAGCTGTTCCGGTCCGAACATGGACGCTTGAGGCTAGCGCTTGAGGGCCGCCGCCTACCCCGTTAGGGTCGCGTCAAGATGTTCGGCTACCCCTACAGACAGTTCCTATGTCCGCGGTAGACTTGCTTCTTAAGAAGCGCGCAATCCGAGCAAAGAGCTCAGACCTGCTTCTGGCCGGGGAGGGCCTGCGAGTCGGTGCTGGATAGCCGCTATTTAGCAATCAACGAGAGAGGTTCAGATTGTCTCTTCGTGCAACGCGGCGATCGCTGATCGCTGCGCTCACTGTCGGCGCCAGCTTGGCAGTAGCCAGCTCCGCGTCGGCCATCCCGGTTCCGATCGGGAGTTCTAGCGATGCCGCCTACAGCGGCACCGGCACCCCGACGAGCGTGTATTCGCTTTACAACGCGGCCACGAACGTCGCCCTCGTCCCAGCCGCAGGCCTGATCCAGCTCACCAACGCCGTCGAGGGGTACCAAAGCCAGGCGCCGGTAGACAGCAGCTTCCCCACCACCGCGGTTACCGCATCGAACCTTACGTCGAGCATCGTTACCGAGATCGCAACCGACATCGCGGCGCCGGCTAACGCCAGCGATCTGGAGTTGGGGGCCTGCGTCTCCGGTTTCCTCACTGCGGAGAGCCTGCCGGCGAACCAGACAAACATCATGACCGGCACTGCCTACTGCCAGGGAACGCCCAGCGCGATGACTGCGGCGACAACCGAGTTCACGGGCTCGGTCCAGCCCGGAGTCGCGTCCGCGGCAGCGGTATGGCCGCAGCTGAGCCAGCTCGTCGGCTTCCTTGGCTCCGCCAGCGGCGTCATGCAGTCGGCGGACAGCGCCAGCATCTCCTCGTCGGGCACGGTGGTCTCGACGGCCGACCCGTTCGCGTACGACATAAAGCTGAGCGCACCAGCGGGCGGATACATCGTTCCGAGCGCGTTCTCGCTGACGTTCCCGGCCGGTCTCTCGGTCAACACGGCGCTCGTTGCCGATGAGGTAAATGCCGCCGCCAACGGCACCACTACGGCTGAGATCGCGGCAGTCGAGGCCAACCCGCCGTCCGCTAGTACCTCGATCGGCACGGTCACGCTGACCTCGCCGCTCGCGGACGAGTTCGGCGGAAGCAACAACCAGTTCGTGGGCAAGATCTATGTCGTCACGACCGGTGCCACCAGTGGCCAGGGTTCGGCGACGCAGCCCTACCTCGAGCTGTGGTTCACCAGCGGCATCTACGACATGGGCTCATTCCCGAGCTCGCTCGCGTTCCCGCTGACGCTCAACTTCGGTGAGGCAACCGTTGCCGGTCTCGGCCCGGAGCCGCTGCCGATCAACAGCCTCGAGCTGAACTTCCCGGCAGCAACATCGCCGGCCAAGACCACCAGCTGCACGACGCTGGGCACCGCAGGCGGCACTGCGACCGACGAGATCGCTGGCCTCGCCTACGAGTTCGGCGACACCACTGACGGCGTCAGCAGCCCCACCGGTACGCCGGCCGCGGTCACGCTTCCGGCAACCCCGACGACGGTCACGAACCAGTGCACCGCGACGGTCACGACGGTCAAGAACACGCTCAGCGCAAGCATGAGCGGGCTGACCGGCGGAACGCCGACGATGTCGTTCAAGGTCGGTACGACCGGTACCGCCTTTGGCACGGTTACCGTCGGGCTGCCCAGCGGCCTGAAGTTCGCGAAGTCCAAGAAGCTGGCCAAGGAGGTCAGCGGCTCGAAGATCAAGTCGGTCAAGATCGCCGGCGGCAAGCTCGTGATCACGCTCAAGAGCAAGGTCAAGTCCGAGACGATCAAGACCAAGAAGGGCCTGATCGACGAGAGCGCTGCTCTGATCAAGAAGATCAAGAAGCACAAGACCAAGAAGCTCAATCTCTCGGTCAAGGCTGGCACCTTCACCGTGAAGGCATCAGTCAAGGCCTAGTCTGAACTGAGCTGTAGTCATCCGACGACCCGCCGTCGCCCCACCGGGCGGCGGCGGGTTTCGTCGTTAAGGACGTGCCGCTCGCGCAGAGCGCACAGCTCGATGAGTCGAAGCCGGCGTGCGCACGGCCTCTCAGCCAGCGGTCGTTCTCGCGCCAGCCGCGGTTGAGATGCCGGGCGACGACAATCGCGGCGACCGCGCTCGCGCCAGCATCCAGCAACGCGGCCGCGGCGCTCTCGGCGCTCGCGCCGCTGGTCCACATATCGTCGACAAGCAGCACAGCCTCGCCGTCAAGCGTTCTCGTCGCGTCGTAGCGACCGGGATCGAAGACACGCGGGATCGCCGGCGTCTGCGAGCGGACCAGGAGGCGCTCGTAGCGGTCGCGGGTGGGGGCGGCGAGCTCGCCAACGATCCGGCGCAGCGGGTGGTGCAGGTCGCGCAACGGATCGGCCGACGGCACCGTCGTCACGAGTTGGAACTCAGGCACCGCAGATGCTGCCGCGACGCAGCGCTCGTGCGCGCAGACGAACTCCGCGCACAGCCGCGCCACGGCCGCGAGCGCATCAGGCACGGATGGGTCCGCGTCGCGTTTGTAGGAGACGATCACGTGATGCAGCCACTCGCCGCCAACGCTGTAGGAGATCGGCGCCACCGCCGCCAGGTGATGCTGATTGGCACGGCAGGCTCGGCAGAGCCCAGCAGCGCCCGTCAGGTTCAGGCAGCGGGGGCAGACACCGGGTCCGTGGCGTGGGGAGAGCAGCCGCTCAACGCCTGAAGGCACCGACGACATCTGCTGCGTCCTCGACCACGACCACGCCGGATTGCTCGACGAGCTCCGCCGCCCACTCACACTGCATCGCCGGCGGCATCAGCACGACCACCCTGCCCTGGGCGAGCGCGTGGCGTGCCTGAATCCGAGTGCCGCTGTGCTCGCCCGCCTCGACTATCACGCTGCCGAGCGTCAGCCCCGACATCACCGCGTTGCGCGCGGGAAAGCTCGTGCGGGTCGGCTGCGCGTCGGGCCAGAACTGGGAGACGAGGGCGCCGTGCGCCGCGACCTGTGCCTGAAGCTCGGGGTGCTGGGGGGGGTCCGCGGGCCCCCGCCCCGGGCCGACCCCCGGGTGGGGGCGCGCGACGCGCCCACGCTCGCTGGCGTGAAGTTCAAGCACCGCGCGGTGAGCCTCGGCATCGATGCCGGCGGCGAGCCCGGAGACGACGGTGTAGCCGGCGAGCGCCAGCGCCTCGGCGGTGGCGCGTGCGAGCTCACGACCGGTCTCGCTCGGTTGACGCGTGCCGATCACAGCGACGGCACGCTGGTCAGCAGCGAGCAAGCGGCCCTCGACGAACAACAGCGGCGGGCGATTCTCGATGACGCGCAGATTCTGCGGGTAGGCGCGAGCCGAGAGTGGCAGCACCTGGAAGCCACGCGCCTGCCAGCGCTCGATGTCCTGCTGAGCATTAGCCAACGCCTCGTAGGACAGCAGGCCCAGCTGCTGCTCGAGAATCGCGAGCGCGGACACACCCTCGGTGCCACGCTGCCGCGCCGCCAGGACGTAGCTCGTCCACGCGCGGCCGCCCTCGCGCAGCAGCGCGACCAGCGCCGCCGTCTCCACCTGGGGTGTCTCGGCCGTCAGTCCGTGAACTCGGGCGCGGTCGGCTCCGCGGGCGTGACCTTCGTCACGCCGACGACCACCGGTTCCGGAGCGACCTGAGCTGCGACCACGGGCTCCGCTGTGGCCGGAGCAAGAGGCTCCGGCACCGCTGAGACCGCTGAATCCACCGCTGGCTCGCTGGGCTCGTCCAGGGCGTCGTTGAACACGCCACGCGCCTCGTCCTGGATGCCCGCCATGCCTTGGCGGAAGTCGCGCAGGCCGCGACCCAACGAGCGCCCGACCTCGGGCAGCCGCTTGGGGCCGAGCACGATCAATGCGACGGCGAGGATCAGCAGCAGGTGGGTCGGCTGAACGATGTCCCCGAACATTCCTAGTAAGGATATCGACGATTGCGGCCTGGTTCATGAACTTGTCCTCCGAAAGTGCTTTCACGTGTCTTCTTAAAAGAGGCGCGAGCACCGTCATGTTGACCCCCTGGCCTCAGGGAGTTCCCGCAAAGTGCGGACAAACGCGTCGCTGCCCGCCCTTCCAGCGGGAAGGGCGGAAACAGCAAACGTCAGACGCGGATTACGCCACGCGTCTGATCACACGAGCGGTGGCAGCGCCCATATACGGCCATCCCGACTGCCCGCGCGGGACGACAGCCCAGAGTTCGTAGTCGAGTCCGCGCGTACTCGGAGAGAAGTACTGACTGAAGGCATAGCGGCCCCGTCGATCGGTGCGGACCGTGCCGAGCGTGCCTGAACCGGGCGCGCCGAGCTGCCGGTAGTCGATCGTCACCTCGAGCCCGCCCCGAGGAATGTGCCCACCGAGAACCTGCCCGCTGATCATCAGCCGGCCGCCAGCCACGATGCTGCTGGCTTCAAGGCTGACGCTGCCCGCCGAGTGCTCCAACAGCTGGCTCGCTGCCGGTCGCAGGAGACTATCCCCGGGATAGACCACGTAGAGCGTTCGGCTGGCGCCCGGCCTGACCCTGTACCGATACGCGCCTGCGGCGTTGGTGCGCGCCGAACCGACACGGCTGTACTTATGCGAGCCGGAGAGCTGCTGGTAGACGAGGATTCTGGCGCCGGATATCGGGACGCCGTGATGTGTCACGTCCTTCAGCATGCCGGTGATGGTTATGGCGCTGCCGTATCTCACGGTAAGTGCATGGCCCGCGGACCGCTGCCGCCGCGCACTCGCTACGGAGGCGGTGCCGCGAACGGTGCGAAGCGCATAGCCATGCCGTGTCAATCGCGTCCGATGGGTTCCGCCGGGAAGCGCAGTCGCTGCGAGCGCATCTGGGATCGCAACCTCGGGTGTTGCGGCCACCTGATCGGAGGCTGCGCTCACCGCGGTGTTCTCACGCAAGGGAAGGGTGAGGTCCTCGGTGCTGCCATCAGACCCAGCGGTGATCTGGCCCTGGTTGCCGGCGACATCAACCACGTTGGCGTAGAACTTCCAGCTCCCGGCGACCCACGGAGCGACCCCGTCAGGGATCGTGACGACGTAGTTGCCGACACTCGAGTCGTAGTGGGCGTCGCCAACGAGTTGCGGCGCACCCTGGTCGACGTCTGGTGATTGTCCGTAGACCTTCACGAGTGCAACACCGGAGCCGCCGCTGTCGGTGGCGTGGATCTCGATCTCATCCGGCTCGGGCCAGCTGCCCCTGGGCTTGAAGTAGCCCTTCGGCGCCGTGTCATCGATCTGGAAGCGGTAGGACCCGAGCACGTAGACGTTGCCAGCTGAGTCCTCCGCCGCGCAGCTCAGGTCCCCGCCCGGTGCGGGCACGGTGACCGTGATCTGCTCGCCGCCGTTGGCATCGGTGTTCAGGCTGCTGATCGGCCACGTGCCCGACAGCGCTCCCTTGCAGGAGATGGCGGCGATCGGTGCACTACCTCCGGTGTTGTTGGCGGTGATCGTGACCGCCTGCGCCGTCACGTACCACTGCGACTGCGAGGGCCCGTCCGAGTAGGGGTCGCCGCCGTGATCGATGAGGTCGGAGGCGTTGGGTGAGTAGTTCGGGTTGTCGACGTTCACGGTCACGTCCGAAGGCGTGGCCTGCCCGGTCCCTGCGACGGTTGTGCCCGTGCAGCTCACCTGGTCGGATCCGTTCTGGTCGAGCTCGAAGGAGCCGGTGTATTCGCTCTCGGGACCGATCCCCGACAGGGCGAACGGAGTGCCGCCGTTGACAGAGCAATCGATCTGATTGAGGCCCGAGAGGATGCCGCCGCTCTCACTGCCGATCACCGTGACGACGGGCGTGCCGCTCAGGTAGTCGTCGCTCGGTGGGTTGCTGTTGACGAGGAAGGTGAGGGTGGGTTGTTCGGTGTCGATGTTGACGTTGTAGGTGGCGGTGCCGGATACGTGAGTGTTGGACGTGGCAGTGCAGACAAGTGCGTGTGGGCCGTTGCTCGCCAAGCTCACCGAGCCCGCTGTGGAGGTGGTTAGCTGCTGGCTAGGCCCACCGTCGACCGAGCAAGTGACGTTGTAGATTCCGCTTGGTCCGCCGACAGCGCTGACGTCGACAGTCTGCGGTTGGTTCGCCCAGTTGCCCTCGACGTAGCTGCTGGCAGAAAACGAAACCCGCGGGATCGTCGCATCAACATCGAAGGTCTCCGATTGCGATCCCGTCAGCGCCCCGTTGGCATCGCCGTTGCCCGCAGTGCATGAGACGGCATTTGAGCCGGTCACTCCGGTTGGCACACTCCACACCGTCGTCCCGGCCCCAGACGTCGAGCCGGAGACCAGCGTTGCAGAGACACTGCTGCCATTGTCGGTACAGGCGATCGAGGAGAGCCCCGAAGGTCCGACGGTCACGTCGAGCTGTTCGCTCGTCTGCGATGTCCAGCCAGCGGGGGCGTCAGCCCAACTCACACCCGGGATGGAGTCGTCGATGTTGATGGCGTTGCCGTAGTTCGCGACGGCAGGGCTGTTTGCCGCGCTGAATCCCTGAGATTCGTAGTTGCCGGGATTCGCGGCGTAGACGTTCACGTTGTAAGTGCCGTTTCCGAGCCCGCCGGGCAGGGTCCACGTGCCCGTATCGGTCAGCCCCGTCCAGCACGGGTTCGTCCCGAATTCAAACTCCTGGCCGATCTCGCCTCCGACATTCGTGACCCCGGGGTTCTGGTCGCCGACCAGCCCACTCGTGACGTTCGAGGCCCCTGACAGTCCTGCGTAGAGCGCGCATACGCCTGCCGGATCAGAGGCCGAGAGGTTCAAGCTCAGACCGCCGCCATTGCTCTGGTACCAAGACCCAGAATTCACGACTGCCCCCCATGCGGCACTGCCACTTGGCTGGTTGTCAGGATCCAGGAAGGATCCGGAGAGATTGGCGACGCTGGCACCGCCCGTGCCCCACTGCCTGTCGGGGTCGTAATTGCAGGTCCCTGCCTGGCAGAACACCGTCAGCCAGAGCGTGTGATAGGTGGTCTCGGGGTTGCTGCTCGGATCCGTGTTCTCGAGCTCGGAGTTGTCGTAGTTCCAACTCGAATTGTCGCCGCTTGTGTTGCATGTCTGCTGGCCGCTGGTGCCGGCCAGCGTGCTGCCGCCGCTGTTGGTCCAGTAGTGACCGCTGTTGGTGATCGAGCAGTCGTCGGTCCAGGGAAATAGGATCGACGGCTGAGCAGCTGATCCGTCACCGCCAAAGCCTGCAGAGACGCCACCGACAGAGTTGTCGCTTGTGGAGCTGAACGACGCGCTGGTGTACGCGAAGCCATTGAATTGGACACCGGACGGAGCGATCCATGAGTTCGATCCGTAGACGAAGCCGCCAGACTCCGATTGGTCGTTTGAGGAGATGCTGAGCGTTCCGCCGTAGAGCAACCCCGTGTAGCTGTTGCCGAAGGCGACAGCAGGGCACACGGCGGAGATCGTGACGAGCAGCAAAGCCGTGCCTGCTGCGCGAGACATCAGCGCGTGGGTCCGCGACCTGGCAAACGCTCGGGACCAGCGACCGTGGGTGAGGGCGAGGCGAAGCACTTTGCTGTTCCTTTCGTGATCGCTCAGCAGAAGACGGAGAACGAGAAGTCTGAGTTGGCTGTTGTCCCGTGGATCGGGTCGTAGGTCGACACTCCAAAGTTCAGGACGGAACCGCTCGACGACCAGCCCGTCACATACGCAGCGGCTGTCCCTGCCGAGTTGTTGCCGGTCAGGTTGTCGCTCGAATCATCGTCAGCCGTGACGGTTATCACAGGCTCCGATAGTCCTGTCGAACATCCCGAGACGCCGATGACCGCGGTGCCGTCGCCACCTCCGACTCCATCGACATTTGCGGTGTTTCTTCCCGGCGCTAACTGAGCGGAATTGGTCCCCGACCCCATCCACACCTGCCCGTACGCCGTCGCACCAGTCCCCGGCGCGTTGGCCCCCGCCACTCCCTGTGGGATCCCGAAGTTGAGGACCGCGTTGCTACCGGAGCCCGAGTTGGTGACGGTCGCCTGGCTCCCTGCTGGCTCGGTCGTGACGCTGCCGACGCTGACCGCCGCCGAATTGCCCGCCGAGCCCGAGGCGCCCTTGGCACCGGCGGCGCCCTTGGCACCGGTCGTTCCCCGCGGTCCCTGCTGGTTCCAGCTCAGCGCCCGAGTGCCGCGAGTGCACTTGCCGCTGGCGGGCACCGTGAGCGCACGGGTCTTGTTGTTGATACAGGCGTGGATGACCACTGTGCGGGTGTTTGCAACCGCGTAGCCGGCACCTAAAAGCAGCGCAGCCACAACGAGGCCGACCACGAGTTGGGAGAGCTTGATCCTTAGCGTCATCTGAATCCTTTGTTCGTGGTGGTCGGCGGGCGGTGGCGAAGTTCGTGATCGAAGGTGAGGCGTTCTTGTCGGCGGCCGAGACGGCTGCTCACGGCATGCAGCCGCTATCGGGACTCACGACGCACCCAGATCCCGGGGACGGGGTGCTGGCGGAGCTGTGACTGGCGGTGACCGGCGGACTTGCGTTATTCGACGACGCCTCGCCGTTCGAGGAGGCCCCACCTTGGGTGGAGCTCGTGCCTCCAGACGCAGCGCGGCGAGCACTCGCTCCGCCTGTCCGCTTGCGGGCAGCGCTCTTAGTGACGTGACGACGCGTCCGGGCCGGGGCCGTGGTGGTCACGGTCACGGATGACGTGAACGTCTGCGTCACCACGCGTGGCTTCTGTTTCGCGGCGGCCGCGAGGCGACCAGGGTGCCTAGCCGGCGCAGAGTTCAGGACCCCGGGGATTGAGTGCACCGCGAGCAGTGCGCCACCTACGACCGCGGCGAGCAACACCGTTACCAGCGCGGCCAGAGGTACGCGGCGCCTGTGCGAATTGGCCGACCCCGCGGCAGCGGCCTCTGACTCGCCGCTTGACGGAGTCTCTGAGGCCGTCCCGCGCGATGACGACCTACGCGAAGCTGCGGCGGGAGATCGAAGAAGCGCGATCGACGATCGCGAATCCTCGGCCGCGGAAACCTCCTGCAGCGTCGCAGCGTCCCCTTCCCAGAAATCGCTGGCGTCCGCGGCGGATTGGTTGGGCGCGTCAGCCGACGGCGCGGCTAGCTCCACCACTGGGTCACGGGGCTCAGGATCGAGCAGTACCGGCTCGGGGTGGACGGGCACCAGATCGTCCACCGAGCCGAACCAGTTACCAGGGAACGGCACGACGTTCGCCGAGCGCCCGGCCGACAAATCGGCCTCAGAGCGGCTGCTGTCAGCCTCAGGCCTGCCGTTGTCGGCCTCACGCCTGCCGCCGTCGGCCTCAGGCCTGCTGCTGCCGGGCTCACGCCGACTCGTTGCGCCACCGCTACCGCCAGCAGCGCCACCGGCTCCTCCCTCGACATCCCAGTCATGGTCCGTCAATTCGTCGCCTCCACGTTGTCCGAACTAACCGTCCGGACACTAAGTCATGCTTACAGCCGTACTAGTAGTCAATTAGACTCAATTAGATATCGTAACCAAAGAGTAGAATCAATGCCAATGACGAGTGGGGAGTTCGAAGAGTCATTCTTGACGGTGGCGGAGGTCGCCGAGCTGCTGCGACTCAACCAGCAGACCGTCCGAAACTGGATCGACGCCGGCACTTTGCCTGCAATTCGCGTAGGCAGGCGTGTGCGGATCAAGCGGTCTGACCTCAATCGCATCCTTGAGAGCGGGTATCGCGGCACGCCGCCATCAGCCTCCACCATCGAAGGCCCGAGCGCAACCGACTTTTGGAGCGGGGAACCAGTCAGCGGCGTCGAGCCTGCGTCGCGAGAGAACCAGAGCCCCGAGGAACCCAATCAGAACGGGGAGGCACGGTGAGCTTCGGTGACGAACTCGAGCGGGAGCGCGAACGTGTGATCCGACTCGTGCGGCATGCAAGTGTGAGCTGGGCCGAGGCAATGCGGGCGCACAAGCTCGCGCCGCCCGACGACGGCTTCGCTGGTCGCCTGCAGAAGCTCTCCGAGGCGGCCGCGGCAGAACAGCTCGCCTGGCAGCAGGCACACGATGCGGGAGTGCAGTGGCGAGCGGTCGCGGGTGCCGCCAATGCCGAGCCGCCATACGAGCTCCGCCCCGGTACCGGCCGGCGCGGTCCCGACGATCTCTGGCTGCACTTCGACAGCGCGGTAATGGAGATGAATCGCGCGATCGGAGGCCCCGACGCGATCGAGGTGGCGGCAGCCTTCGGCGCCGTCGCCGAGGCGGCCGCCAAGCTAGCCCGCGCGATAGCCGACGAAGATCAGATCACGCGCGAAGCCAAGGAGCTCGCGGAGCTCGCCCGCTCCCGCAACGTGGCCTGAGCCGAAGCGTGGGCGGGGCGGCTCAGCGCAGCTCGACGAGCGTCGTGACGATGGCCTCGTAGACCCCCGCGCCGTGCCCCACCGACGTCACCCGCACGTTCGCGTGCCCGGCGATGTCGGCGGCCAGCGTCGGGTCCTGCTCGAGCGCGTTGGCCATCAACCAGAAGGTGCTGACCACCTCGGCGGCCTCCATGTCCTCACGTGAGTCGCCACAGGCGATGACCTCCTCACGCGTGTAACCGCGGTTCTGCATGTGCCGGGCGACTCCGCGGGCCTTCGAGGCGGGGCTGGGGATCAGGTGGTAGCAGTGGACGCGCTCGACGTCGATCGTCCAATCAGGGCCGCTTTGGTCGCCGTGCCCGGAGATCACGCCGTTGTCGACCAGCCGCAGCCAGTCGAGACCGGCCTGCTTCAGCACCGCGCTCGCCTCATCGGCCGAGACCAGCCCGCGGAAGACGTGGGAGACCTCGCGCCCAACGGACCACGGCGTGTGGTATTCGAGCCGGCCCGCGAACGTGTCGAGCATGAGCTTCGGCGCTCCGGTCGCCTCGATCTGCTCAAAGATCGTGCCGCGCTCATCGGAGGGGACGAGGTCGCCGGTGAGCCACTCGTGCTCGCCGTCGATGACGATCCCACAGCCGAGCTCGAAGATGTAGGAGCGCTGGCCGAGCAGGCGCATGAGGTCGTCGACGCCCGACTCCGATCGACCGGTGTAGATCACGACCTCGACACCGGCCCGATCGCAAGCCTGGAGCACCCGCGCGCCGTCCATCGAGAAGCCGCCGTCGGATGCGCGGAACAGCGAGCCGCGCGGACCGAGCAGGGTTCCGTCGAGATCGACGTATACGGCACGAAGCATCGCTGGCGACCGTAGCAACGAGCACGCAAAGAGCGGGGAGTGGTTCGCCAGAGCGGCCCTGAAGAACCCAGCACCACCGCCATACTCAGAAGGTGGCCACGAGCAGAACACAAACCGAACCGTGGGATGCGCTGCTGCAGGCCGGCCTCGAGGACGAACGCCTGGTCCACGACCAGCGGACCCTCTCCCAGCAGGCCTTCCTGGTGCCGATCCCGGAGGAGCTCGACCCGCGCGTCCACGACGCGCTTCAGCGCGCCGGCATCGACGCTCTCTACGTACACCAACGCGACGCGCTGCTGAGCGCCTTCGAGGCGCCGACGATCGTCACCACCGGCACCGCCTCGGGCAAATCGCTGTGCTTCCAGTTGCCGACGCTCGAGGTCCTGGTCACCGACCCGCTGGCGCGCGCGCTGTACCTGTACCCGACCAAGGCACTCGCCCAGGATCAGGCTCGGGCGCTTCACAACTTCGGGCTGACCAACCAGCTGCGGCCGGCGATCTACGACGGTGACACGCCCTCACAGGAGCGCCCGGCGATCCGCCGGCGCTCGAACCTGGTGATCACCAACCCGGACATGCTGCACATCGGGATCCTTCCCCACCACGCCGCCTGGGGCGACATGTTCGCCAACCTCGCGTTCGTGGTGATCGACGAGGCCCACGTCTACCGCGGCGTGTTCGGCTCGCACGTCGCCAACGTCCTGCGCCGGCTCAGGCGCATAGCCACCTACTACGGGTCGCAGCCGCGCTTCCTGCTCGCCAGCGCGACGATCGCCAACCCGGTCGAGCTCGCGCAGGGCCTCACAGGCCTGCCCGACATCCGGCTCGTCGACAACGACACTGCGCCGCTCCCTTCGCGCCGCACGGCGATCTGGAACCCGCCGCTGCTCGACGAGCAGCTCGGTACGCGCGCCTCGACGCTGGCCGAGGCTGCGGAGCTGCTCGCCGAGCTCGTCACCGCCGGCGCGCGCACGATCTGCTTCATGAAATCTCGCAAGGGCGTTGAGCTGATCCTGCGCATGGCGTCGGACCGGCTCGAGCCCGAGCTGGCCGAACGCATCGCCCCCTACCGTGGCGGCTACACCTCCCAGCAGCGCCACGAGATCGAGGCGCGCCTGGTCAACGGTGAGCTGCTCGGCGTGGTCGCGACCGACGCCCTCGAGCTCGGCATCGACATCGGCGAGCTCGACGCCGCGATCTGCGTCACCTTCCCCGGCACCGTCGCCAGCCTGCGCCAGATGTGGGGCCGGGCCGGCCGCCGCGGCCGCGGCCTGGCGGTCTACGTCGCCGGCGAGGACGCACTCGATCAGTTCTTCGCCCGTCACCCCGACGAGTTCCTGAGCCGCCCGGTCGAGGCCGCGATCATCGACCCCTCGAGCCCCGAGATCCTCGGCGAGCACCTGCTCTGCGCCGCCCACGAGGCGCCGCTCACCGAGGCCGACGCCGAGTACTTCGGCGAGGATGTGATCGACCGTGCGCGGGCGCTCGCCGAGGCCGGCTTCCTGCGCGAGCGCGTCACCGGCTTCGTGCCCGCACACGCCGAGGACTATCCCGCCGCCCGCGTCGCGCTGCGCTCCGCGAGCCTCGACAACTTCGCGCTGATCGACGCGTCATCCGGCGAGATCCTCGGCACGATCGAGGCTACGCGCGCCTACTCGACCGTGCACGAGGGAGCGATCTACCTGCACCTGGGGCGCTCCTACAGCGTGCTCGAGCTCGACCTCGCCGCCCGCCGCGCGATCCTCGAGCCGTTCAACGGCAACTACTTCACGCAGGCCAAGAGCGAGAGCATGACCTACATCGAGCGCATGCTCGAGACGCGCGAGACCCACGGCGTGCGCCTCTCCTACGGCGAGGTCGTCTACTCCGAGACGGTGCTCGGCTACCAGCGCAAGGGTCTGCAGGACCACGCCGTGATCGACTTCCAGTCGCTGGAGATGCCGACGACCGAGTTCGCAACACGCGCACTCTGGTACGAGCTTGACGCTGTTACGGGGGGCCCGCTGGCCCCCCGTCCCGCTGAAGCGTTCCCCCCAGACCTCCTGCTCGGCAGCCTGCACGCACTCGAGCACGCCCAGATCGCGGTGCTGCCGCTGATCGCGATGTGCGACCGCTGGGACATCGGCGGGCTCTCGACCAACGCGCACCCGCAGACCGGCGGGCCGACGATCTTCATCTATGACGGGCATCCCGGCGGGATCGGGATCACGCGCCGCGGATACGACGCCTTCGACCGGCTGGTGCTCGACGCCCAGCGGCTGATCGGCGAGTGCCCGTGCAAGGACGGCTGCCCCTCCTGCGTGCAGTCGCCCAAGTGCGGCAACCTCAACGATCCGCTGTCCAAGCGCGGGTCGCTGGAGCTACTCGCGCGCATGCAGCGCTAGATTGCTCGCCGTGCTCCGACTCGGTATCAACCTGCCCACGTTCGACCCGCTGCGGATCGGCGGGCGGCCACGGTTCGTCGAGGCGGCACGGCTGGCTGAGGACTCGGGCTTTGACGCGGTGTGGGTCGGTGACCACCTGCACGTGCCCTCGCCCGTCTATGACTCGACCGTGGCGCTCGCGGCCGTGGCGGCGACCACCACGCGGGTCAAGCTCGGTTTCGGCGTGATGTTGCTGGGGCTGCGCCACCCGGCCTGGGTGGCCAAGCAGCTGACGACGATCGACGCACTCGCGCCCGGGCGCCTGCTGCTCGGCGTCGGCGTCGGTGGCGAGTTCCCGGCGGAGTTCGAGGCGCTCGGCCTCAACGTCCGCCAGCGCGGCCGGCTGCTCGACCAGGCGCTGGCCGAGCTGCCCGACTGGCTGCAGGGTCGCTCGACCCCGCCGCTCTCGCCGACGATCAGCGCGCTACCGCCGATCTGGGTCGGCGGGCGCAGCGACGCCGCGATGCAGCGCGCGGCACGGATCGGCGACGGCTGGCTCTCGACCTGGATGAGCACGGAGCGCATCAAGGAGCAGGGCGACGCCCTGGCCGAACTGGCAGCCGCGCAGGGTCGGCCCCGGCCAGCGGTCGGCCTGGCGCTGAGCGTTCACGTCGATGCCAACGAGGGACGCGCGCGTGAGCAGGCCGAGGATTTCACGCAGGCGATGTATGGGATGCCGTTTGAGAAGGTCGCCCGTTACACGCCGGTGGGCAGCGCCGAGCGCGTCGCCGAGCGGATCGCCGCCTACGCCGATGCGTGCGTCGACGAGTTCGTATTGACCCCCCTGACAGGGGAGCCAACCGCGCAAATTGCGCGCCTGGCCGAGCTCCGCGAGCTAATCTCGCGGCAATGACTCTGCGGGCAAGCGTCGTCTCATGCGCCTCCTAGTAGCGGGCGCGCAGGCGCCGCTCGAGGGCGAGATCATCATCCCGCCGTCGAAGTACCACGCTCACCGGGCGCTGATGCTGGCGGCGCTGGCGCCGGGGACGAGCACGATCGCCGACCGCACCGACGCACGCCACGTGAGCTTCACGGTGCAGGCGCTGCGCGATCTCGGCGCCGACATAAGCTCCAGCGGCCGCCATTGGAAGGTCAACGGCGCGGCGGGCTTTGCCCCGCGCCAGGACGAGGTCTCGGTCGGCAGCTCCGGCACCACCCTGTACTTCCTGCTTGGGCTCGCCGCGCTCGGCGACCGGCCGGTCACGATCGTCGGTCAGCGCTACTTCCGCCGTCGCCCGATCGGGCCGCTGCTGCGGGCCCTGCAGCGTCTCGGCGTCGAGCTCGAGTATGAGGGCCAGACGCTGCCGGTGAAGGTCTACCCGGGCCGCCCGCGCGGCGGCCACGTGCGCATCGACGGCACGCTGTCGCAGTGGATCTCCGGCCTCTTGATGATCGCCCCGTTCGCGACCGAGGAGGAGACCCGGATCGAGGTCGTCGGCGAGCTCAACGAGCGCCCCTACCTCGAGCTGACGATCGAGATGATGCGCGACTTCGGGCTCGAGGTCACGGTCGGTGAGGACTGGCGCCACTTCACGGTCGCCCCCAACCAGACGCCGAAGCCGCGCGAGAACTACCTGCTGCCGCCCGACATCGGCTCGGCCGCCTTCGGCCTCGCCGCCTGCGCGCTTCACCCCTCGAAGGTCGTGTTCCGTTCGCACGTGCCGATCCACGGCCACCCCGAGGCGTCGGTGCTCAACGAGCTGCAGGGCGTCGGCGTGCCGATGAAGTTCGCCGCGGATGGGCTCTCGATCTCAATCGATCACGACGGCACGCCGCCGGTCGCGGGCCGCCTCGACTGCCGCGACATCCCCGACATGGTGCCGATCCTCTCGACGCTGGCCAGCCGCGCGCGCGGGCACACGGTGCTCTCACACGTCTCGCACGTGCGGCTCAAGGAGTCAGACCGCGTGACCTCGATGATGCAACTGCGCAAGATGGGGGCGCGCGTTGAGTTCGACGGCAACGACATGGAGTTTCATGGCGTCGACCGCCTGCACGGCGCCGAGCTCTCGTCCTACAACGATCACCGCGTGCTGATGGCGCTGGCGATCGCCGGTTCGACCGCGTCCGGCGTGACCGAGCTCTCCTACCCGCACGCCTACCGGATCTCCTATCCCGAGTTTGCCGATCACATGAACACGCTGGGGATCCCGATCGCCGTCACCTCAGAGGTGCCGAGCTCGGCCGGTGAGCTGACATAGCCGACGGCCTGATCACCGAGCTCGTGGGGCAGCACGCCCGCGAGCGGCCTGACGATCGTGCCGTTGTCGAGGTCGGCGAGGGCGGCGCCCTGAAAGCTTGGAGCTTTGGCGAGCTCGACCAGGCTGCCGGACGCTGGGCGGCGCAGCTGCTCGAACTCGGCGTCAAGGCGGGCGAGCCAGTCGCCTACCAGCTGCCCAACCTGCTCGAGTTCGTCGCGATCTCACTCGGGGCGCTGCGCATCGGCGCAATCTGCGAGCCGCTGATGCCGATCTTCCGTGAGCGCGAGCTCGAGTTCATGTTGCGCGCCAGCGACACACGCGTGCTGATCGTCCCGCGTGAGTTCCGCGGCCACGACCACGCGGCAATGGCACAGGACCTCAAAACAAGGGTCTCCTCACTGGAACATGTCGTGGTCCTCCCCGATCATCTCGCCCCCAACCATGCCGCACCCGGGGCATCATCGAGCGAGGCGGGAGGTCGGGTGGGTCCTACGGCGGGAGCCCCGGCGTTGTCGCCCGAGGTGAGCGCCCAGCTGCTCTTCACCTCGGGCTCGACCGGCGAGCCCAAGGGCGTGCTGCAGACGCACCGCTCGCTCAACCAGGCGGCGCGGATGCACATCCGCCACTTCGGCCTGACCGCCGATGATGTGATCTACGTCCCCTCGCCGCTCGCACATCAGACCGGCTTCCTCTATGGAATGTGGATCGCGCTGATGCTCGGCGCACCGCAGGTCGTGCAGACGGCATGGGATCCCGAGGCCGGCTTCGACGCGATGCAGGCGACGGGCGTCACGTTCGTGCAGGCGGCAACGCCGTTCCTCGGCGACCTGGTGCGCGTCGCCTCCGAGCGCGGCGAGACGCTCGATGCGCTGAAGAGCTTCGTCGCGACCGGCACGGCGATCCCGCGCGAGCTCGCGCGCACCGGCCGCACGGCGCTCGGCGCCGACGTCGGCGGCGCGTTCGGCACGACCGAGAGCTGTCTCGGCGCCGCCTTCGTCCCCGGCGAGAATCCCGACCGCGCCTGGAGCACGGACGGGCGCGCGCTCGAGGGCATCACCCTGCGGATCGTCGATGACGCCGGCAACGAGCTCCCGCCCGGCGAGGAGGGCAACTTCGAGGTGCTGACGCCGACGATGTTCGAGGGCTATCTGAACCGTCCCGAGCTGACCGGCGCGGCGGTCACCGCCGACGGGTACTACCGCACGGGCGACCTCGCGCGGATCGACGCCGACGGCTACCTGAAGATCACCGGCCGCGTCAAGGATGTGATCAACCGCGGCGGCGAGAAGGTGCCGGTGGTGGAGGTCGAGCAGGTGCTCTACACACACCCGGCGGTGCGCGAGGTCGCGATCGTGGCGATGCCGGACGCGCGCCTGGGCGAGCGCGCCTGCGCCTTTGTCGTGCTGACGCCCGGTGAGCAGCTCGACTTCGAGAAGATGCAGCAGTACCTCGACGCGCAGCGGGTGTCCAAGCCCTACTGGCCCGAGCGGCTCGAGATCGTCGAGCAGCTCCCCTATACGCCGTCGGGCAAGATTCAGAAATTCGTATTGCGCGACCAGATCGCAGCAGAGATGCAGAGAAAGGCGATTTCCCGATGACAACAGCGCCCCTGATCGACGCCGAGCCCACCCCGGTCGACGAGGCCGAGTTCGCGGCGCTGAAGGCCGAGATCCGCGAGTACGTCGACAACGAGGGCGAGCGCTGGACCGAGCTGATCGAGGCCGAGCGCCAGGTGCCGACCGCGCTCTGGGACGAGCTGCGCGAGCGCGGCTATCTCAAGCTGGCGGCGCCGCAGTCACTTGGCGGACGCGGGCTGCCGTTCGCGCGTTACCTCGAACTGATCGAGCTGTTCTCGCGCCCCCACGCCTCGCTGCGGATGGTGGTGCACGTGATGAACGGCCTCTGGCGGGCGATGCTGCCCTACGCCAACGAGGAGCAGATCGAGCGCTTCGTCAGGGCGCAGGTCGCGACCGAGATCAGGGTCGCGTTCACGCTGACCGAGCCCAACGCCGGCACCGGCGCCGACATCAAATCCTCGGTCACGCGTGAGGGCGACACCTATTACCTCAGTGGCCAGAAGCACCTGATCACCTTCGGCTGCATCTCCGACTATCTGCTGCTGTTCGCGCGGCTAGAGGGCACGCGCGGCTATGAGGGCACGGTCGCGCTGATGGTGCCCGCCCACGGCGAGGGCATCCAGAACAACCCGATGCCCGAGTCGATGGGCGTGCTCGGCACCGACCACGCGCACCTGATCTTCGACCGCGCGCCCGTACCCGTCGCCAACCGCCTCGGCGAAGAGGGCGAGGGCCTCGACGTGGCGCTCGGCGGCTTCCTGGTACCGAGCCGGATCTCTGTGGCGATGACGTGCGTCGGCCTCGCGGGCCGGGCGCTCGACCTGGCCGTGGAGCACGCCAAGACGCGCGAGACCTTCGGCAAGCCGATCGCCTCGCGCCAGGCAATCGCCTTCCGCCTGGCGGAGATGGCGGCCGACCTCGAGGCGGCACGGCAACTGACGCTGCACGCGGCCTCGACCTGGGAGGCCACGCATGATGCGGCCTGCGAGTCATCGATGGCGAAGCTGTTCGCCTCCGAGATGCTGCAGCGCGTGACCGACGGAGCGCTGCAGGTGTTCGGCGGCATCGGCTACTTCAAGAGCCCGATCGAGCGCGTCTACCGCGACGCCCGGGCGCAGCGCTTCGAGGAGGGCACGGTCGAGGTGCAGAAGCAGACGATCGCCCGCGCGCTGCTCGCGTAGGCACCGGTGCTCGAGCACGTCTGGCAGCCGGGGAGGATCGGACCGCTCGAGCTGCCGCACCGGCTGGTGATGGGCTCGATGCACATGGGGCTCGAGTCGATCGACCCCGACGGCTCGATGCTCGCGGCGTTCTACGCCGAGCGCGCAGCCGGCGGTGCCGGTCTGATCGTCACCGGCGGCTCGGCGGTCAGCCGCGTCGGCGCCGGTGGCATCAGCTACAGCTTCATCAACGAGGACACCGAGGCCCCCAAGCTCGCCGCGATCCCCGATGCCGTGCACGCGGCCGGCGGGCTCGTGCTGTTGCAGCTCTTCCACGCCGGGCGCTACGCCTTTGAGAGGTCATTCGGGCTGCAGCCGGTCGCGCCGTCGGCCGTGTTCTCCCCGTACAGCCGCTGCGAGCCGCGGGCGCTGAGCGAGGAGGAGATCCTCGAGACGGTCGCGGACTTCGCGACTGGGGCGGCGCGCGCGTGCGAGCTCGGCTTCGACGGGGTCGAGATCATGGGCTCGGAGGGCTATCTGCTCAGCCAATTCATGGCGCCGGTGACCAATCTGCGCGAGGACGATTGGGGCGGTGACCTCGAGCGCCGCATGCGCTTCCCGCTGGCGGTGGCCGCGGCGGTGCGCGAGGCGGTCGGTGCTGGTGGCGCGGTCGTG
>Ga0302314_10006628_pt1 | contig 20929 bp, 16 predicted proteins | sample III_Palsa_N2_3_FD_200533 | JGI IMG/M metagenome (GOLD analysis project Ga0302314, IMG submission 200533) | Peat permafrost microbial communities from Stordalen Mire near Abisko, Sweden - III_Palsa_N2_3 | ecosystem: Environmental > Terrestrial > Soil > Palsa > Peat permafrost | place: Sweden... | reverse complement strand
AACGGTGGCGGCCGTGAGGCCGGCGGCTGCAGCAGTCTGAAAGCGATTGTTCGCCAGGCCGTTACCCCAGCCGTTCCAGTCCTCGGCGGGGACATCGCGCAGCGCTGGATTGGCCGCGCAGTGATTCGGCATGGAGGCCGAATCACCCGCCTTCTGCGATCCCAGGAACTGGCCCGAGAGGGACTCCGCCACGCGGCGCCGGTCCGTGTCGTTGAGCGTATCGCCCACCGGCTTCATGATCCCGGTGGTCAGGGCCGTGTAGATGCGCTCCGGCGACATGCTGCGCAAGGTAGTCGGACTCGGCGCACGTTCGTAGGCCGGATTGCCGTGGCAGGAAACACAGTGTTGCTGAAATACCGCGAAGCCGAGTTCGGTACCGCGGCGCTCCGGCGCGCTGCCGTCTGCTGCGGGCGCGTCATGAACGGCAAAGGCGCCGAGGAATAACCCGGCCCATGCGATGCGGTGCCCGCCGGCGCCTCGATGCGACACCCCGTTCCCCCTCCACGTGACCTTATCGGCCACGCGCAATAGTACGGCAGTTGAATCGTCAAGAGAGCGTTAAAGGAGCGTTGCCTTTTCGTAGCGTTCGATGCTTGAATGGCCGCCGAAAAGAGGGGTGGCTTCGATGAAAGTACGCTATTGGCAGTGCCTCGCGGCGGTTCTCGTTGTGGCCCAGGGGCAGACCTATGCGCAGCGCCCTCGCGGTGACGCGGGACCCTTCGCCACCTTCACGGCCGAGCAGGCGGCGCTCGGCAAGACCGTGTATGCGCAGAAATGTGGCAATTGCCACGGAAGGAATCTCAGCGGCAGCGAGTTTGCGACGCCTCTGAACGGCAACGCCTTCAGTCTCAACTGGGGTGGCAAGTCGGCCGGGGAGCTCTTCACCTTCATCCATACCCGCATGCCGCCGACCGCGGCCGGATCCCTGGCGCCGGAATCCACGGCGGGGCTCGTCGCCTACCTGCTCCAGGTAAACGGTACCCAGCCCGGTGATGCCCCGCTTGCCGCGGATGCCGCGGTGCTCGCCGCACTGCATGTACCGCGCAATCCCGTGTCACCGGCGCCGCCGATGATGCCGCTGTCGCCCCTCTCACCGCCGCTCCCGAAGGTCGTATTGCCGAATCCGCTGGACCAGATCTCCCCGGTCACCGATGCGATGCTGCGCCGCCCGTCTCCGAACGACTGGTTGCTCTGGCGCCGTACCTATAGTGATCAGGGCTTCAGCCCGCTGCGCCAGATTACGCGGCAGAACGTGGATGAACTGCGCGTCTCCTGGGCCTGGACCCTGCCGAACGGCCGCAACGAGACCACCCCGCTGGTGCATGACGGGGTGCTCTTCGTCGCCGGCTACGGCGACAAGATCCAGGCACTGAATGCCGCGACCGGGGATCTGCTGTGGCAGTACTCACGCGTCCTGCCAAGCGATGCGCGCCTTTCCGTGCGGCGCAATTTCTCGATCTACGGCGAGCGACTGTTCGTGGGAACTTCCGACGACCACGTGGTCGCGTTGGATGTGAAAACGGGAACGGTGGTGTGGGACACACCCGTGGCGGATTACAAGGCCGGTTGGCAGACGACCGGTGGTCCGCTCATCGCGAAGGGCAAGGTGATGCAGGGAATCGTCGGGCAATCCCCGGGTGGCGGTGCCGTCGTGGGATTGGATATCGAGACGGGCAAGGAGGCCTGGCGCTTCCATACCATCGCCCGCCCCGGCGAGCCCGGCGGCGACAGCTGGAACGGCCTGCCCGTCGAGAAGCGCAGTGGCGCCTCCGTGTGGACCGCCGGCAGCTACGATCCGCAGCTGAACCTGGCCTTCTTCGGCGTCGGCCAGACCTACGACACGGGGCCGCTGCTGCATTCGATCAACAAGCCCGGCATCACCACCGACAGCCTGTACACCGATTCGACACTGGCGCTCGATCCGGACACCGGCAAGCTCAAGTGGCACTTCCAGCATTTGCGCAACGATCAGTGGGACCTGGACTGGGCGTTCGAGCAGGAAGTGATCGATCTGCCCGTCAACGGCGCAACGCGCAAGCTGGTCGTGACCTCGGGGAAGATGGGCATCATCGAAGCCATGGATGCCGCGACCGGCCAGTATCTGTTCTCCAAGGACATCGGTCTGCAGAACGTCGTCAGCGCCATCGATCCGAAGACGGGGGAGAAGAGCATCAACCCGGATGTCGTCGTCGGCGACGGCAAGCCGCACACCATCTGCCCACATCCGGGCGGCGGTCGCAGCTGGAATGCGACGTCCTACAATCCGGATTCGAAGGTCCTGTACGTACCGATAGTCGAATCGTGCATGGACCTGATCCCCGCCGGCCCGGGCGAGCGCGGCAATCTGTCTTCGGGCTACAACTGGTCGATCCGGCCGCGGCCCGATTCGGACGGCAAATACGGCCGTACCGAGGCGATCAACCTGGAAACCCGCCAAGTGCTCTGGACCGATCGGCAGCGCGCACCCGGGACGAGTTGTCTGCTGGCGACCGCGGGCGGAGTCGTGTTCTCGGGTTTCCTGGATCGCTTCCTGCGGGCCTATGACGACACCACCGGCAAGCTGCTGTGGGAAGTGCGCATGAACGATGTGCCGAGCTCTTGCCCGATTTCCTACAGCGTCAACGGACGGCAGTATGTTGCAGTGGTGGTGGGCAACGGCGGCATCGAGACACAGACCTTTCCGACGATCGTGCCGGAGCTCCAGAATCCCCAGGAGCATGCCTCCTCGATCTGGGTATTTGAATTGCCGAAGAAGTTGGGATCTCGCGTAGACTGAGCTGCATGAAGACATCGATGCTCTGCGCGATGGTGGCAATGGCGGGTCTCACCGCCTGCGAGACGCTGCCCCAGACGCCGGTTTATACCGCCCAGTTCGGTGACAGCTTGGTTGCCGCAGGCTTCATGGTCAAGACGGCGACGACCCCCGCGCAGGTCTCGATGCTGGCGCGGTTGCCGCAGCACCGCATCGTCTCGCGTATCAAGAACGACACGGTGCGGTACGTGTTCGCGGACTCTACGCTGTGCGGCTGCCTCTACCTCGGCGATCAGAGTGCCCTCGACCGGTTCCGGAACAACCAGGTCGCGCAGCAGATCTATAATCAGCAGCAGCTGGCCGCCATCGGCTATGCCGATGCGCTGTGGGACTGGGGCGCCTGGGGTTCGTGGGGGGAGAACTACAGCTTCGCCTTCGCACCCGGCTGGTAGAGAGCTGCACAACGGGCCGGAGGCGCCCGGGAGTCAGCGATGAAGACACTCATTCTGCGCGCTCTGCTGCTGTGCGGCTTCGTCAGTGTCGCAATGGCGCAGGGATTTCCTTTGTGGGAACGGGTGCTGCAGCACTACGGCGGCAAGACCGACGCGACACCGGTGCCCTCCATGAAGATGGGCAACCATATGCAGATGTCCCTGAAGGGCAAGTCCGTGCCGGGGGACGAACAGCGCGCTCAGGAGATCGTGGTTGCCGCGCGCGCGGTGCTGGTGCGCTACGCGGATGTGAACCGAGCGATCCATGATGGCTATAAGCCGTTTTATCCGACGGGCCGGATCGGCGAGGAAGTGCATTACACGAACTATCGCCGCGCCAGAAAGGAGCAGAGTCAGGTTGATTACCGACGGCCGGGATCGATCCTGTACCGGCGCACCTCCGCCGGCCTGAAGGCTGTCGGTGTGATGTACACGGCGCCGCGGGATTCGAGCCCGGAACAGCTCAACGATATCGCGCCGCTGAGCATTGCCACCTGGCATCGTCACGTGGATTTTTGCGGCGGCCCGCGCAATCTGCCGCCGGGCGAGCAGTTCGGAAAGGACGCGCAGTTCGGACCCCAGGGCAGCCTTCACGCCGCGGACGCCTGCGCCGCAGCGCACGGTTTGTGGATTCCGGTGGTATTCGGCTGGATGACGCACGTCTATCCCGATGAGAAGGACGTCTGGGGCGGAATGGACATGCGGATGGAAGCAAACACCGATGCCCTGAACGCGAAGTAGCGCTAGACCGTCACCACGACCTTGCCGATCTGCTGATTGGATTCCAGGTAGGCGTGCGCATCGGCGATCTGATCCAGCGTGAAGGTTTTCGCGATGACGGGCTTGAGATGACCCGAGGACAGTCCGGCCTGGATGACTTCGCGCACCCGCGCATAGCGCTCGGGTTTGTTTGAAATCGCCGAGAACACCCAGCCGCGGATGCTCAGGCCCTTCATCGCGACCGGCCAGTGCGGGTAGGGCGTCGGCTGGCCGGAGAGGCTGCCGTAGATGAAGAGGATGCCTTCCTCTGCCAATGCGTTGCACAGTTTCTCGACGAAGGGGCCGCCCACCGGATCGAAGGCGGTGCGCGCGCCCTTGCCATGCGTGATGCGCATCACTTCGTGGACCATGTCTGTTTCCTCGGTGGCCACGACGTGCTGAGCGCCCTGCTCGCGCAGTGCCGCCGCCTTGTCGCTGTAGCGCGTGAGTGCGATCGGCACGGCACCGGCCCAGTTGGCCAGCTGGATCGCCGCGATGCCCACGCTGCTGGATGCTGCCGGAATCAGCACGTGGTCGCCGAGTCCCACCTTTGCGACTTCGATGATGGCGTAGGCGGTGAGATAGGCCATCCAGATCGAACAGGCCTGTACCGCCGTCAGGCCTGAGGGGGCGGCGAACACGCTCTTGACCGGTACGACGGCGGATTCGGCATACACGCCGTATTCGCCGAGGCGGTAGGTCGGGATGACGCACACCGGATCGCCGACGGCATGTGCCTCCACGCCCGGCCCTAGTGCTTCGACGATACCAAATGCCTCATAGCCCATGAGCGAAGGCAGCTTGGGCGCGACCAGGTACTTCCCGGCGCGATAGATCGCTTCTGAGCGATTCAGGCCGATGGTCTTGACGCGGATGCGGACCTCACCCGGGCCCGGCTCGCCGACCTGCAGGTCTTCGATCTGCAGGACTTCAGGGCCACCGGTCTTATGGATTCGCACAGTCTTCGTCACGGGTACCTCCTGGGGATTAGTATGCTCGCATAATCTGCGAGGGGGATGGACATGGCACACGGGGGATTCTCAAAGGCGCGCCTCGCGCGCATGCATGGGGTGATGGCGGCGCACATCGAGAAGGGCACGGTCGCGGGTGCGATCACCCTGCTCAATCGCCGGGACGAAACCGTGGTCGACACCCTGGGCGTGACGGACCTGGACCGCAGGGAGCCGATGCAGCGCGCCAGTATTTTCCGCATCGCGTCGATGACCAAGCCAATCACGGCGGTCGCGGCGATGATCCTGGTCGAGGAGTGCCGGATCACCCTCGATGATCCGATCGATCCCTTCCTGCCGGAACTCGGCGGCCGTCGGGTATTGAAGCGCATCGATGGGCCACTCGATGCGACCGAACCCGCCCGTCGAGCCATCACGCTGCGGGATCTGCTCACCTTTCGCATGGGCCTGGGGTTGGTCATGCAACCGCCCGGTACCTATCCCATCCAGAAGGCGATGGATGACCTCGTGCTGATGAGCCTGGCTCCGTCGCCACCGCATGAGCCTGATGAGTGGATGCGGCGGCTCGGCACTCTGCCGCTTATCCATCACCCCGGCGAGCGCTGGATGTACCACACCGGTTCGGATGCCCTCGGCGTGCTCATCGCCCGGGTCTCGGGCAAGCCCTTCGCGACGTTCCTGCAGGAGCGGATCTTTGATCCGCTCGGGATGCGCGATACCGGATTCTTCGTGCCTGCCGCCAAGGTCGAGCGCCTGGTGAGCTGCTACAAGCCGAACCCGGTAAGCGATGCGCTGGAGCGCATCGATGATGGGCAGAAGAGCAAGTGGAGTCGCGAGCCGGCATTTGCCGCCGGTGGCAGCGGCCTGGTGTCCACCATCGATGACTACGCCGCCTTCGGCCGCATGCTGCTCAACAAGGGCCGGCTCGGCGGCGAGCGCATCCTGGCGCGCCCGACCGTGGAGCTGATGCTGACCGATCAGATCACGGCGGCGCAGAAGACACAGTCGCCGTTCTCGCCGGGCTTCTGGGACCATCGCGGCTGGGGGTTGGGACTGTCGCTGATCACCGCTCGTGAGAACACGGCGGTGGGCCCGGGCCAGTTCGGCTGGTCAGGCGCCTTCGGCACCGATTGGGTGTCTGACTGTGCCGAGGACCTCGTCGCGATCATGATGATCCAGCGCTACAATATGGGCCCGGTGCGGATCCACGAGGACTTCCGCACGCTGGCCTATCAGAGCATCGACGACTGAACGCCCGGTCACTGGATCAGTGACTCGAGATAGCGCTCCAGGGGATCGATGTCATCAGCGTTGGCGACCGCCGCGACGTAGCCATCCGGACGTATCATCCAGACTCCATTCGCGTGCAATGCGGGTCGCAGGTCCGGTGCCAGGATCGCGCCATGGTGCGCGACGAGCCGGTCCAGGGCGGCGCTGCGGGCCGCGTGCAGAAAGAACTTCGGCGTGGTCCCGATGCGCACATCCGGATCCGGTGGCAGCCGTTCCCCGGGAGCCGGATCGCTCAGCCCACGCACCCGTGGACCGTTCAGCGGACTATCCGGATAGCTGATGGCGATCTCGGAAAAATTGCGCGCCATCGCCTCTTTGACTTTCGTAAGTCCCATCAGCATGCCGCCGGCAATGTTGCGCAGTCCCTGGGCCAGGGGGTTGCGCAGGGTCGCGAGTGCGGTGAGATGGCCGGCATCGGCCAGCACCTTCTTGCCGACGGCGCTGCGTTCGGCGCTGTAACTGTCCAGCAATCGTCCGGGCAGCGCCTCGTGATGGCATACCATCGCCAGTTTCCACGCCAGGTTGAAGGCATCCTGCATGCCCGTATTCATGCCCTGACCGCCTGCCGGGCTGTGCACATGCGCCGCATCGCCGACCAGGAACGCCCGACCCTTGCGGTATTCGGTGACCTTGCGTTCGTTGATCCGGAAGCCCGACAGCCACACCGGGTCGCGCACCGTCACGCCACCGGGCCCGCGTTGCTCGACGATGGCCTGCACCTGCGCCAAATCCGGATCCTGCGGTTTGTCCCCGGTGGCCGCACCAACGTCCGCGATGATGCGGAAGCGACCGGGAGAGATCGGGAACGCCCCCAGGACGCCATCCGCGTGCCAGTAGAGCGCAAGTTCGGTCTCGGGCACCGGCCAGCCGTCCAGATGCACGTCCGCGAGCATGAAGTCACTCTGCAGTGTCGCACCTTCGAACTTCAGATCGAGCTTGTGACGGACCAGGCTGTGCGCGCCGTCGCAGCCGATCAGCCAGTTGGCGCGCGCCGTCTCGATGGCGCCCCGGGCATCGCGCAGGGTGGCCTCCACTTCCTCGCCCGCTGCCGTGAAATCGATGAGCTCGACCTGCCGTTCGACGCGCACCCCGAGATCCTCGAGGTGTGATTCCAGCAGCTCTTCGGTCTTTGATTGGGGCAGCAGCAGCGCGTAGGCGTAGGTGCTGCGGATGCCGGTGAAATCGATGCGCCCGATCTGCTGCGCGCCCGCATACATGTCCGCGGCCAACAGCTTGTGGCCGTTCTTGATGAAGGGCGCGACCGCGCCGGCCTGCTCCAGCAATTCCAGCGTGCGGCTCCAGATCACCAGCGCCTTGGATTTGTCGGTGCGCGCCGCGGCCTGGTCGATGATGCGCAACGGCACCCCGTAGCGGGCGAGTTCGGCGGCCATCGTGAGGCCCACGGGGCCGGCGCCGATGATGAGTACCGGGTCAGCCATGACGACGGCGCGCGGACTGCGCGCGGTTGTCGTCCTCATCGATCGTGGCAATCGCGCGCATGGCGGCCTCCTCGACTTTGACTTCCCAGGATCCCGGGACGACATGCGTAAGGCCGTACACGACCGTATTCGGGGTCGGCAGGCCGAGCTGAAAGCGCCGGAAGTGAGTCATTCCCAGGCAATCCACCTGTTCGAATCCCAGCAGCTGCCAGCACAGCAGTGCCATCCACATGCCATGGCCGAAGACCACCGCACCATCCGGCAGCGCCGGCAGAAACTGTTCCCGCACGCGTGCGACACGCGTATGGAATTCGCGGAAGGTCTCGGCATGCGGACCGCTGCGATGGTCAGGGTCGGATTCGAGCCAGAAGCGCGCGACCGCCGCTTCGCGTTCGGCGCAGGGGCCACCGCCCAGCGTCAGCGTATCCACGGTTTCGAACTCGCGCAGATCAGCGTGGATAGCCGGCGTCAGTCCCAGCAGCGCGCAATACGGCGCCGCCGTGTCCAGGGCACGCTTGAACGGCGATGACCAGATCCCGGCAGCACGCTGGGGAAGCAGGGGAGCGAGTGCCCGGGCCTGCCGCTCGCCGAGTTCAGTGAGCGGCACCACGGGATTTGCCAGCGTCATGCCACCGGCATTGGCCTGGCTCTGCCCGTGGCGGACGAGGAAGACGCGATGCCTGGCGAATGAAGCCGTCATTGCCCGCATCTTAAAGCAAGCGCCGCGGGATTGCCGGGCGGGTCACAGCGGCTCGGTACGGCGTGCCCTGGCGGCCTGGATCTGCCCGATGAGCTTCGAATTGCGCTCGTATACGGCAAGGGCGTCGATCGCTGCCTGGGCATGCCCGGCCGCCCCGCTCGCGATGATCGCCAGCAGCCACTCGAAGGCTGCCTCACTGCGGTGCAGGGCCGCGGCACGGATCAGTGCGTCGCGCGCCCGGGTCTCCACGGCAAGATCCCAGGCGGCCCGCAGCAGCACCAGGGCCTCGGGCAGCCGCGATTCGCCCAGTGCCAGCGCCGCATATTCGCGCAGCGCTTCGTCCGCGGCGCCAAGGAACCCGGCCACGAAAGCCAACGAGTGCGCAGGCTCGATGATCAGCAACGCGGAAAAGCATTCACCCGTGACCGAAGGTTCGGAATCGCCGACGTGCACCTTCAGGCGCAGCACCGCTTCGGCCTCGAGCGGGTTGCCGCAGGAAATCGCGCGGGCTGCACCGCTGCGCACCGGTGCCTCCGGATCGTTCAGCAGCCCGGTCAGTTCCGCGACTGCGCGCGGGTGGCCCGAGGCCGCAAGTCCCATCGCGCAGCTGCAGCGCAGGTCGGTGGCCGTGTCGGCGCGGCCACCCCACACCGGTTCAAGCTGTCGATAGGCAATGCCCGCCCGGTAGAACCCGAGATCCTGGCATTCGAGCTGCACGAGGGCGCGGGCGATCGCCTGCTTGGCCTTGCAGGTCGGATCGCGCTTCACCGGATCCTGGAGGAAGCGCGCGTAGGCGTACATGAGGTCGGCGATCAGTTCATGCAGCAGCCGTTCACCGGCCAGCGTCGCGGCGCGCGCGACCACCAGGTAGCTCTTGTCATTGAGGGCTTTGAGCAGCACCGCGAGCTGCTCGGTGCGCGGTGCGATCGGTTCCAGCGCATTGAGGGCGTGCAGCGCTGCCTCGGAGCGCGATTCTGCACTCTGCCGCGGCATTTACAGCCGTACGAGACCGCGCTTGTGGGCGACCGCGACCGCCTCGGTACGGCTGATCGCATCGAGCTTGGTGAGAATCGCCTTCACGTGTGTCTTCGCGGTGCCTTCGGTGATGCTCAGGCGGCGCGCGATGTCCTTGTTGCTGCGGCCCTCGGCCAGCAGCTGCAGCACTCCCAGTTCGCGCTGGGTGAGGCTGGGCTTGGCCATCCGCTGCAGCGCCTTGCTGGCAACCGAGGAGGAGGCGTACGGACGATCTTCGCTGACGGCGCGGATCGCCGAGAGAATCTCGGTGCGCGGCGAGTCCTTCAGCAGGTAACCCTTCGCGCCCTGGCTCAGGCAGCGGAAGATGTCCTCATCGCCATCGTAGGTGGTCATCACCAGCAGCCGTGCATGCGGATGCGCGGCCAGCACCATCTGCACCACGGTCACGCCGTCGCGTTTGGGCATGCGCAGGTCCAGGACCATGACATCGGGCTGATGGCGGTCGTAGAGCTCCGTGGCTTCCTCGCCATCGGCGGCTTCGGCGACGACTTCCATGTCCGGCTGGCGATTGAGGATGGCGGCGAGGCCATCGCGCACCACCGGATGATCATCGGCGAGGATGACGCGAATCTTGTGTACCGGAACCGCTGCAGTGGCGGGCGTCACCGGCACCGGTGCCGTGGTCACGGAATGTTCCTGCGCGGCAACCGCACCGAAACGCGCGTGCCCTGGCCCTTGGTGGTCTCGATCCGCCAGGTGCCACCGATGCTTTCGGCGCGCTCGCGCATGTTCGTGAGCCCGAAGCCCGACTGAGCGCAATCCTCCGGCGATCCTTCCATGCCCTGGCCGTCGTCCGCGACGGTCAGCAGCCAGTGCGCCTGTTCGCCGACCAGGCTGATGCGCACATGTTGCGGATGGCCATGACGCACGGCATTGCTGACCGCCTCCTGGGCGATGCGCAGCAGTGCGTGTTCGTGTTCCGGGGCGAGACCGGTGGCCGGTGCGCGGCCTTCGAAGCTGCATACCGTGCGGCCCACCACCGTGGAACGCTCGGCGAGCTGGCGCAGCGCGAGCTCGAGACCGCCGCTGCGCGTGAGATCCGGGCGCAGCGCCATGACGGAACGGCGCGCCTCCGCCAGGCCCTCGCGCGCGAGGTCGCGGATGCGGCCCGCGATCACGCCCTGGGTCGCGCACTGTTCGGTGCCTTCGAAATCCTCCGCCGCGGCCAGCTGCATGAGAATGCCGGTAAAGGCCTGCGCCAGTCCGTCGTGGATCTCGCGGCCGATGCGATTGCGCTCGACCAGCACCGCAGCTTCCTTGGCGGAGCGTGCGAGGCGCATGATTTCGATCGCGAGCGTCGCCTGCTGCGCGAGCGCGACCAGCAGTTCGCTGTTCACCAGCGAGGCCGAAGCCGCGTCCTTGAAGTACAGGGTGATGAAGCCGACGTTGCGGGCGCCGAACAGCAGCGGGAAGGCCACCATGCCGGTGTGGCCGGCCGCGCGATGATACTCGAGCAGTCCGGGCCACGCTGTCGCGTCGTCCTGCAGCAGGCAGCAGTACACCGGCTCCTCGGTGCGGGAGAGCTGTTCCCCCAGGGCATTGCCGTCGGCCGGAATGCTGGCGGTGAACTTCGGCGGCGCGAGCTGCCCCGCATCCACGTTTGCGACGATCTCCCAGATCGCGGGGGAGTCGTGCCGGACGATGACGTTGCCGGCGGCCGCGTCGAACTGGCGCGTGGCTTCCAGCAGCACGTGCCCGAGGAAGTTCTTGGCGTCGGGCTCCTTCGCGAGCCGTTCGAGATTGCCACGGATGACGGCGTTGGCCTTCGCCAGTTCCGCCATACGCTGTTCGGCGGCCTGTTCGCGTTCGCGGCGCACCGCCTCGATGAGCCGTTCGCGGTGCAGGCCCGCGCCGATGACACCGGCGGCGGTTTCGAGCGCGGCGACTTCGGCCGGATCGATCGCGCGGCGCTGGCGTGTATTGTCGAAAGTCAGCGCGCCGAAGAAGCCCCCATCGACGAATATCGGTACGACCGCTTTCGTCAGCGTGCTGCTGCCGCCGGCGGTGGCGCTGCTGTCGCCAGTGCCATTGTGTGCCGGATTGATCATTACGGTGCGGCCCGCCCGCAGCTCACGGCAGGTCGAGGAGATCGTGCTCTCGGGACAGCCGCTCTTGTTCGGGTTGTTGAGGTACGCCAGGACCCCTGGTGCGGCCCACTCGCCGGCCACCACCATCCAGGGCTGGCCATCGGGGCGTGCTTCGGAGCGGATCAGGTTGACGCGATCGGCGCCGGCGGCTTCGCCCAGTTCGCGCAGTACGCCGGGGATGGCATCCATGACATGGCTCGCCTCCAGCAGCATGCGGCTGGCGCGCGCCGAGGCGGCGAGCAGTCCCTCGCGATGCTGCAGGGATTCGCTGATCTGCGCGAACTCGACGGCGCACAGATTCGCCTCTTCGGCACGCGAGGTCTCCTCGGCGATATCCGCGCAATCCGGGCCGCACTCAGCGGCGCGGGCATTCAGCCCAGCAGTCATCGAACCCCCTCGATCCGGTACTAACATCAGTCTACCGCGCGCTGGTCATGGCTGTCGTGATCCTGGCCACAGGCAGGGGTGCCCCCCGCCAGCCGCCCCCCAGGGCTTTGTAGACCGCGATCAGGCTGGTTGCCGCGTCCGTCTGGCTCTGCGCCAGCTGATCCTGCGCCTGCAGCTGGGCCCGTTCGGCATCCAGCACGTCCAGGAACCCGACCAGGCCGCCCTCGTAGCGCGCCCGGGCGATCTGGGCCGCGGTGTCGCTTTCCTGGGCGGCCGCGGTGAGTTGCACCAGGCGGTCGCGGGCCCGGGCATGGGTCACCAGCGCATTTTCGGTCTCTTCCAGGGCCTTGAGCACCGTCTGCTGGTAGGCCGCAAGGTCCGCGTCGGCACCGGCCCGGGCGCCGGCGATGCGCGCTTCGACCCGGCCTAAGTCAAATGCCGGCCACGAAATAGCCGGTCCGATCAGGAAGGTCTTGCTCGGCGAGGAGCCCAGCGCCGCCAGGTCCCCGGCCGCGAAGCCGAAATTGCCGGTAAAGGTCACCTTGGGGAACAGGTCACCCACCTGGACGCCGATCTGTGCGGTGGAGGCCGCGAGGCGGCGCTCGGCCACGCGGATGTCGGGACGCCGGCGCAGCAGGCCGGCCGGATCACCCACCACTGCCATCTTCGGCAGCTCCGGCAGTCTGGCGGCAGGTTCGAGCACCGCGCTCAGGGCATCCGGCTCGCGTCCCGTGAGCACACTCAGGCGATGGATGGAGGTTTCGATCGCCGCCCGCAGCGGCGGAATGGTCGACAGCGTCGTATCCAGCTGGGCCTTGGCGCGCGAAGTATCCAGATCGGTGCCGCGGCCGGCATCCAGGAGCGAAGTGGTCAGGTCCAGCGTCTGCTGCTGGTTCGCCGCGTTGCGTTGCAAAACGGCAAGTTCGGCCTGTTGACCGCGCAGCTGGAAATAAGTCCGGGCGACCTCGGCGGTGACGCTGACCTGCGCATCGTGCAGGGTCGCCTCCTGGCCTTCGACCGTGGCGCGGCTGGCTTCGACCTCGCGCCGCACGCGCCCGAACAGATCGAGCTCCCAGGTCGCATCGACACCGGCATTGTAGTAGCGCTCATCGAGCGCGCCTGCGCCGAAGCTCTCGGCGGCCGGGTAGCGCTGGTCGGTGTAGCCGGCCTCACTGGTGACGGTCGGCAGCAGGTCCAGCTTCGACTGCGTCAGCAGCGCGCGCGACTGGCGCAGGTGCGCCGTCGCGATCCGCAGGTCGTGGTTCGCAGCCAGCGCCTCGATCACCAGGCCATCGAGCAGGTCATCGCCGAACTGGCTCCAGAACGGCCCGATGCTGCCATCGGTGGAATAGACACCAGGTTCGGCTTCGAGGAACTTCGGGGCGGTCTCGACCGTCGGGCGGTGATAGTCGGGCCCGACCGCGCAGGCCGCGAGCGTCGCAGCGACGACGACGGGTATGAGTCTGGGGATGAACTTAAGCACCATGCACCTCCGGATCGCGGCCGATGCTCAGCGGCGCGCGTTCCACCGCGGCGGCCTGCGGCGCGGCCGAGCGATCGGTGAAGCGTCGGATCAGTACGAAGAACACCGGCGTCAGCAACAGCCCGAACAGCGTCACGCCGAGCATGCCCGCGAACACCGTCACGCCCATGGCGTGGCGCACTTCGGCGCCTGAACCCTGCGCCAGCACCAGCGGGATCACGCCCATGATGAAGGCGAAGGAGGTCATCAGGATCGGACGCAACCGCAGGTGCGCGGCCTCGAGCACCGCCGAGCGGGCATCCATGCCGCGATCCTCCTGCAGGTGCTTGGCGAACTCGACGATGAGGATGGCGTTCTTGCACGCCAGTCCCACCAGCACCAGCAGGCCGATCTGCGTGAACACGTTGTTGTCACCGTGATCCAGGTACACACCGGTGATGCCCGCGAGCAGACACATCGGCACGATCAGGATGATCGCAAGCGGCAGCGTCAGGCTTTCGTACTGCGCCGCGAGCACCAGGAACACGAACAGGACGCACAGCGGGAAGACGATCGTTGCGGTATTGCCCGAGATCAGCTGCTGGTAGGCAAGATCGGTCCACTCGAAGGTCATGCCGCGCGGCAGGTTGTCCTTGAGGATCCCCGCCAGCGCCTCCTGGGCCTGATCGGTGCTGTAGCCCGGCGCGGGACCGGCGTTGATGTCCGCGGAGCGATACGCGTTGTAGCGCTGGGCGGCATCCGGTCCGAAGGTCGGCGAGATGTTCAGCACCGAGCCCAGCGGCACCATGGCACCGTCGGCATTGCGGGTCTTCAGCGTGCGGATGTCGTCAGCCTGGGCGCGGAACGGGCCGTCCGCCTGGGCCAGAACCTGGAAGGTGCGGCCGAAGCGGTTGAAGTCGTTCACGTAGGTCGAGCCCATGTAGGTCTGGAGCGTGTCGAATACGTCCGAGAGCTTCACGCCCTGCTGCTTGACCTTGTCGCGATCGACGGTGACATCCAACTGCGGCACGTTGATCTGGTAGGTGCTCAGCAGGCCCGCGAGGGTCGGGTTCTTCGCAGCCTTGCCCAGCGCATCCTGGACGGCCGCGTACAGCGCCTCCGGTCCCGCATCACCGCGGTCCTCCACCTGCGCCTTGAAGCCGCCGAGGGAACCGAGCCCCAGCACCGGCGGGGGGGTGAAGACCACCACGTAGGCGTCCTGGATGCTGGAGAGTTCGGCGTTCAGGCGCGCGGCGATGGCATTGCCCGTGAGCTTCGAACCCTTGCGCTTGGACGGCGGATCCAGCGCGAAGAACGCAATGCCGGAGCTGGAACTTTGCGACCAGCCGTTCACCGACATGCCGGCGAATTCGACCGCGTGTTCCACGCCGGGTGTCTTCAATCCGATCTCGGACATGCGCCGCACCACCGCTTCGGTGCGGTCGATCGTCGCGGCAGGCGGCAGCTGCGCCACGGCGATCAGGTACTGCTTGTCCTGCGATGGGATGAAGCCGCCGGGCACGGCGTTGAAGCCGACCCACGCGAGTCCGATCAGGCCGGCATAGATGATCAGCGCGATGCCGCTGCGCCGGATGGTCAGCGTCAGCGCCTTCGAATAGCCATTGCCCGCCGCGGTGAAGGCCTTGTTGAAGCGCCTAAAGAATCGCCCGAGGATCTGCTCCATCCAGCGGGCGAAAAGGTCAGGTCTGGCACCATGGGGTTTAAGCAGCACGGCTGCCAGGGCGGGGGACAACGTCAAGGAGTTGAAAGCCGATATCACGGTCGAGATCGCGATCGTGAGAGCGAACTGGCGGTAGAACTCGCCGGTCAGGCCGCTGATGAAGGCGACCGGTCCGAACACCGCGACCAGCACCAGGGTAATGGCGATGATGGGACGGCTGACCTCGCGCATCGCCATGCGCGCGGCTTCCTTGGGGGATTCCCCCTTGGCGATGTGCCGTTCCACGTTCTCGACCACGACGATGGCGTCATCGACCACGATGCCGATGGCCAGCACCAGCCCGAACAGCGACAGCGTGTTGATCGAGAAGCCGAACGCGAGGAGCACCGCAAAGGTGCCGATGATCGACACCGGTACTGCGACCAGCGGGATCAGCGAGGCGCGCCAGGTCTGCAGGAAGACGATGACGACGATCACGACCAGCGCGATGGCCTCGAGCAGCGTATGCAGCACGGCCTCGATGGACTGGCGCACGAACTGGGTGGGGTCGTAGGCAATGCGGTAGTCGAGGCCGTCCGGGAAGTCCTTCTTGAGTTCTTCCATGGTCCGGCGGACATCTGAGGAGAGCTGCAATGCATTGGCGCCGGGAGCCTGCATGATCGGCAGCGCGATGGCATTCTGGTTGTCCAGCATGCTGCGCATGCCGTAATCCTGGGCGCCCATCTCGATGCGCGCGAGATCCCGCAGCCGCACCAGTTCGCCGTTGGCGCCGGTCTTGACGATGATGTCGCGGAACTGGTCCTCGGTCGTGAGTCGCCCAGCCGCGTTCAGGGCGACCTGGAACTCGCTGCCTTTCGAGGGCGGCGCCCCGAGCTGGCCCGCGGCGACATCGATGTTCTGCTCGCGGATGGCCGTGACGACATCATTTGCCGTGAGATTGCGGACCGCGAGCTTTTCGGGGTCCAGCCAGACGCGCATCGCATAGTCGCCGCCGCCGAACACCTGGACCTGGCCCATGCCGGGTAGGCGCGCCAGCACGTCGCGAATGTTCAGTGCCGCGTAGTTGCGCAGGTACAGAGCATCGTAGCGGCCATCCGGCGAGATCAGGTTCACCAGCATGGTCAGGTCCGAGGAGCTCTTGACCGTGGTGACGCCGAGGTCGCGGACCTCCTGTGGCAGGCGCGGCTGGGCCTGCGCGACGCGGTTCTGCACCTGCACCTGGGCGCGATCGACATCGGCGCCGAGCTTGAAGGTCACGGTGAGGCTCAGCGTGCCGTTCATGGTCGAGGTCGAGGACATGTAGAGCATGTCATCGACACCGACGATCGCCTGCTCGAGGGGCGCGGCCACCGTGTCCGCGATCACCTTGGGGTTCGCACCCGGGTAGTTGGCGGTCACGACGATCGAGGGCGGCACCACTTCCGGATACTCGCCGACGGGCAGCTTGATCAGCGCCAGCGCACCCGCGATGGTGATGAAGGTCGAGATGACGGCCGCGAAGATCGGCCGTTCGATGAAGAATTCGGAAATGTTCATGGCGTGCCTTCCTGCGGCCTTAGCGGGCGTTGCTCGCAACCAGCTTCGCGGTCGATGCGGCTTTCAGGTTCTCCTCGCCCATGGCGACGCGCTGCGGGGTGATGGTCATGCCCGGACGCACGTGCTGCAGACCGTTGACCACGATCGTGTCGCCGACGTTCAGACCGTCGCGGACCACCTGCAGTCCGTCGACCACCGGACCGAGCTTCACCTGGCGGTACTCGATGGTGTTGTCCTTGCCGACGCGCAACACGTATTTGAGACCCTGGTCCGTGCCCACCGCGCTCTCGTTGATCAGCAACGCCGCAAAGGTCTTGGTGCCGGTGACCTTCACGCGCGCGAACATGCCGGGCGTGAACTCGCGGTTGTGGTTGTCCAGCCGGCCGCGGACCCGAACCGTGCCGGTGGCGGCGTCGATTTCGTTGTCCACGAACGCGATGGCGCCCTGGTGCGGATAGCCTTCCTCATTGGCGAGTCCCACGAATACCGGATGAGTGGCCTCCGCGTCGCCGCCCTTGCGGGCGAAGTTCATGAAGTTGAGGAAGCCCTGTTCGTCACCCTGGAAGGTCACATAGATCGGGTCGACGGACACGACCGTGGTGAGCAGCGTCTGGCCGTTGGTCACGAAGTTGCCGGCGGTGATTTCCGCGCGGCTGACGACGCCCGTGATCGGGGACGTGACGCGCGTGAAGCTCATGTTGAGCTGCGCGGTGTCCACCGCCGCCTGGGCGCCGGCGACATTGGCGTGTGCCTGCTCCAGCGCCGACTCGCGGCTCTCGAGCTCTTCGCGCGAGATCGCATGTGCGGCCAGCAGCTTGTTGGCGCGATCCTGTTCGGAAGTCGCCAGCGTCAGCTGCGAGCGGGCCTGTTCCAGCTGGGCCTGGGCGCGCTTGAGATCAGCCTCGTACGGACGCGGATCGATGACGAACAGCACGTCACCCTTGTTGACCTCGCGGCCCTGCACGAAATTGACCGAGGAGATGTAACCGGTGACGCGCGGCCGGATCTCGACCCGCTCGACGGCCTCGAAGCGGCCGGTGAACTCATCGGAGTCGACGATCTGCCGCGACAGCACCGTCGCCACCGAGACGGAAGGCGCAGGCGCCGCGGCGACCGGAGTGGCGGACTCACCGCGCGTGCAACCCGCGAGCTGCACCAGGATGGTCAGCGCAAAGACGACTGCGGCAAACCAGATGGAAATTGAATGGCGGTTCATATTCGGACGCTCCCCGTTCTCATAGACACATCAGCCGGATTTCCCGGCCAATGCTGACGGGGGACATGATCAGTCCTGGGGCGCCCGCTGAACATTGACCCCATGCCCGAGGTCAAAAGTCCCCAGGTGGGGGGGTGCGTCTATCCCTTTTGAGAGAGGAGGGGCCGGCGGTCGCGGCAGGCACGGCCGCCCCTGGAGGCGCTATTTCTCGCTGTCGAGATGCTCGAGCGCGGCGGCCGGATAGCGCCCACCCGCGGCCGCGTCCGCGGGAATGGCCTGCGTCAGGGAGGCCAGTTGGCCGGCCGTGAGCTTCAGGGGCACGGCACCGAGCGCCTCCTCCAGCCGGTCGCGACGCCGGGCCCCGATCAGCGGAATGATGTCCTCACCCTGTGCCATGACCCAGGCGATGGCCACCTGAGCGACGCTCGCGCCGATGTTCCGGGCAATGCCCCGCAGCTTTTCGACGAGTGCCAGGTTGTGGGCCAGGTTCTCGCCCTGAAAGCGCGGGCTGAGCGTGCGGAAGTCCTTGCCGCCTTTGCCCGTGTCGTGGGACCAGTGGCCGCTGATCAGACCGCGTGACAGCACGCCGTAGGCGGTGATGCCGATGCCGAGTTCGCGGCAGGTCGGCAGGATCGTGGCTTCGATGCCGCGCGAGATCAGCGAGTATTCGATCTGCAGATCGACGATGGGATGTACCTGAGCCGCGCGCCGCAGAGTGGTCGCGCCGACCTCGGACAGACCGACGTGCCTGACGTAGCCGGCCTTGATGAGATCGGCGATGGCACCGACCGTCTCCTCGATGGGCACTCCGGGATCGAGCCGTGCGGGACGGTAGATGTCGAGGTGGTCGACGCCCAGCCGCTGCAGCGAATAGGTGACGAAATTGCGGATTGCCGCGGGCCGGCTGTCATAGCCCAGCCATGCGCCATCGGGGCCGCGCAGCGCGCCGAATTTCACGCTGATCTGCACCTGGTCGCGCGGTTGGCCCACCAGCGCTTCGCGGATCAGCAGTTCGTTGTGACCCATGCCGTAGAAATCACCGGTATCGAGCAGCGTGATCCCGGCGGCGATGGCCGCATGGATGGTGGCGATGCCCTCGGCGCGGTCACTCGGCCCATACATGCCGGACATGCCCATGCAGCCCAGGCCGATGATCGAGACGTCCGGACCGGTGCGGCCGAGCGTGGTGGTCTTCATTTGCTTCATTTGCCTGCTCTCGGGTTTCTCTTGCGTTTGGTGGGGAGGGCGCGCAGCCCATCGGTAAGGATCGCGACCAGGCGCTGGGCGCGACCATCATCCGCGGTGGGCATGCACAGGCTCGCGACTGCATGCAGCAGTTCGTCTGCCTCGACATCGTCGCGGACTTCGCCGGCGGCGACCGCGGCGTCGAGCAGCATGCCCAGCGCGGGCCTGACGCGCTGCTCGAAGTAGGCGCGCAGCGATTCGTACGCCGGATCGCCGGAATGCAGCGCCGGGGCGAGTCCGCGTTTGGTCCCGATGAAGGCGGCGTACCGCTGCAGCCACTTGCCCAGCGCCGCGCCGGGCGCGTAGTCAGCGGCAAGCCTTGGCGCGGCCTCTGCGCAGGCGTCGATCTCCTGGCGGAACACGGCGGCAATGAGGTCCGAACGCTGCGGGAAGTGCCGGTAAAGGGTGCCGACGCCGACAGCGGCCTTCTCGGCGATTTCCCGCACCGGGGCATCCACGCCCGAGGTGGCAAACACCGCCTTGGCCGAACGCAGCAGGACGCCAAGATTGCGCTGCGCATCGGCACGCACGCGTCGCTCTGATTTGACGCTCACTTAACACTCCGATTGACAAGCGGAACATCGTTCCATATAAATACGGACCATTGTTCCGTTTAGCAAAGGTTACGGGAGATCACCATGCATGACAAATCCGTCGCCCTCGTCACCGGCGCCAACCAGGGCATCGGCCGGCAGATCGCCAGGGATCTCGTGGCACATGGCTTCACCGTGCTGGTGGGGTCGCGCAATCTCGAGCGTGGCGAGGCCGCGGCGCAGGAGATCGGGCCACAGGCCCGCGCGCTGCAGCTGGACGTGACCGACCAGGCCTCGATCGCCGCGGCCGCGGAGCGCATCGGCAAGGAACTCGGCAGACTCGATGTGCTGGTGAACAACGCGGCCATCTCGAACACCCGTCGGCGCGCCGACCAGTCCCTGCAGGAATACGCGAAGACCGCGCGTGCGAGCAACATCCCCCTCGAGGAGATGCGCGCGATCTGGGAAACGAACGTGTTCGGCGTGCTTGCCGTCACCCAGGCGATGTTGCCGCTGCTGCGCAGGTCGCCGGCCGCCCGCATCGTCAACGTGTCGAGCGGCGTCGGGTCGCTGACCCTGAACTCGGATCCATCGTGGGGCTATCGCGCGATCTTCGGTCCCGGCTATTCGGCCTCCAAGACTGCCCTCAACGCCATCACGCTTGCCTGCGCGATCGAGCTCGAGCCGGAAGGCATCAAGGTCAATGCCATCACTCCGGGCTTCATCAAGACGAACCTCAATGGCTATGAAGGCACGGGCACGCTCGCGGAGGGCTCGCGCGAAGCGGTCCGGGTCGCGCTGCTCGGCAAGGAGGGGCCGACCGGCGCGTTCACCGGTTGGGAGAATGAGACGGTTCCGTGGTGAGGCTCGCCATGTCGATCACGAAGCGATACCTGACGTCGCTTTTGAGCATGCGCGCATAGGCCTTCTCGATCTCCTGCATGCGGATCATCTCGATGTCCGCCACGATGTCGTGCTCGGCGCAGAAATCCAGCATTTCCTGCGTCTCGCGAATGCCGCCGATGGCGGAGCCGGCGATGCTGCGGCGTCCGAGCAGCAGGTTGAAGACGCCGGGTGAGGGATGCGGGGTCGAGGGTGCGCCGACCAGGGTCATGGTGCCATCCCGGCGCAGCAGCTGCACGAAGGGGTCGAGGTCATGGGAGACCGCCACCGTGTTCAGGATGAAATCGAAGCTGCCGCCGTGAGCCGTCATCTCATTCGCGTTGCGGGACACGACCACTTCATCCGCGCCGAGGCGTCGCGCCTCTTCGCGCTTCGAATCCGAGGTCGTGAAGGCCACGACGTGCGCACCCAGCGCGTGCGCCAGTTTCACGCCCATGTGGCC
>Ga0302314_10006626_pt1 | contig 20941 bp, 16 predicted proteins | sample III_Palsa_N2_3_FD_200533 | JGI IMG/M metagenome (GOLD analysis project Ga0302314, IMG submission 200533) | Peat permafrost microbial communities from Stordalen Mire near Abisko, Sweden - III_Palsa_N2_3 | ecosystem: Environmental > Terrestrial > Soil > Palsa > Peat permafrost | place: Sweden... | reverse complement strand
TGCATCACCTCGCCCGTTTCCGCATCCTGGAGCACCACCCGGCCGACATCCGGCAGGGTCTGCTCGCGCGCGTCGCGGATGCTCACTGCCACCAGATCGTGCCGGCGTGCGGACTGGCTCAACGCCTGGCGCAGCGGCGTGCGCTGATCGACACTGATACCCGGCGCCTGGAAGTCCGAAATCAGGAACATCACGCAACGGCGGCGCGACATGCGGTTCGCGAACTGCAGCGCCTGGGTGATATCGGTGCCGCGATGCACGGGTCGGAAGAACAGAATCTCACGCACCACCCGCAGCACGTGGCGACGCCCCTTCTTGGGGGGAATGTACAACTCGATCTGATCGGTGAAGAGCACCAGTCCGACCTTGTCGTTGTTCCGCGTCGCCGACAGCGCCAGCACGCAGGCGAGTTCCGCCGCGACATCGCGCTTGCTTTGCACACTCGAACCGAAGTGACCGGAGGCACTCACGTCCACGAGCAGCAGCAGGGTCAGTTCACGCTCTTCGGCGAATTTCTTGACGAATGGCTTGCCGGCGCGCGCCGTGACGTTCCAGTCGATGGTGCGTACCTCATCCCCCGGCACGTATTCGCGGACCTCATCGAAGTCCATGCCGCGGCCCTTGAAGACCGAGTGATAGTGACCGGCGAGGGAATCGGCGACGATGCGATTGGTGCGGATTTCGATCTGCCGCACCTTGCGCAGAATTTCTCGTGTGATCGCCTCATTCATGAAACGCTCCCGCCGGGTCTAGGGTACCGGCAGGCTCTCCAGGATCTTGCTCACGATCTGGTCCGAGTTGATGTCCTCGGCCTCGGCTTCATAGCTCACCACCACGCGGTGGCGCAGCACTTCCAGGGCAATATCCTTCACGTCCTGGGGTGTCACGTAGCCACGACCGTGCAGAAAGGCGCTCGCCCGCGCGCCGAGGGCCAGACAGATGGTCGCGCGCGGCGAGGCGCCGGCCTGGATGTACCCGGCCATGTCCTTGCCGATGACGCGCGGGTCACGGGTGGCCAGTACGATGTCAACGATGTAGTCACGCACCTTGTCATCGATATAAATGTGGTTCACCACGTGACGCGCGGCCATGATCTGGGCACCGCCGACGACCGTGTCCACGGTCGTGACCGGCTCCGTCGTCCCCATCGAATCCAGGATCGCACGCTCCTGCGCGCGGGTCGGATAATTGAGAACGACTTTGAGCATGAAGCGGTCGACCTGCGCCTCGGGCAGCGGGTAGGTGCCTTCCTGCTCGACCGGGTTCTGGGTCGCCATCACCATGAAGGGTTCCGGCAACGCGTGGGTCTCACTGCCCAAGGTGACCTGTCGCTCCTGCATGGCCTCGAGCAGCGCGCTTTGCACCTTGGCCGGTGCCCGATTGATTTCATCGGCCAGGATCAGGTTCGCGAACACCGGACCGTGCTTGGTCTGAAACGAGCCATCGCGCGGGTTGTAGATCATGGTGCCCACGACATCCGCGGGGAGCATGTCGGGAGTGAACTGGATGCGGTGGAAGCCGACCGCGAGCGCCTGCGCCAGGGTCTTCAGCGCGAGCGTCTTGCCCAGTCCCGGCACGCCTTCGAGCAGCACGTGACCATTGGTCAGCAGCGCAATCATCAGCCTGTCCACCAGGTGCTGCTGCCCGATCATGACGCGCGCGAACTGCTGCCGCAGCGGCGCGACCCAGGTGGCAGCACTCGCCACGGCCTCCTGGATCGCGCGGATCTCGGCATTCGGCGCGCCCGCCTGCGCTGCGGCGCCGGAAGTTCTTGCAATCGGTGTATTCATTCAGTTCGCGCCTGAGTCGAAACTCGGTTAATCATGGGTACCTGGGACCACGCAAATCAACAAAAGTGCGTCAGGCCAGGTTCACCCACGCAGTGTCCTGGCGCGCCGAGCGCACGCAGGCATCTACGAAGCGCACCCCCGCCACGCCTTCTTCGATCGTCGCCACGCGGATGGCGGGCAGCGGCCGCTGCTCACGTACCGCGATGATGGCATCGGCCACCTCGCTGTAGAGCAGCCCGAACCCTTCCAGGGTCCCTTCCGGATGCCCGATCGGCAGCCGGGTCACACCCGTCGCCCAGGGGCCGACTCCCGGCCCGCCACGCCGCATAGTCTGGGGCGGTGAGCCCAAGGGTGCAAAGCGTAGCTCTTCGGGATGCTCCTGGTCCCAGCAGACACTGGCCTTTTCGCCATAAACACGCAGGCGCAGCGCATTGTCCTCGCCGGCCGCGACCTGGCTGGCCCACAGTGAACCGCGCGCCCCGCCGGCGAAACGCAGCATCACCTGGACATTATCATCGAGCCTGCGCCCCGGGACGAACCGCGTCAGCTCCGCCGCCAGGCTTTGCGTCGTAAGACCCGTCACATATTCAACCAGATGATAGGCGTGGGTGCCGATGTCCCCGAGACAGCCACCCTCACCCGCACGCGCCGGGTCCGTGCGCCAGCTGGCCTGGCGCGATCCGGCGAACTCGACGGCCGTCGACAGCCAGCTTTGTGCATATTCGACCTGCACGACCCGCACCGCGCCGATCTCACCGGAGCGCACCAGCGCGCGCGCCTGCGACACCATCGGATAGGTGCCGTAGGTGTAGGTCACGAAAAACAGGCGCCCGCTCGCCTTCACCAGCTCGCGCAGCGCCTCGGCATCGGCAAGGGTCGTGGTGACCGGCTTGTCGCAGATCACGTGCACGCCGGCCTCGAGGAACGCCCTCGCCACTGCAAAGTGCAGATGATTCGGCGTCACGATCACGACGGCCTCGATGCCATCCCGCCGCGCCCGCTCGGCCTGCGCCATCTCCCCGAAAGTCTCATAAGCGCGGCCGGGATCGAGGTTGAGTTCGGCTCCCATCGCCGCGGCCCGGCCCGGGTCGCTCGAAAAGGCGCCGGCGACCAGTTCATAGCGGCCCTCGAGTCTCGCGGCCATGCGGTGCACGGCGCCGATGAAGGCCCCCGGGCCGCCGCCGACCATGCCGTAACGGATTCGCCCGGTGCTCATCCTATTCTCGAAGGGAATTGCATTGTTTCTGTATGTTACTGCTTTTGCTAAGATTTAGTGCGTGAGAATCTGGCGACCGTCTCCACGTGGGCCGTGAAGGGCATGAGATTGAATGCCGTCAGCTCCGTTAGGGTCAATGTGCCACCGGCCAGCAACAGTTTCAGGTCATTCGCGAAGCTCGCGAGACTGCAGCTCACATAGATGAGCTGCTCCGGTGATTCGGTGGCCAGAAACTGGGTGAGCGCCGCATCCAGGCCCTTGCGGGGCGGATCGACGATCACCAACTGCGCTCCCCGGGCCGCGGTCACCGCCGCCGCGGCCGAGCCCGGGATCACTTCCACTTTTTCGCGTTGCGGCCCGGCGAGCTGCGCCAATCCCTGCTGCAGACCCGCGAGGGAAGCCGCGCTCACCTCGTTCAGGCGCAGCAGGCTCACCTGGTCGAGCACCGACAGACCGATGGCACCGACCCCCGCGTAGAACTCGGTGACGCGCGCACCCGGAGCGAGCCGCTCCCGGATGTGTGCCACGATTTGCCCGGCAACCTCGAGGTTGCTTTGCCCGAAGGCGCCCGGCGGATAATGGACGCCCACCCCACCGAACTCCTCGATGACGGACGGCGGGCCGTACAGGTGGTGAAAGTCGGCTCCCAGGATCACATTGTCCGGCCGCACATTGAAGTTCAGCCAGAGGCTGTGCAGTCGCGACCCGAGGCGCTCGCGGATGAGTTCCAGGCACTGCGACAGGGGCTCGGCGCTGGACTCATTCACGACCAGGACCACCTGGGCGGTACCCGAACGTCGCTCGATGACGACCTGCAGATAGCGCGCGACCCCCAGGTGTGCGCGGTCCGAATAACAGGTCACCTGTGACTCGGCGAGTGCCCCGCGCACCACGTTCGCCACCTCGTTGATCAGCGGATGCTGCACCCGGCAACTGGGGATGTGCACCACGTGGTGGCTGTCGGCTTCGAACAGTCCGATCTTCGGTGCACCTTGTCGGCCGCGAATAGCCAGACGCGCGCGATGCCGAAAACCACTCAGGGCACCGGAGTGTTCGGCCACCCCCGACAGCTCATGGGCACGGGCCAGCTCCTGCAGCGTCAGACGCGCGCTCGGGTCGATGCCGTGCGCGCCATAGCGCGGGCAGGCATCACACGGTGGCCGATGCGGACAGGGACTTACAGCCATGCCCGGATGCCGAGCGCCACGCGAGTGTTGTTCATCGCCGCCTCTTCACGTTCGTAACTGACACCCAGATACGGCGCGAAGGTTCGCGTGATTTCGTAGCGGAGGCGCAGCTCGGCCTCGATGCCGGAGAGCCCGCTGGCCGTCTGTCGTCCGGGGTCGGCCTTGGAATAGGCATTGAGTTCGACCATGGGAGACAGGATCAGCCGCTGGGTCAGCAGCAGGTCATACGAGGCCATCGCCCGCGCCGCGTAGTGCCCGGTATCACTCGCGTACAACGTCGTCGACAACTCGAGGAAGTATGGCGCGAGGCCCGCCACCCCCAGTGCGGCCCAGGTGCGGTTGGCGCCGCTGTCCAGGTCGCTGCGCACGCCGGCCTGCAGATCAAAGAATGGAGTGATCGGACGGTCGTAGAGGAGCTCATCGAGACCGTCCGTCACCGAGCCCTTCCGGGTCTCCCCTTCGGTCAACAGGTACAGGCGGTTCTCATCGGTGCCGGCCCAGCCTTCGGCATCCCAGCGAAAGGCATCGGAGGAGCCCAGCAGCGCCTCGAACTGATCGAGCAGCAGATGCGCGAAAATCCGGTCATCGTCCACGGGCGCACCGAACGGTGCCGCGGATTGTCCCCACGCGCCCCCACCCAGACTCAATACAAGTGCAACACCGATGCAGCGCCCCCTCAAGCGACCACCACTGTACGGAACATCCCGGCCTCCATGTGGTACATGAGATGGCAGTGAAACGCCCAGTATCCCGGCGTGTCTGCGTTCACCAGAATGCTGATGCGCTCCGCGGGCTTCACGTTGACGGTGTGCTTGAGCGGCGGCCGGTCCTGACCGTTCTCGAGCGCGAAGAAGAACCCGTGCAGATGAATGGGGTGTTCCATCATGGTATCGTTGATGAGCACGATACGCACCCGTTCGCCGAGCTTCAGCGCGATCGGTGGTGCCTGTGAGAACTTCTTGCCGTCGAAGCCCCAGATGTAGCGCTCCATGTTGCCGGTCAGATGCACCGTGATCTCGCGGGTCGGCGCGGCCGCCCCGGCAACGTCCGACACAGCGCGCAGGTCGGCGTAGGTCAGCTCACGCCGATCGTTGCCATCGAGTCCATCGCCGGGTTCGGACAGGCGCCCCCGGATCATGGAGTCCATGCTCATGCCGGCCATGTTCATGCCGGGCATCGGCATGTTCGTGCCCATGTCGGCCATGGATCGCAGCGGCCGCGCATCCAGCGGCGGAATCGGCGCCGACATGCCGGCGCGCGGCGCCAGGGTGGCGCGCGCGAACCCGGAGCGGTCCTGGGCCTGCGCGAACACCGTGTACGCCGCGTCCTGCGTCGGCTGCACGATGAGGTCATAGGTCTCGGCGACACCGATCCGGAATTCATCGACGCGCACCGGCTCTACGTCATTGCCGTCGGCGGCCACTACCGTGAGGGACAGGCCCGGGATCCGCACATCGAACGTCGTCATGGCGGCGCCGTTGATGACCCGCAACCGGACCCGCTCGCCGGGTCGGAACAGCAGGCTGGCGTTGGCGCCCGGACCCTGGCCATTGGCGAGGAACGTGTAGCTCGAACCGGTCACATCGGCGAGGTCCGTCGGCGACATGCGCATCCGGCTCCACATCAGCCGGTCGCGCAGCGTGCCGCGCAAGCCATCCTTGCGGCTGTCCGCGACGAACGTTTCGAGGGTGCGTTGCTGGCGATCGTAGTAGTCGCTCTGCTGCTTGAGGTTCGAGAGGATCGTCATGGGATCCTCGCAGGTCCAGTCCGACAGCAGCAGCACGTGCTCGCGCTCGTAGGCATAAGGCGTCGGCCTGATCGGCTCGATGAGCAGCGCGCCGTACAGTCCGGTCTGTTCCTGCATGCCGCTGTGACTGTGGTACCAGTAGGTGCCCGATTGGCGGATCGGAAATCGATACGTGAAGGTCGTGCCGGGGGCGATGCCCCGGAAGCTCAATCCCGGCACACCATCCTGATCCGAAGGCAGGCGTATGCCGTGCCAGTGAATCGAGGCCGGCTCGGATAACCGGTTGGTCACCCGGATCGCAACCTCATCACCCTCGCGAAGATGCAGGACGGGGCCGGGCACCGAACCATTCACGGCCGTTGCCATCGTGGTGCGCCCGGCCACGGTCAGCGGCAGCGCGCCGATGCTTAGCTCCACTTCGGGTCCGCTGAGGATCTGCGGGACCGCTGCGGAAGGTGTCGGCGCCATGGCTGCCCACAGTCTGCCGACCGGACCCGCGCTGGCGGCCGCCGCGAGGCCTTGAACGAATCGCCTCCGTGGGATGATGGGCTTCATCGTCCCAGTTTATCCCCGGGTGCCGCCTTTGGCATCGTAAGCTAATCAGTGAGCAGATCGACGTTGCGAACGGCGCCCTTGTCGGCGCTGGTCACGAGTTTCGCATAGGCCCTGAGCGCGGCCGATACCCGGCGCTTGCGCGGCAACGCCGGTTTCCAGCCCTTCTGGTCCTGGGACGCCCGGCGGCGCTGCAGCTCCGCATCGCTCAGATCGCAACGGATGCTGCGCTTCGGAATGTCGATTTCAATGAGATCGCCGGATTCGATCAGGCCGATGTTGCCGCCCTCGGCGGCCTCGGGCGATATGTGCCCGATCGACAGACCCGCCGTGCCGCCCGAGAAGCGTCCGTCGGTGATCAGCGCGCAGACCTTGCCGAGACCTTTCGACTTCAGATAGCTCGTCGGGTAGAGCATCTCCTGCATCCCCGGGCCGCCACGCGGTCCCTCGTAGCGGATGACGACGACATCCCCGGCCTTGACCCGGCCACGCAGAATCGCCTCCACCGCATCATCCTGGCTCTCGATGACGACCGCGGGACCTTTGAAGGTGAGGATGCTCCGGTCGACACCGGCGGTCTTAACGATGCAGCCACGTTCCGCGAGATTGCCATACAACACCGCCAGCCCCCCGTCTGCGCTGTAAGCGGACTCGAGGCTGCGGATACAGCCAGCCGTGCGGTCCGTATCCAGTTCCGGATAGCGGCAGCTTTGCGAGAATGCCTGCTGGGTCGGCACACCGGCGGGACCGGCGCGGAAGAACTCCAGCACCGCCTCATCCCGCGTCCGCGTCACATCCCACCTGGCCAGCGCCTCGGCGAGCGACGGTGCATGTACCGTCGGCACCGTCGTGTCGAGCAGCTGTGCGCGATCGAGTTCGCCCAGAATTGCCATCACCCCGCCCGCACGGTGCACATCCTCGAGGTGGTAATGACTGGAGGGTGCGACCTTGCACAGATTCGGGACCTTGCGCGACAGCCGGTCGATGTCGCTCATCCGGAAATCGATCCCGCCTTCCTGCGCCGCCGCGAGCAGATGCAGCACGGTGTTGGTCGAGCCGCCCATCGCGATGTCCAGCGACATGGCATTCTCAAAGGCGGCCTTGCTCGCGATCTGGCGCGGCAGCGCCCGCAGGTCCTCCTGCTCGTAGTACCGGCACGCCAGCTCGACCACGGTGCGGCCTGCCTTGCGGAACAGCTGCTCGCGGTCCGCATGCGTCGCCACCAGTGACCCGTTCCCGGGCAGCGACAGTCCCAGCGCCTCGGTCAGGCAGTTCATGGAATTGGCCGTGAACATTCCCGAGCACGAACCACAGGTGGGGCAGGCCGAGCGTTCGATCCGCTGCACGTCTGCATCCGACACACTGTCGTCGGCCGCGGCCACCATCGCATCGATGAGATCGAGCGCGACTTCCTTGCCCGCAAGCTTGGTCCTGCCGGCTTCCATCGGGCCGCCCGACACGAACACCACCGGAATGTTCAGGCGCAGTGCCGCCATCAGCATCCCCGGGGTGATCTTGTCGCAATTGGAGATGCACACCAGCGCGTCGGCCGTATGGGCGTTGCACATGTACTCGACGCTGTCGGCGATGATGTCGCGCGACGGCAGGCTGTAGAGCATACCGTCGTGACCCATCGCGATGCCGTCATCCACGGCGATGGTGTTGAACTCCCGGCCCACACCGCCCGCGCGCCCGATTTCCTCGCACACCAGCTGCCCGAGGTCCTTCAGGTGCACATGTCCGGGCACGAACTGCGTGAAGGAGTTGGCGACCGCGATGATCGGCTTTTCGAAGTCCTTGTCCTTCATTCCGGTGGCGCGCCACAGGGCGCGGGCTCCGGCCATGTTGCGGCCGGCGGTGCTGGTGCGGGAGCGGTAGGCTGGCATGCTGTGAATTCTGACGGCTGTCGTGTATACGTTCCAATACGATTTTGGTCTACCCGTTATAGGTGATACGAATAGTGGAACTGCGTCAGCTGCGCTACTTCGTGGCGATCGCCGAGGAAGGGGGTTTCTCGCGCGCGGCCCAGCGGCTGCACGTCTCGCAGCCTCCGCTCTCGACCCAGATCCGGGACCTGGAGAAGGAGCTTGGCGCACAACTGTTCGCCCGCACCAACCGCGGTGTCGCGCTTACGCCCTCGGGCAAGGTCTTCTACGATGAGGTCCGCGCCATTCTCGCGCGCCTCGAGAGCGCCCGGACCCGGGCCCTGCAGGCGGACCGCGGCGATGTCGGAATGCTGTCAGTCGGCTTCGTCTCCATCGCCGACTACGGTGTGCTGCCGCCGGCACTGAAGAGTTTCCGCTCGCGGTTCCCGCTGGTGGAAGTCCAGCTGCACGAACTGACCACGGACGCCCAGATCCGTGAGCTGCGTGCCGGGCGACTGGACATCGGATTCGGCCTCGCGCCCGTCGAGGAACCGGACCTTACCTTCAGAAGCATTCTGCGCGAGGAACTGGTGCTGGCTGCGCCCACCGACCATTCGCACGCCGCAGGCGACGCCGTGGACCTGCGCAGTGCCGCGAAGCGCAGCTTCATCGTGCCGCCGCGGGATATCGCGCCGGGTCTCTACGATCTCACCATCAGCCGCTGCCGCGCGGCCGGCTTCGCGCCGCGGATCGTGCAGAACGCCCGCCAGATGCAGACCGTAATCGGTCTGGTCTCCTGCGGCATGGGCGTCGCGCTGGTGCCCGCCTCGGTCCGCAATCTGAAGCGCACCGGCGTGCGTTATCTGCGCCTGCTGGGCCGTCCCGCGCTCATCGAACTGGGGATCCTGCGGGTCCGCGACTGCAACAATGTGCTGGGCGAACATTTCGTCAGCGCTTTGAAGAGCGCCGCGCGCGAAGCCGCTGACGGATTCGCTGCAGCGGCAACGCAAGGCAGTGTCCGTGGCGCGCGTTGCGATGCGCATACTCTTCGGTGATGAAGAACAGGCCACCTAAATCGCGCGCCCCCCGACGCCCCAGTGCCGGGCTCGGCGCCCTGCGCAGCTTCTACGCGCGCTATGTAGCCGCTGTGGCGGGCGTGAAAGATGAGCGCATCAGCGCTGCGTTTGCGGCGGTGGCGCGGGAGGATTTCATGGGCGCGGGACCCTGGCAGGTCGCGGTGGCCGGCGGCTACATCGCGACGCATACCGACGATCCGCGCGTCCTGTACCAGAACATTCTGATCGGTCTGAAGACTGAAGCCGGCATCAACAATGGTCAGCCGACGCTGCATGCGAAATGCCTGGAGATGGCCGAGCCACGCACCGATGATGTCGTCATCCACGTCGGAGCCGGCACGGGCTACTACACTGCGATCCTCGCCCACCTCGTCGGCCGCAAGGGCAAAGTTGTCGCATATGAAATCGATCGCGAGCTGGCGATGCGCGCGCGTGAAAATCTGGCGCCCTGGGCGATGGTGCGCGTGCGCCGCCAATCCGCCGTCGCGGCCAGGCTTCCAGTCGCCGACGTCATCTATGTGTGTGCGGGCGCGAGTCACATACCCGCAGCATTTCTGGACGGGCTCGCGATCGGCGGCCGCCTGGTGTTGCCGCTCACCCCCAATGAACGCGCCGGCTGCATGCTGTTGGTGACTCGCGCGAGCGCAAACGAATTTGCTGCAAAGATATTTTCTCCGGCCGCGTTCATACCCTGCATAGGGGCGCGGGACGATGCGGCGTCGACGGCGCTGGCGACAGCGCTCGCGGGTGGCGGCGCAGACCGCGTCCGCTCGCTGCGCCGCACCGAAGCACCGGATGCTTCAGCCTGGTGCATCGGCAGCGGTTGGTGGTTATCCACCACCGACGCATCCGCTCGCTAGGCCACTGTTTTCTAAGTGGTTGGCATCGGATAAGGCCTACGTGCCGTCGGGCTGTCACCGGACATTAAAGATCTGCGTTATTACCTCAGGATTAGTTCGTGCTTGAATACCCATCAAGGCTGCCCGACAGGGCGCGCGCAGCCTTGACGACCAGGTGAGAAGTAATTCCCAAGTTACTGATATTGCGGCGTCTCAACGGAGCTGGGCCGATCAAGGACCGACAGCACTACACGTTTAACTTAAGTCGGGCGAGAGATTAATGTTAGCAAGGCAGCTGGAACCGGAAGCCGAAACGACGCAACCTGCACCCATTGTGCAGGGCCGCAGCTTTGAAGAATGGCTCGACGATCTCTCGGTCGGCGAGTGTACGTGGGGAGCCGTTTTCCACGGCGTACGCGATTCCCTGATTGCAAATCCCGACGCTGGTTGGGAGCTTCTGGCGCTCGTCGATCAGTATTTCCGCCGGCACAAAATCAGCGCGGAGGATTTCCATTCGCTGAACGGTCACGTGCAGGCACTGCTGATCGGTGGGCCTCGCAAAGCCGAATTGAGAGGCGATCTGGAACCGCGGCCGAAGCCGGCAGCGCCGGAGCCGCGTGCGAACGCGGCCCAACCGCGGCCGCAGCCCGCCCCCCGCCCTGCCCCGGAAGCCCACGCAAAGCCGCAGCCGGCACTGCGCTCCCACGCCGAACCGCAGCCGCCGCCGCGCGCACCTGCTGAACCGCAGCCGCAACCCAAAGTGGCCGACATCGGTGCCGCGCGCGGGCCGCGCAAGCTCGTCGTCAACGAGGTGCTGCGCAACCGCTACCGGATCCGCGGAATACTGGCGCACGGTGGCATGGGTACCGTGTACGCGGCCATCGACGAGTTCCGTCTCGATCAGGCCGACGGCGGCCAGCGCGTCGCCATCAAGGTGCTGCATACCGAAGTCATCCAGCGACCGCAGCTGTTGGCCGAGCTGCGCAATGAGTTTCAACAGCTGCAGGCCCTGTCGCATCCGAACATCGTCCGCGTTCATGAATTCGACCGCGACGCTGATCTCACGTTCTTCACGATGGAGCAGCTCAGCGGCGCGCCCCTGAGCCGGGTGCTGGCCAACCACAAGGCAGCCCACCTCTACCGGCCCTACGCGATGGCGATCATCCAGCAGGTCGGCGGTGCAGTGGCCTACGCGCATTCACGCGGCATCGTGCATGGCGACCTGAATCCCGGCAACGTCTTCATCACGGATCAGGGCGAAATCCGCGTCCTGGATTTCGGCGCATCGTACCGGCTGCGTCACGATGCCTCGATGCCGGATCCCGAGGACGTGATGCGCACGGCGGTCGCGACTCCCAGCTACTCGAGCTGCGAGGTGCTGCAGGGCGGGCCTGCCAATCCACGCGACGATATTTACGCGATGGCCTGCGTCAGCTATGTGCTGCTGACGGGTAAGCATCCGTTCCAGGGTCAGAATGCGATGCAGGCCCGGGCGGCGCGGCTGACGCCGAAGCGGCCATCCAGCATCAGTCAGCGCCAATGGCGGGCGCTGCGGGATGGGCTGCGGTTCGACCGTCAGCGACGTCCCGGCGACATGCAGGCGTGGCTCGATGAATTGAGCCTGCCGTCGGAGGGCACGGTCCTGCCCCCGTTGCTGACGATCATGAGTGCGGGGCCGCATCGCCGCGGCTACCGCGGTTGGGTCACCGGTGCTCTCATCGCGCTGGTCGCGGCCCTGTGCTGGTGGGCACTCGATGATTCCGACCAAGTGACCCACGGTGCAAATGGCATCAGCACCGCTGCCGGCAACCTCTGGAAGCAGATTCATGGTGATTCCGCCGCCACCGAGGCCAACGCGCCCGCGCCGTCGGTGACCACCAATGCACCCGTCGCAGTGCAGCCCGCCACACCGGCCGCGCCGCCGGCGCCGGCACCCGCGGTGACCCACGCTGCACGTAAGGCGGCCGCGGTAATCGCAACCGACGCGACCGCAGCCGTTCAGCCGCGCGCCACTGTGGCCAAAGCGGTTCCCGTCGGCACGGAGACTGCAGCAGTCGACCCGCAGGGCGGCGCGCATGGGCCGACGGCCCGTATCGAAATGGCCGCAGACGAGGTCGATGTGGATCCGGTGAACTCGGTGGCAACCGTCGTCGTACGGCGCCGGGACAATTATCACAATTTAGTCAGCTTCAACTGGTGGACTGAATCGGGGACCGCGAAACCCGGCCAGGACTTCGTGCCGGTGAAGACCACGATCGCCTCCCTGGCGAATGGCGAGCATGAGGCGCGCCTGCTGGTGCCGATCGTCGCGGACCCGCGCCGCAAGGACTCGCGCAGCTTCTACGTCGTCATCGACGAGCCGAGCGACGGCGCCCGACTCGGCTCACGTCGCATCACGATGGTGACGATCCCGCCGGAGGATTGAGCGCGCGCTTTCAGTCGACCAGGAAGCCGCCCGACTGCAGTTCGAAGAATCCGGCGTAGATGCCGCCGGCCTTGGCGATGAGTTCGGCATGCGTGCCCTCCTCGACTATCCGTCCCTTGTCGAAGACCAGGATCCGATCGGCATCGAGAATGGTCGAGAGCCGATGCGCGATCATGATTGAAGTGCGGCCGTGCGTGAGTGAGCGCAATGCTTCCTGGATGGCACGTTCGCTGTGCGAGTCCAGCGAGCTGGTTGCCTCGTCCAGGATGAGGATGGGTCGGTCGGCCAACATCGCCCGGGCGATCGCGATGCGCTGACGCTCGCCACCTGAAAGCTTGATGCCCCGTTCACCGACCAGCGTCGCGTACTGCTGCGGTAACCCTGCGATGAAGGGTGCGATGTACGCTTTTTCCGCGGCTTGCTGAATGGCCGCCTGATCGGCATCGGGCCTGCCGTAAGCAATGTTCTCGCCCAGCGTCCGGTGAAACAGGATGGGGTCCTGCGGCACCAGTGCGATGGCGCTGCGCAGCGAGGCGCGTGAGCCGCCGGCGATATTCTGCCCGTCGATCCGGATCTGACCCTCCTGGATCGCATAAAGGCATTGCAGGAGACGCACGAAAGTCGTCTTGCCGCTTCCTGAGTGTCCGACCAGCGCCACCCGTTCGCCCGCCCTGATGGACACCGAGAGCTCCTCGAATACCGGGGAGGACTTTCCGGGATAGGTGAAGCGGACCCGCTCGAAGTTGATTTCGCCGCGCCGGATCTGCAGCGCCGGCAGTATCGGTGCCGGAGGCACCTCTGGCGCCTCGTGCAACAACGCGATGACGGCATGCAGGTCGTAGGAGGACGTCAGTATGTTCTTGATGTTGTCCACCAGGTCGCGGACATAGGACTGCAGGATGGTGTACGCGAGGGCCAGATACGCCATGGCCTCGACGTTCGCCTTGCCGTGGAACAGGTACCAGACGCCTCCGCCAAGCAGCAGCACGAGCATTCCGGTCAGCAGCATCCGCTGCACGATGGCCGCGTAGCTTCCGAGGAGGTAGGCGCGCAGGTTCGCGTCCTTCAGCTGCGTGGTGATGTCGAGAAAGTTCGTGATCTCGACCTCCTCCTGCGCGTAGGCCTTGGTCGTTGCCATGCCGCCGATGCTGTCCGCCAGATGCGCGATGAATGAATCCTGGGCCGCGGCGTAGCGCCCCTGTGCCGGCCCGGATATCCTGAACACAATGAAGGCACTCACCACGAAGAGCAGACCGACGTAAGCGATCATCACGACCGCCAGACCGGGAAAGCGCAGTGCCAGGAACGCGGTACTGCCCCCCAGCACCACGATCGTCGGCAGGATGCGGATCAGAATCTGATCTTCGAAACTCTCGATCTTCTGCCGCGCGCGGCTGATCTTGGAGACGATGGCGCCGGTGAAGGTATTGACGAAGAAATGTTCGGACAGGCTCTGTACGTGCGTGAATGCATCATCCATCAGCGACTTGAAGATCGCGGTCTCAAAGGCGTTGTAAACGACGAACGCGATCCCGAATAGCACCATCTGCAGGAAGTAGACGCCGAGAAATACACTTAAGGCCTGCAGGATCGCGCTCCTGCCACCCCCGAGCCTGATCGCACCAAGGAAATTCGCGAGCGCCGTCGGCAGATAGGTCTCGAGCAGTGCCGCCGCAATGAACAGGAAAAGAATGACGCACAGCTTGCCGCGCTGTTGGCGCCAATAGCCGGCCGCGAAAGCCAGGACGTCAAAAAAGGATAATGTCTTCGTCGGCATGAGGGTTACGCGGCGTACGAAAACAATATGAAGATTATATCGTAAGCCTTTGATTTCGTTGCGCCCTTGGCCGGAGTTGAACCGACGACCTACCGCTTAGGAGGCGGTCGCTCTATCCACTGAGCTACAAGGGCGAGGCGCGGAGTTTACCCGTGATCGCAGGCCACGCGAACCCCTTCGAGCTACGGATCGAAACCCTCGTCGCCGCATAGTCGCACCAGTCCCTGCAATGCGAAGATCCGCAATTCCTGCGCAATCGGGTCGTGGAAGCTGAAGAAAATCCCGCCGGGTTGGCAATGCAGATAAAAATCGTCCTGCGGCTTCTCACAGCTCGGGCAATGGTTGGCAAAGCCGCCGGATCCGGCGCCACGGCCACGCACGGGGTGATACGCAGGCCAGCGCGCCAATTGCAGGCGTAGCGATTCATCGATGCGGGTGACATTCGAGACGCTGAAGTCCAGGGTCGCCTCCCCCTCGACATAGCCGGTCTGGCAGTACAGACAGATCACCTCCATGTCTTCGTGGCAGTTCCAGCACCTGATGCGGCCGCTGACGACGACCGCCTCGTCGCTGATGATCCTGTAGCCAGCGTCGTCGATCCTGGCGCTCGTCTCGCACGTCATGCTTTGCTCCTCACAACCCGAAATCATCGCGGCCCAGCTCCCTGCGCAGGCCTTCGATCTGCCGCTCGGTGTCACTTGCGCGGGTCCCCTGCGACGCTTCCCGACCCTGTTCCCCACGGATCGCGCGCCATGCGGCGATTGCCTGCCCACGGATCTCCTCGGGGGTCTTGCGAGGATTGCCTCGCGCAGGCAACGCGGGGGTGCCTACGGACGCCTGGGAAATCCCGGCGAGCGCCTGCTCGCGACGCTGCGCGAACTCCGCCCGGACGCGATCCCCCACCACACTGTGGCCGCCGTTGCGCTCGATTTCCCAGGCGACTCGCGGCAACCAGGGCCGGGCTCCGGGCCGCAGAATCGCATCGGCATCGGGAATGTGCGAGATGCGCACCTCACGCCCTGCTTCGCGCAGCGCGTCGTTTGCCATGACGGCCCACATTGCGCGGATCTGTGCGTGCGCCTGCATCGAACGCGGTAGACCCAGCTCGAAGAGCTGAGAACCTGAAAGTTCCGCAATGGTTTTGGGACCAAGGCCGGAATCTACGACCTCGCGAGTCGTCGTCAGCAGATGGGCGTGGAAATTGCGGGGGTCAGTTCGCGGCTGGTGAATCGCAAGGTCGACCACGTTGTGATGCCGATCCGAGATTTCCTGGGCGAAGGTTCGCGCCAGGACGGTCCGTTGTGTCGCATTGAGTTCGTGCGGCAACGCGACGATGTACTCACGGGCCACCCGCGCGTTGGACCGCGGCTCGGAGCGTTCGACCAGGTTCCACAGCTGCTTGCGGTCGCTGGCCCAGCTGTGGCGGGAGGCCGCATCACTCACCTGCGATGGCAGCAGAATCTCCTTGTGCTCGATATCCCTGCGATGGGAGTGATCGAAGCGGTGGCCGGTGCGTTCATCGCGTATCTGTTCACCTGACCGATAGGCTGCGGCCCGCGTCGAGATGCTGCCCGCGCTGCGGCCGAATGACTTCACACCCAGGAAATAGATCGCCACGTCAATCCAAGTGCCGGATCACACCGCCGGTCAGCGTCCGACTCTGACCGGATGCCACACGGGCGATGACGCCGTCTTCAGATACCCCGAAAGATCAGGCAGCTGTTCAATCTGCGCGGCAAGCACGGCCGGCTCGACCACCCGCTGGTCGCTTACCTGGCTCGAGCTGCGCGAGCCACCGCTGAACAGGCCGCCCCCATCGCGACCGTGGGTGCGTTGTCTACGGATGACTTCCCGGTCACCGATCAGGCGGGAGACGTATTGCGAGGTCCCGCCGTTCTCGCTGCCGGAGCAGCGCAGGATCAAGGTGTTGCCGCAATTTTCGACCAGCGTCTGCGCGTCACCGCTGCCATAGGTGGCGCTGACCTGCGAAATCGACTGGAATCCGAGAATGCAGCGTCCGCCAAATTTTCGCAGCCGGGTAAGCGCATCCTTCAACCCATCTATCATCCCAAGTGCGTCCAGTTCGTCCACGACCAGCCACAGCCGTTGGTCGTGCCCCTCCTTCTGGCTCAACGCCTCGAAAATCGCCAATCCGACCCAGGTCGCGATCAGCGTGCGCAGCGAGGCGATCTGCCGTGCTGAGTAGGGAATGAACAGGACGCCGCGACCCTGCCGAACCCATTGGCGAACCGAGAACGGTAGGCCGTCCTGCCACTGCACGAACTCCAAGGCACGCATCGCGGAGACCGCAATGGCACGCAGCGAGCCGAACATCCGGCCATTCTCGGGATCGAGGAACGGCTGCGCCGGCGTTCCGGCCAGCAGCGGGCGCAGCTCCTCGGCGCCGGCGACCGCGATCAGGCGCCACAGCTCACGCGTATCGCAACCCGCAATCCCCCGACACCGGTCGAGGACCGCTGCGACGAAGGCCCGGGCGTAGCCGCGCCATTCACTGGCCGTGGCATCGGCCGCCGTAGCGATCAATGCACTCGCCAGATGTTCAGGGTCCGCGAGATCCTCGAGCTCTGCCAGCGGTTCCCACTTCACCGAGCGCGCTTCGAACGGGTTCAACACCCGGTCGCCCCGCCAGGGGTCGAAGAACTGACTGCAGTAGCCGCCGTCGGGGTCGGCGATCACGGCGCGGTCCCCGCGCAGCAGCGCCCCGCGAAGCAGTTCGCGGATCGCGGTGGATTTGCCGGTTCCGGTGGTGCCGATCATCTTGAAATGCTTGGTTTCATCGAGCCGGCTGATGGGTCTGCCGGCCACCGTCAGGCGCTCACCGGTGCCGGCACGCAGGCGCCAGAGCATGCGCCGCAGCCATTCGCCCTCGGCGAGCCGCGCCCCGCGGACCCGGGTCTCCCGTCTTCCCGTGAGCCATGCGCCCATCAATACCCCTTCAGCACAGCGTAGTCGGCGTTTTCCCCGTAGAAGGGGGACTTGCGATCGACCCGGACACACAAACGGTTGGTCTCACCGCAACGTCGCAATTCGATACGGCCGCCTTCGCGCGCCAGCTGCGCCGCACCTGACTTCAGCTGCTCCAGCCCTTGGCGGGCCTCGAGCAGCTGCGCCCGCGAGGGCATCAGTGCCCAGGTCAGGGCGGTCGGGACCAGCGAGCAGGCGGACACGACACCAAACGCCCACAGCGCGAATCGCAGCCCCGTTGCCCGGTGGACCTGCGAGAGTTTCTCGGCGGCGCGCAGTCCGGCCGCCTCCATGAACGCGCGTTGCACGGCTTCTCCCAGGGCCGAATCAAGGTCCCGCGAGCGCGAATCCAAAGTCGCCAGCAGGCCGTGGATCTGCGATTCAAGCTCAGAGCTCATGACCGTCCATCCCGCGACTGCGCGACGCCTGGTGGGTTGCGTCCCGCTCCCGCGTCGCTGTGGCCTCGCGGATCGGCGTGAGTCGCACCCGTAACCATTCCGGACGGGAGGCCACCTTGAGGAATCCGGCAAGGTCAGCCAGCTGCTCGATCTCGGAGGGCATGACGGCGGCTTCGACCGCAATCTGCTCGCTCTTCGTCTTCACCCCCAACACGTCGAGGGGTCGTCTCGAACGCGACCGCGTCGTCCTCAGCACTTCCCGATCACCGATCAGGCTCGAGGCAAACCGGGCCGTTCCCCCACCCTCGCTCGCCGATGAGCGCAGGATCAGCGAATTCGCGCAATTTTCCACGATCGTGTGTGCCTCGCCGTGCCCGTAGGTGGTTGAGACCTGCGCGATCGATTGAAATCCCAGCACACAGCGGCCGCCGAATTTTCGCAGCCGTGCCAGGGCATCCTTGAGTCCGTCAATCTGCCCCACGGCATCGAGCTCATCGATGACGAACCAGAGCCTGCCCTCGCTCCCCGGCTGCTTCTCCGGCTGGTTCATCGCCTCGAACATGGACAATCGCATCCAGGCGGAGATCTGTGAACTCAGCGCCGCGATCTGTCCGGCCTTGTACGGGATGAACAGGACGCCCTGGCGTTTACCATCGGGACCGGCATCTGCCGTCCAATTGCGTATGGAGAATTTCTCTTGGCTTTGCTCGCCTATGTACTCCAAGGCGGTGACCGCTGAACTGGTCACCGAGCGCAGCGAGTCGAACATCCTGCTGTTATGTTCTTCCAGGAACGGCTGGGCGGCGGTCCCGGCGAGCAGCGCCCGTAATTCGCTGGGCGGCGCATGAGCCAGCAGTCGATGCAGTTGGCCCACATCATCCACCCCGGCCTCGTGTGCCCGGCGGGTGACGGCCGTGAAAAAGGTCCGTGCGTATCCGCGCCAGCTGCGGTCCGAGCCTTCGTGATCCGGAATCAGCGAACGCGCCAGCTGCTCTGCGTCATACGGCGTGTGGATCTCGCCGAACAGGTCCCATTTCCTGGAATTCGCCTCGAACGGATTGAGGATCACATCCCCTCGCTCCGGGTTGAAGAAGCGCCGGGCATAGCCGCCATCCGGGTCGGCGATCACCGCACGGTCTCCGCGCGCCAGCGCGGCCGTCAGTATCTCCGTGATCGCGGTGCTCTTGCCGGTGCCGGTCGTACCGATGATCTTGAAATGCTTGGTTTCGTCCCGTTCCGGGACGGGCACTCCCGCAATCGTGATCCCGGCCTCACGCGCATGACCACCGCGCCTGAATCCCGGCTGCGTGGAGTCAACCGAGGCTTCATTGACGACCGTGCCCCGGCGATGTTCCGCCTTATCGGAACGCGGTCGGGCCAGCAACCGGCCCGAGAGATAGCCTACGCCCATGCTTGCCGCGGCCCCGAGCCCCGTCGACACCAGTCCGCCCATGGATGCGCTCAAACTACTGGCGAAGGAAAATCCGGCCACAGCCGCGACCGTGACCGGCAAGGAGTACAGCGGCGCCGCGAGCAGACGCTGCCAGGGCGCGCCGTTGCGCACCATGCCGGTGACCATGGGCACCGCCGTGATCGCATAGCCGAGCGCGAGCCCGCTGCCGCCGTCAAATAAAGATGCCGCTGAATCGATCATGGCATTACGGTCGCATGCGACGGCGCAATACGCAGTGCGCGAATCCGCTGCGTTCATTCAGCAATGCGCGTGGTGGGACCTCGCGCCGGCCCGTACCAGATCTCCTTGATGTAACGGCTATGTCCCGCGACACCGAACTGGATCACCACGTCCACCAGCGTCCCGAGGAGCCGGCGGATGTCCTCCCGGGACATCTGGCGCCCGGCTTCGTTCTGCTTGACCAGCAGGACCAGCTGCTCGAACGCCAGTTCGGCCGAGGCCGCATGAATGCTCGTGATCGAACCGGGATGACCTGAATTCACGTTGCGCAGGTAATCGAAAGCCTCCTCGGCACGCAGCTCCGCGAGCAGGATCCGGTCTGGCTTCATCCGCAGGCATGCTTCGAGGAGCTGCTTCGGCGTCACCCGACTACGGCCCTGGCCACCCTTGCTGTAGAAGAGCCGAACATGATTCGGATGCCCGTCCAGTACCAGTTCCTGGGCGTCCTCGATGCTGATCAGCCGCTCATGCGCCGGAATCTCCCCGATCAGGGCCTTGGTCCAGGTGGTCTTTCCCGATCCCGTCGGCCCGGAGACGAGGATGTTCTGCCGGCCCGTCACCGCATGCCGCATGAATCCCACGTAGTTGCGTTCCTGAAGGAGCCTTGCGAGTTGTCGTTGCAGCGGATCAACGCCGCCTTCGGCGTGCCGCGTACGATCGAAGATGCCCTGTTGCGCGAGTTCATCCAGTGACCAGGTACGCGGCGCAGGCTTTCGGATCGTGATTGAAACCGAGTGCGACGCAGTCGCGGGCGGCATGACGAGCTGGATCCGCTCGCCGCCCGGAAGCGACGCCGAGAGTAACGGAGACTGTTCGTCGATACGCTGCTGGGTCGCATTCGCCACCAGCTTGCACAGCCGCAGACACCACTCGTAGCTGGCGAATGACAGCGTCAGCCGGCGCCAGCCATCCGCTGATTCGACGAACCCCTCGCCGGGCCGGTTGATGCAAAGCTCCGTGACCCCCTCGACGGCCAGGATCGGATCCAATTCCCGAAGGGTCAGCGCGAGCGCGGAGCGCTCCTGGTGCGTCGCCGCCGCCTCATTGCCGATGAAGTGCCTCCGACTCGCGCAGTTGATAGACCTGGCGAAAATCAAGATCGCGCGCCACCAGGATCTGGATCCGGTCGCCCTGATTCTTGGTTATCGTCGGCCCGATGCCGATCGTGCCGCGCAGCGCCTCCGTGGCAACGCCTTGGGAGGAGGAAGTGTCGTAGATGATGGTTCCCGATCCCCCCGAGTGCTGGGCGGCCTGCGCGGCTGCATCCACCACGGAGATGAGGATTGCCGCGCCGAACCTCTGCCAGAAATGGCGCTCGACTTCGCCGTCGAGGCCGGAGCGGCCCAGCGCGTCCGTGCCCGGGGACGCCAGGGGCACGACGACCCCGGTCG
>Ga0302314_10006624_pt1 | contig 20945 bp, 15 predicted proteins | sample III_Palsa_N2_3_FD_200533 | JGI IMG/M metagenome (GOLD analysis project Ga0302314, IMG submission 200533) | Peat permafrost microbial communities from Stordalen Mire near Abisko, Sweden - III_Palsa_N2_3 | ecosystem: Environmental > Terrestrial > Soil > Palsa > Peat permafrost | place: Sweden... | reverse complement strand
ACGCGCCGCCCGCCATGGTGGCCGGGTACTCGGTCGGGTTGGAGCCGTAGCTGATGGTGATCTTGGCGACGTCGGAGGTGTAGTGTCCGGCGCCCAGTGAGAGGTACTGCCCGTGGGCGGCCGGCTCACCGATGGAGTCGAAGAACTCGATGGTGTGACCGGCGTTCCACAGGCGGTTGTTGATGAAGGTGGGCGGGGAGTCCGGGCTGGTGCCCTTGTCGCCCTTCGTCTCGCACTGCACGTACTGGCCGGCGGAGTTGACGGCGACGACCGCGCCGTCCGTGTCGCTGGATGCGACGGGGGTGCGGGCGGCGGTCACCGCGTGGTACTGCGAGGCGTCCGAGCCCAGGCAGGAGGCCAGGATCTTGGCGACGTCCCCGGCGCCGATCGGGGTGGTCCTGCCGCTGACGAACGTCCACGAGACCGGGGCGGAGGTGACCGGGCCCCAGGAAACCGAGCCGCCCGCGCCCGCCCCGGTGCCCGGCGCCGCACTGGCGCCCGGCGTCGCACTGTGGACCGGCGCCACGCCCGCACTGGGCGACGCGGAGGCGCTGGCGGCCGGGATTCCAGCGCCGAGGGCGGTGGTGGCCAGCGCCGGCTTGGCGGCCGCGTGCCCGCCGAAGGCGGTCACAGCCGCGACGCTCACCACCGCGACACTGGCGGCGACTCCGAGCGGCAGTCCCCAACTGCGGCGCAGCGAAGCGGGTCTGTCCTCAGGATTGATCTTCATGAGCAGTTCCTCTCGGATCCGCCGAGGGTTCGGCAGGTCACGATCGGGGGGAGCCGCGGGAATGCCCTGCATGTCATTCATCGTGCGACCTCCTCCACATGGACGGGATTCTTTGAACTGAATGACGCCGAAACCGTGCGTCCGCCGACGAGGTCGGCCTCCAGCCTGCGCCGCGCCCGGTGCAGTCTGGACTTCACCGTCCCGACCGCAACCCCCAGCGCCGCCGCGGCCGCCTGCTGATCCAGGCCGGACCACACGCAGAGCTCGACGACCTCGTATTCGTGGCGCGGCAGCCGGGCCAGCGCCCGGTGGATCTCCGACATCCGGCGCTCGTCGTCGACCAGGCCGGCCACGAGGTCCGCATGGTCGCCCACCGGCTCGTCACGCGAGACGAGCCGGTGCAGCAACGCCTCCGCCCGCCGCAGCCTCCGCCTGGTGTTCGACATCAGGCCGTTGGCGATGCCCAGCAGCCACGGCAGGGCCGAGTCGCGGTCCAGCACCGTCTCCGCACGCCGACGCCAGGCATGCATGAACACGGTCGACGTGAGGTCCTCGGCCTCGGACCAGTCGGCCGTCCGCCGGAACAGGTGGTTGTAGACGGTCTTCGCGTGACGGTCGAAGATCCGACCGAACGCCTCCCGGTCGCCGTCGACGGCCAGCGCCCACAACTCCCGGTCGGATATCCGTCCGACCAGCACGGCAGGACCAGCGTCGTTCAGTTCCATGCCCTACATGTGTCCGGCACCCGGCCAAAGGTTCCCACTGAGCTCCCCCGCTTTGCCACGTCCAGTTGCCCACCGACCGCCGCCAAGTGACACTTGGTCCGGCGATCGCACACAGGGTGGGACCGCGGGGCAAGAGCCCCAGCGGGTCGGGCACACGGTGAACGAGGGTTCCATGAACGAGGGTTCCATGAACGAGGGTTCTATGAACGAGGGTTCCATGAACGATGGCGGGATCGACGCACGCTCGACGCTTGTCGTCCTTCACTACAGGTCTTTCGACGGACGGGTACCGGCGGAACTCATGACGGACCTGGGCCTCAAGGCCTCCAGTATCCTGAGAACCGGCTCGATCGGGTTCACCGCGACGCTGACCGACAACCAGATGGCGGCGGCGGCGCGTCACCCTCTGGTCGAACTACTCCAGCCCAACCCCGAGTTGCTCGCCCCCTTCATCGGCATACACCCCGATCCGCGCACACCTGATCTCTACGTCGCCAAGGTGAGTGATGGAGATCCGAGTGCTGTGGCACGCACGATCGGCCTCCACCCGTCGAACGCGACCGTCACGGGTGTGTGGCTCACCGCGACGCTGACCGGCGACCAGCTCCTGGCACTTCGAGCCGACCCGTCCGTCGATTTCGTGGACTTCGCCATCATGGACCATCCGGCCGCCGGTCCGGAGCTGAACTCCCCCGGAGGGCCGGCGGCAGAGTCACGCCACCTCTAGACGAGAGTCACGTCTTCGAGCATTCCAGGGCCGTGAAGGATCACCTGGATCTCTGCCGGAAGGGACTCTCGGGCCATGTCGGCGACGGCCCGCGCCTCCTGCGGCCAGACCTGCGGGTCGAACCGGAGCTCCACGTGAACGGCGGGGCCCGCAGCGTCATTGACGAGCTTGAAGCGAGGGCTTCCCGCCTCGTAGTGCCGTTCGTCGGCATCGGGGTACAGATGACGGGGGCTGACCGCGACCTGCGGCAGGTCGGCGAGGGCGGATATGCAGTCGGCGGGAGCGATGAACGCCCCGGGCTCGCCGACCGCCAGGCAGTGCGCCTCCCGCCCCAACGGGAGGAACCCCGGCTCCCCCCACTTCGGGCAGGGTTGCGCGGCGAGTTCGACGAGGTCGCCGGGCCGGTATCGGATTCGGGGCTCGAACTCGACGTAGGGGTGCAGCGCCGTCACCAGCAGGCTGCCGCGTCCGCCGAGCGGAACATAGCGGTCGGGATCGGCCGGATCGACGACTTCCGCCACGCAGGAGGGGGGAAAGTGGTGGTGCGCGCAGACCCGGCATTTGAGCGCGTTGCACATACGCAGCTCGGAGAAGCCGTAGACCGTGTCGATCTCCGCTCCCCACCACTCCCGCAGCCGGGACTCCCAACCCCGGGAGAGGAATTCACGTCCGATCTCCAGCATTTCGATGCCGTATCCGGAGATGTCACCGAAGCGCTGCTGCATGTGCAGCGTCATGTCTTTGATCTGCCGCGCGGTGCCCGCCAGGACGCGAATGCGGCTCCCATCGGCTGAGCCGTTCACGATGAGGTCGGCCGCCAGGTCGAAGTAGCGCATCGACAGCAGCGGGACAAAATCACCTTCCCCGGCGAGGTCCAGTCCCACCACGGCCCCGTGGTTGAAGCCGACCAACTGCAGCCGCCGGCGACCGTCGCCGACCCGGCTGGACCTCAGGGCCGCCCGCTCCGCCTCGGTTGAGTAGAACGCCTTGGGCACACCGGAGGTACCGTTCGTGAACCCGGTGGCGATCCCGTCGAACGTCGAGGTGCGAAGCTGCTCGCGGACCGCGGCCCAGCCGGCCGGGTCGAGCCAGGGCAGTTGCCGCAGCAGCCCGGGGGCGTTGCCGGGCCCGATGTCCACGTTGGGGATCAGCTGCCGATAGAACGGGCTGTCCGCACGCACGCGCGTCAGCGTCCGGGCCAGGCCGATCAGGCGCTGCTCGGTCAGGGTGGTCTGCATGAGCTGTCTCCTTGGCACCGGAGCCGGTGATGCGGGCCGCGCGACTCCCGTCGAGGCAGCACGGCCCGCATCAGGCACTTTTGTTCGTCACACCACCCCTTGTCGGGGGGTCAGAAGCATCCGGCCGGCCGGAAGAGCTCCGTGCCGTGGACGTGCTCAGCCGTCACCGAAGCGGCCATGACGCAGCCTCGGGCTTCGGTCGTGGTCGTACCGGCCGGAGCAATCGCTGCAGCCGTGCCGACTATCAATCCCGCGCTGACCGCCGCCAGAGCGGCCATGCGGATGGCCGGGATGTCAGGAAGACCGTTGAGCATGTGTGTGCACCTTTGCATGGGTTGGGCTCGTGATGTGGTGAAACGTAGCAGCACACGGATGCCCATGATCACGATGATGCCCCGCGGACGGCCGTGGGCCGTGATTCTTACAAGACTTTTGCGATCCGGTGACGGTGTGTCATCTCGCTGCCACCGTGCGGTCCGTGTGACGAGCTACGACGAGCTGCGAGGAGACCGGATCGGCGGCATCCCCGCAGGGCCGCCCGAGGTGCGGAGGTCAGGGCCCTGTGCGAGCATGAAGAGGTCGGGTCGGCAGGCGTCAGCCGGATCGGTGCGGGCCAACGCCCAACGCGTGTCCTGCCGACGATATATCGGCGCGCGGACAACGAAGTCGTCCGCGCTGATCGGGGGTTCCCCATGCCCAGCGTCACGGTGCCCGGATCAGTCACGTCCGACAACGCCGAAGCGGTGCTTCAGCGGGAACTCGGCAGCCGCTTCACCGTTGAGCCACGCGACAGCTCACCGGACAAGTTCAAGGTCGCGCACTCGACGCTCAGCTACGCCACGGTCCGGCGGGACCAGCACGAAGCGGACACGACGTTCCACATCCACGGCGGCGGCTTTCTGATCGGCCGACTGTTCAACGAGTTCGGTATCGCCCGGGAGGTCGCAACGGCCCTGAAGAAGGGCTTCGCCGAGTAGCGAGCCGGACCCGTACCGTCGCCGGCGAAGCCCACGGCCGCCGGGGCGGAGCAAGCGGATGAATACCACCACACGTAGTTGCCTGACTACTGATTGTCCTGGAGTCTGGTGGGTCGGAGATCGGGTGCGACCCGATCCGCTGGACCAAGGGAGATATCCTGATGCATCTGACGCGTTCCGTGACGTTCCTGTCCCACGCTGTGCGGGCGTGCGCCGCCGGTGGGGTGAGTGCGGCCCTGATGGTCGGCGTCGCGCCGAACGCTCAGGCAGCCCGGGCGGACGGACTCCGCTCGCTGGGCTGCCCGCTCACCTCGCACCTGGTATCGCCGCAGCTGGAGACGGCACTCGCCTGCTGGCAGAACCTGCTCGTGGGCAAGACCATCGTCGAGAACGGCCAGCCCGTGGGGCCGAACCAGATCAGCTCGTCGGATCTGCCCAAGGAGGACGCCCGCGTCCTGAGCCCGGACATCCCCGTCTCCCTCGACTATGTGCCGAACCGGCTGAACATCATGGAGAACGCGCAGGGCTTGATCTACAAGGTGACTCTGGGCTGACCGGGCGCCCACAAACACCGGAGGACCCCGGCCGTGACCGGGGTCCTCCACAGCAGACCAGCTCACCTGGGATCGTGAGCCACAATGACGGCCCGTAGCGCCTTCGTGCCTGGTTCAGCCCTTGAGCGCGGCCAGGTCGAGCTTGGCGAAGTCCAGGGCGTCGTTGGCGTTGGGGTCTTCCAGGCCCGTGGTGTACACGCCCGCGAACTCGTTGCTGATCGGCTTGAGCGGGCGGATCCCGAAGCCGAGCCACACCGTCTGGCCGGGGGCGAGCGCCACACCGGTGGCGCATTCGTAGACCGTCGGCTTGCCGTCCGCCGAGGCACCGGCGGACGGGCCCGCCGTCATGAGCTTGCACCCCTTGGGGGCGGTGACGACCTTGACCGACCCGGGGAAGTCGGCGGAGACACCGACGGTCCCCTTCAGTCCGGGGCCGAGGCCAGTGACGGTACGGATGGTGCTGTTTCCGCTGTTGCGGGCTCCGACCCACGCGGTGCTCGTCGTGCCGACGGTGCCGTGGTAGCTGCCGCCGACGGCTGAGATCTGGGTGAGGATACCGGTGTTGAGGTTGGTGTAGTCCCAGTCGTCCGTGGTGTCGATGTCCACGCTCGCGGTGTTCTTCGCGTTGACCACCGGGGTCGTTGAGGGGAGGGTCACCAACGTGAGGGCCGACCCGTTGCCCGTCTTCCCAGCGGGTGTGCCGATCCAGGCGTCGCCGGTGAGCCCGGTGCCGTAGAAGACCTCGTCACCGTGGGCTCCCGGGGGCGCGTCCACCGTGAAGGGCGCACTGACCTCAACGGTCTGCCCCGGTTCGATCACGGCCGTGGGGAAGGTGCACTGGGCCCCACGCTGCGCGCCGTCAAAGGTCTCGTAGACGCAGTTGTCGGCGCTGCCGGGAATGGTGACCCGGCCGTACTGGTCACGGACGAAGACGACGACGCCCTTGGCGGCCTCACTGCCCAGGTTCGTCAGCCGCAGCGGCAGCGACGTGTTCCTGCCCGCGGGAGCCGAGATCGCGGCGCCGAGGTTGTTGAGGACCATGTCCGGCCCGTCGGCCACGCTCACCGGGACGGAGTCGGACGGGGCCGCGATCTGCTCGACCGCGTTGGTGGCTGTGACCTTGAACGCGACCGCTCCCTGAGCCCCGGCCTCGGCGCCGGTCGTGGCGCGGACCGCGACCGACAATGCGCCGTTGCCGCCGGGGAGGTTGCCCAGCGAACAGGTCGCGTGCAGGTCATCGTTGGTGAACGCGCAGCCCTTGGGCAGCTGAAGCTCCACGACGCCCTTGAGGGACGAGGCGTCGACCGCCACCCGCACCCCCTCCAGCGGGGCCGCGTTGAGGCTGCTGCCCGCGCCCCACGTGTTGAAGCTGATGCCCACCGAGCGGAACGACGTGCCCGTGCCGTTGGTGCGGACGGGGAGGGTGCGCGAGAACCCTGGAGAAACGATGAAGCTCGGCTTGGCGGTGCCGGCGGCGTCGGCCGTGCCTGCGCCGAGTCCTATCACCGCGGTGGCGGTGAGGACCGCGACGGCGGTGCTGACGGTCCTTTGAGTGACCATGTATCCCCCGGATTTTCCGATTGTTCGTGGAATGACTGCCCGCGGAGGATAGCGCTGAGGATTCCGAAGGATTGCCCGCTTGCGGGCGGCAGGAACACTCGCATCCGGACAAACTCTGACAGTCCGACATCCGCTGTTATCCAATCGTGCCCACCCCCGACGCGCGTGCGCTGGGCAGAAGGCCGACAGCAGCAGGCCGGCACGCGGGCGATCACTCGGTGGAGTCCAGGATCGCGCCGCCCGGCACCGGCGTGGCGCCCCACTACATGAGCCCCAGCCTCGACTTCAGCCGCCCGGGCCGGACCTACCTGCCCACGCTGGGCCGGGAGACCTTCCCGACCTGGGGGCTCGTCAGCACCTGGTACCACGCGGGGGTTCCCGGCCACCACCTGCAACTCGCCTCCTGGGTCGCGGCCGCCGACCAGCTCAGCCGCTACCAGGTCACCCTCGGCAGGATCAGTGCCAACGTGGAGGGCTGGGCCCTGTACGCCGAACGCCTGATGAACGACCTGCGCTTCCTCGACAGCCCCGGACTCCGGCTGGGCTACCTGGACAAGCACATGCTCCGGATCATCCGGGTGATCATCGACATCGGCATGCACCTCGAACTCGGCATCCCCGCCGACTCCGGCTTCCACCCGGGCGAGCGCTGGACGCCGGAGCTGGCCGCCGAGTTCATGGCCGCCCATCTGGGCCTGCCGGCCAAACGGCAGGCCGGTGAGCTGACCCGTTACCTGGGCCGCCCCGGCCAGGTACGCCGGTCGCCGGCAGGGCGCCGGGTGCGGCCACCCGCGATCACCGCACCGGGACGAGGGCGGCCGGGACGTCGTGGCGGAGAATGGCGGCCTCAAGGTCCCTCAATCCCGCGCTCAGGTAGATGCCCAGGTCATCGGCCAGGCGGCGGCGCATCGTGCCGACGACAGCCAGCGCGTCGGCCTGCCTGCCGCCCCGGTACAGCGCCAGCGAGAGGCGGGCGGCGATGTTCTCCCAGTACGGATGCACCGCGAGCAGGGATGCGAGCTCCGGGATCACCGCGGTGTGGTTGGAGCGGTCCAGCTCCAGGTCGGCCAGTACTTCGTAGGCAACCCTTCGCTCCTCCGCCAGCCGCACCCTCGCGGCGACGGCGAACGGTGCTTCCACTCCGCACAGCACCTGTCCCCGCCACAGCCCGAGTGCGGTGCGCAGCAGTGGAATGGAATCCGCGCCGCCCTGCCCGCCGACTGCCGTTCGCGCCTTTCCCAGGGCCTCCGAGAACCGTACTGCGTCGATGTCGCCCGGCTGGCAGCGGAGCCGGTAGGTGCCCTGTCCGGCGGTGAGGAGGGGCCGCACGTCGGGTGGCAGCGCCTGACGCAGTCGGCAGACGATCGTGTGGATCTGGGCACGCGCGGTTTTCGGCGGGTTGTCGCCCCACAGCCCGTCGATGAATCCGTCGATGCTCAGCGGCTGACTGTTCTGCAGGAGCAGGAGTGCCAGTGCCGCCCGCAGCCGAGGCGTCGGAATCCTGACCTCCTCGCCGTCGTTCGCCACGAAAAGCGACCCCAGGATGTTGTAGATCATTTCTCTCGATCTCCATTTCTGCCGTAGTCGCGGCCCCGTACCGCGCCTCACCGGCATCAGGCCATCGCTGGGAAGGACTCCTCAGGCCGTCCACGCCGACTCAGCGGTGGCTGACGGAATCACCATGCCAGTCGTGCGTACGACAACCGTATGATGGGCCTGGGGACCTCCCGAGTATGGGCAGGTGGAGAGCGGGGGCTTGCTGTGCGGTTCGACCTCCTCGGTGCGGTGCGCGTCACCTGCGGTGAGGACACGGTGTCCCTGCCGGCCGGGATTCCCCGGACCCTGCTCGTGGTGCTGCTGCTGAACGCGAACCGGGTGGTCTCCTCGGAGCAGCTGGCGCTGGCCGTGTGGGGCGAGCGGCGGCCGAGCTCGGCCGCCGTGGGCCTGCGGAACCATGTGCTCCGGCTGCGCCGCCAGTTGGGCGCCGAGGCGGGGGCCCGGGTGCGGACGGAGGTGCCCGGCTACCTGATCGACGTCGGTCCTGCGGAGCTGGACAAGGACCTCTTCCTGGACGGGTGCCGTTCGGGCCGGCAGCAGCTGCTGTCGGGCGAGGTCGCCAAGGCCCGCGAATCCCTGGCGGGTGCGCTGGAGTTGTGGCGCGGTGAGCCGCTGGCCGACCTTCCGCCGCAGGTCGAGGTCGCGTCCCTGGTGCAGCAGCTGCACGAGACCAGGCTCACCGCCTGGCTGGACCGCATCGAGGCGGACCTGGCGCAGGGCCGGCACGAGGAGCTGGTCGCCGAGCTCCAGGGGATGGCCCGGGCATATCCGCTGCACGAGGCGGTGCACCGGCAGTTGATGCTCGCGCTCTACCGGGGTGGTCGGCAGGCCGAGGCCCTGGAGGCATACCGGGCGCTGCGCGGCACCCTGGTCGGCGAGCTGGGGGTGGAGCCGTCGGAGCCGGTGCGGAATCTGCACCGGCGGATCCTGGCCGCCGACCCGGCCCTGGCGTCCCCCGGCGTCCGGTCGGCGGCGGCGGACCGGACCAAGCCGGTGGGCGGTGGGGGCAACACCCTGCTGCCCCCCGGGACCAGGGTGTTCACCGGCCGTGGCGACGAACTGGAGCGGCTGCTGGCTCTGGCCCGGGGGACCTCGCCCGGAGACACCGCGCCGACCGTGGTGATCTCGGCGATCGAGGGGATGGCCGGGATCGGCAAGTCCGCGCTGGCGGTCCACGCCGCCCACCGGCTCGGTGACGCCTTCCCCGACGGCCGCCTGTTCCTCGACCTCCAGGGGCACACCCCGGGCCTGGAGCCGATGACCGCCGGTGAGGCCCTGGCCCGCCTGCTGGACGCGCTGGGGGTTCCTCCCCAGGCGGTGCCGCGCGATCTGGGGCAACGCGCCGCCTCGTACCGCAACCGCCTGGCGGGCACCAGGACCCTGATCGTGCTGGACAACGCCGCGGGCACGGCCCAGATCCGTCCGCTGCTGCCATCCACCCCCGGTTGCATGGTGATCGTCACCAGTCGCCGCAGCCTGGCCGGTTTGGAGGACACCCACGCGATCGCCCTGGGCACCCTCCCCACCGAGGAGGCGACCGCCCTGCTGCACCGGGCCGCCGGACCGGGCCGTATCCCGGTCGGCGATCCCGCTGTCGCCGAGCTGGTCACGCTGTGCGGCCACATGCCGCTGGCCATCGGCATCGTGGCCGCGCGCCTGCGCAACCGGCGCGCCCTGCGGACAGAGACCGTGCTGGAGCAGCTGAGCGAAGAGCATCTGCGCCTGGACCGCCTGAGTGATCAGGATCGCAGCCTGGAAGCCGCGTTCAGCTCGTCCTACCTGGCCCTGCCCGAGGCCGAGCAGCGCCTGTTCCGGCTGCTGGGCCTGGTACCGGGAGTGGACTTCGACGCCTACGCGGCAGCCGCCCTGGCCGGCGCGGGCCACCATGCCGCCGAGAACCTGCTGGAGTCGCTGCTCGACCACCACCTGATCACCCAGCACACCATCGGCCGCTACCGCTTCCACGACCTGGTGCGCATCTTCGCCCGCGAGCTGGCCGCCAAGGAGGGCCCCGGCCGGGGGGACGAACACGCGGCGGCGGTGGAGCGGCTGCTGGACTGCTACCTGCACACCGCCCAGGCGGCGCACCGGCACCTGACGCACAGGACCCGCTCCGTCGGGACGCGCCCGGCCTGCGTCGGAGACGCCGCCGACGCCCGCCCGGCGGTCCCGGTACCGGACCGCGCCGCGGCTCTGGCCCGGATGCGAGCCGAACGCGACAACCTCCTGTCCGCCTGCGACACCGTCGCCCAGGGCTCCGGGCGCGCCGTGGACCTGTCCGCGGCACTGGCCGCGTTCCTGCTGCTGGAGGGTCCCTGGGAACGTGCCGCGGCCCTGCACGGCGCAGCGGCCACCGCCGCACGCGGGCACGGCGACCCCGACCGAGAGGCCGACGCCCTGTGCGACCTGGCCCGCATCCGGATGGCGACCGGGGACCACGGAGAAGCGACCGCGCTTCTGGAACGCTCCCTGACGCTCTATTCGGCTGCGGACCCGGGCACCGGGATGGCGAACGCCTGCTGCGACCTGGGCCGGATCCGTCATCTGACCGGGGACTACCCAGCCGCGGCGGCCGCGCTGAAGCGCTCCCGGCAGCTGTCCCGGGACCTCGGTGACCGTCTGGGCGAGGCCAACTCCCTGTGCGAGCTCGCCCGCGGTGTGGACTCGGTGTCCGGGGACCAGCAGGCCGCGCTGGAACACCTCAGGCGCGCCCTGGCGCTCTATCAGGACGCCGGGGACGGATACGGGCAGAGCATCGCCCTGTCCGAACTGGGCCGCGTCTACTACCTCACCGCTGACCTGCCGGCGGCGGCCGACGTACTGCGGCGCGCCCTGACCGCCTTCGAATCGCTCGGCAGCCGCCATGGCCAGGCCAGCACCCTGGGAATGCTGGGCCGGGTACAGGTGCGGACCGGCAACCTGGCGGGCGCGGCCACCCGGTTCGAGCAGGCCCTGGCGATCAACCGCGATCTGGGGCACCGCCATGGCCAGGCCCACGCCCTGTGGGGGATCGGCCTCGTGGGGTTCCACACCGGCGACCTCACCGGCGCGACCGCGCGCTTCGAGGACGCGCTGGCCCTCTTCGAGGATCAGCGAAGCCGCCACGGCCAGGCCTCCATCCGGCACGAACTGGGGAGGGTGCGGCACGCCCAGGGAGACCGGCGGGCCGCGTCGGATCTGCTGCGACAGGCCCTGGCCGCCTTTGAGGAGCTCGGCGACCGCGGCGCCCGCGCCGAGGTCCTGATCAGCCTCGGTTCCCTCCGGTTCGAGACCTCGGGAGCAGCCGCGGCCCTGCCGGAGTACCGGCGGGCTCTGGACCTGGCGAAGCAGATCGGCAACCCGCTGTACCAGGCCATGGCCCTGGAGGGCGCGGCCCGGTGTTCAGCGGCCCTGGGCGGGTACGAGCCGGCGCTGGCCGACCTGGAGCGAGCCGTGGAGCTCTACCGGCGCACGGGTGCCGCGCAGGCCGGCGCGGCGACGAGGTTCCTCGCCTCGTTGCGCACCCGCTGACGCGCTCCCCGCACGGGAACCGGTCGGCCCGGCCTCCGCTGATCATTGGTTTCGTATCACCACGGTATTTCCCTTCTCTCTGTGGGCGACGATATCGAAGCCTTCTATCCGTCCGCCATCCACCCCCTATCGGAAACCTATAGGAATTCATCTCGAAATACCTCCGAAGGAATGCCGACACCATTTGAGGTGACGCGGGTCACACTTGCCGAAAAGCGCTTGCCTTATCGATTGCAAACTTCGGTATGGTCTTGCCACATCCAGTCGCAGCACTGCGGGCTGCATATCAACTCCTGATCAGTCCCACAATTCCACGACAGGTCACGTCCGGGCCCTGCCGGCCGCACCGGCCCGGTCGCCCTCCGCATACCTGCGAATCACCGCCGAATTACCCGCCCCGGCATCACCGCCACCACCGCATCCGGCGACCGCCGTTCCTGCGGGCCGGCGTATTCCGCACCATATCCGGGGACCCCGTCGCCCGAATGGGCACCCATAGCGTCCGCGCATCCGCGGCGCCACAGAGAGGTTTATGTCATGACCATGTATAAACTGGCCTCCACGAAGTCCCTCATCGGCACGACGGTCGTCGCGGCCGCCATCGCCGGTCTGTCGGTCCTGCCCGCCCACGCCGACGCCCCCAGCGCCATCGTTGCCGCTGTCCAGGCCCAGATCTACCGCACCGGATCCGACGGCCTGCCGGCCGGCCCGGGCCCCGGCGGCCTGACCGGCTCCGGGTACCAGGGCGGCCCCAACCAGTCCAACTCCGTGGACGGCCAGGAGTGGTGCGCCGACTTCGCCGGCTGGGCCTGGGCCCAGGGCGGAGCCAGTGACCTGGGCGTCCTGAGCGACGCCGCCGCCAGCTTCTACGACTACGGCACCAGGTACGGCACGCTCTCCAGCACCCCGGCCCCCGGCGACGCCGTCGTCTTCAGCTACAGCGCCTCCCAGGACTGGGCCGCCCATGTGGAGATCGTCACCTCCGTTTCCGGCGGCAGCATCACCGCGATCGGCGGCAACGAGAACAACGAGGTCGAGCAGGACTCCTTCGGCGACGCGGTCGGCACCTCCACCTACAATGGCACCATCAGCGGCTACATCGCACCGGTCGTCCCCGCCGGTCCGCCCTCGGTTCCCGCGGTGACCGGTTCGCTGGAGAGTGCCTCCACGGTGGTGAACCCGGCCAACGGGCACCTGGTCACCTATGTCCGCGACAGTGGGGGCCACCTGTGGTCGGTGGACCCGCAGGGCGCGGGCTGGACCGACTTCGGCGTCGCCGCCGCGGGCAACCCGACCACCATCGTCAACCCCCTCAACGGCCACCTGGTCACCTACGTCCGAGGCGTCGACGACCACCTGATGTCCGTGGACCCCCAGGGCGCGGGCTGGACCGACTTCGGGAAGGTCATCGTCGGCAACCCGATGACCGTGGTCAACCCGGTCAACGACCACCTCGTCACCTACGTCCGCGACGCCGACAACCACCTGTGGTCCGTGGACCCGGAAGGCGCGGGTTGGACCGACTTCGGCGCCACCGCCGTCGGCGACCCCTACACCGTGGTCAACCCCGCCAACAACCACCTCGTCACCTACGTCCAGGGCATCGACAACGACCTGTGGTCGGTGGACCCCCAGGGCGCCGGCTGGACCAACTTCGGCAAGGCCATCTCCGGCCCCCCGATGACCGTGGTCAACCCCGCCAACAACCACCTGGTCACCTACGTCCGCGACACCAACGCCCACCTGTGGTCGGTCGACCCGCAGGGCGCGGGCTGGACCGACTTCGGCGCCACCGCCGCCGGCAACCCCTACACCGTCGTCAACCCCGCCAACAACCACCTCGTCACCTACGTCAACGGCATCAACAACCACCTGTGGTCCGTCGACCCGCAGGGCGCCGGCTGGACCGACTTCGGCGCCGTCATCGCCGGTGACCCCCACACCATCGTCAACCCCGCCAACAACCACCTCGTCACCTACATCCAGAACGCCGCCACCAACGACCTCGAATCCGTCGACCCCCAGGGCGCCGGCTGGGTCGACTTCAAGATGGCCATCGACGACGCCGCCGCCGACGGCCACTGACAGGAACGGAGGCGGACCCCGGCCGTGGCCGGGGTCCGCCTCCGCGGTGCGCGTTCGGCCCAACTGCCGTCGGCGGCAACGGCGTCGGCGCGTCGGTGCGGAACAGGCGACATACGGTTGTCCGCGAGAAGGGCTACCGGGCCAGGGTCTCCAACGTGGCCCTGGACATCGGGGTGCATCTGGAGCTGGAGATCCCCAGGGGCACCGGCTGGCGGGAGGGCGAGCGCTGGAATGCCGGGGATCGCCTGGGAGTTCCTGCGGGCCCACTCCAGCTGGGACGAGCAGCGACGAACTGCACCGCTACCTCGGCTGGCCCGGGCAGGTCCCGTCCTACCGGCTCGGCGAGCGGAGCTGGCTCCAGGCCAGGGACGAAGCCAGAGCCAGGGCCGGAGGCGCCTTCAGCCTCAAGGACTTCCACTCCAAGGCACTCAGCCTGGGCGCCATGAGCCTGGACCCCTTGCGTGAGACCCTGGCCCGCTGCTGAGCCGCGTCGGCAAGGCGGCTCCTGTCGGTTGACGGGTGGAAGTGGAACTGAACCTGTCCCGTTGTTCGGGACAGGTTCAGTGCGATGGGCGGCCGTGCGCGGTGGGTCAGGGCTGGGTGTCCGCCTGCTCCATCGAACTCACCGCGTCACCGACGTTGTTCTCGTACAGGCCCAGCTTCGGCTTAAGCACGTTCGCCTTGGAGCCGAGGGGGAAGTTCAAGGTATCGGCATTGGGCATGTGGTCGCCGTCGGGCAGGACGTTCAGCTCGTCGATGCCGGGCACGGTTCCGGTGGTGGCGCCGGACGGGTCGAGGTCGATGACGGCGTAGGCGGTGCTTCCCGCGTCGAGGACGTAGGCGGGCGGGCCGCCGAGGCCGCTCGGCACCAGCGGTGTGACGGCCTGGCTGCCGTCCGCCGCCTTCGAGTTGTCCAGGGAGACCAGGGGGTAGTAGCTGAGCCCACAGGACGTCGTGCGCGTGTTGCGCACCGTGATCACCCACTGGGACGAGCTGCCGGACCGACGGCTCGCCTGCACCGACAGCTGCTGTGCGGAACACGGGTGCTTGTAGGCGTAGGCGTCGCTGCCGCTGCCGGACTGGGTGCCGGCCGCCTGGGTGCTGCCGGTCGAGGTGCTGCCGGAGGTGGCGCCCGACGTGCCGCCGCCCGGGGCGCCGCCGCGCGAGGTGCTGCTGACCGACGACAGGGTCTGCGCCGACGACGTCGGCTGCACGGAGGCGGAGCTCGGAGCGGCCGCAGCCGTGGCGGCCGCTCCGCCGGTCGCGGCCGTGCCGGACTGGCAGGCGGTGAGCGTCAGCGCCCCCAGGGTGAGCAGGGCCGCTGCGGCAAGGGACTTCGGGTTCATGGCTGGCCTTCGCTGTGTGATCCGGACCGGACGGCATCAGCGTGAACCGCGGCCCCGGGGGAATGCCACAGTGTCGTGACAGTCCGGGACGCTGGAACGGTTCCACCCTCCTGATCTGCGAGAATACCGATGCCTGGAATGAAGGTCAGGGACAAGGGGGACGGTGGAATGGCCACGCACGTCGAAGACTTCGCGTTCCGGCTACGCGAGATGAAAGACCGCTCCGGCCGCAGCTACGGGCAACTGGCCGCCCGGCTGCACCTCAGTACCTCCACCCTGCACCGCTACTGCAACGGCGCGGCGGTCCCCGCCGACTACGCTCCCGTGGAGCGGCTGGCCCGGCTCTGCGATGCGACGCCGGAAGAGCTCATCGCCCTGCACCGGAGCTGGTTGCTCGCCGACGCCGCCCGCAGGGAACCCCAGCGGCCCGGACCCGTGCCTTCCGCGGCTGCCCCGCCGCTCCCGCCGCGCGACGCCCCAGCCGCAGAACCGGCCGAGCCGGGCCGCTCCCGCCGGGTCTCCATCGCGCTCGGTGCCGTCGTCGCCGCCGCCGTGATCGCCACAGCGTGCGTGCTGCCGCTGGACCGGCCCGGCGCACACAGCACCGGGAAGGGCAGGGTGGCCGTACCGTCGTCCGCCTCCCCGTCCGCCGCTCCGGCGCCGGTGCAGGTCGACGTGCTCTCGGACAACTGGGACGCCCAGTGCGGCCAGTGGTTCCTGATCGACCACACGCCGACCGAGGTGCCCCATCCGCCCTCGCTGGAGCAGACCACCGCCTGGGCCGACGCGTTGGGCGGCATACCCGCCGACGACCTCCGGCTCCAGCTCACCGTTCAGGCAGTCCCCGGGCAGCAGGTCGTCCTGCACGCCCTCTACGTGCATGTGGTCACCCGCACCCCCGCGCCCACGGGCGGCTACGGCTACACACCCGGCTCAGGTTGCGGAGGGGGCCTGGAACCCTCGTTCTTCGCGGTCGACCTCGACGCGGGCACCCCGGGCACCAAACCGGTCACCGGATTCGACGACAACGGAGAGAGGGCCAAGCCCTCCGACTTCCCCTACCTCGTATCGACGAAGGAGCCGCAGGTCTTCGACGTCGACGCAGCCACGGCGGCCCAGAACGTCACCTGGTACCTCACCCTGGTCTGGAGCGTCGGCAACCGCCAGGGATCGCTGCGCATCGACGACCACGGCCACCCCTTCCACACCGTCGGCCTGCACGGCCTCCCCACGTACGGCTACAACGGCACGCAGTGGACGCCGACTCCAGCGGAATGACCCGCACCGGCTCAGCCGCCGGCCGGACACCATCGGAGGCACCATCGGCACAGGCTTCGGTCACGGTGCGGTGAGCGCGTCCAGGCGGGCCTGGACGCGCTCGGTGTCGGGGCGCATACCCAGGCGCCGGTAGGCATCCAGCGCCTGGCCCAGGTACTCGGCGCCCTCCTGGGCGCCGTCGGCGGTACGCGCGAGACATTCGCCGATGCCCTCCAGCGCGATGGCCTCGTCGTCGCGGTGCTGGACTTCACGGGTCAGCCGCAACGCGTCGCGATACGCGGCCAAGGCCCGGAGCACGTCACCGGCGGCGGCGAAAACGGCGGCGTAGAGGTTCATCGCCCACGCCTCGTTGTCGTAGGATCCCACGTCCCGGTAGATCTCCAGGGCACGGGCATGCGCTTGGAGTGCGCCCGGGTAGTCCCCGGTCAGGGCCCGCATGCGCCCCAAGCCGATGAGTGCGCCTGCCTGTTCGATCCGCTCACCGGGACCGGACGGCAGGCGCAAGGCCCGAGCGTGCTCGGCGTCGTCGCCGAGTTCCTGGTAGAGCGCCATGGCGCGGGCATACGCGTCGCCGGCGCCGGCGGCGTCCCCGGCCGCTTGGAGTATCTGCCCCAGAAAGGCAAGGGTCTTGGCCTGGCCGAGCCGGTTGTCCAGTCGCTCGTGAAGGGCCAGGGCTTGGGACAGGTCGTCGGCGGCGCCCGCGGAATCCCCGGTCAGCCGCCGGACGCTGCCGCGACAGGTCAGGGCAACGGCCTGGCCGACCACGTCGTCCAGCTCCTGGTACAGCTGCAACCCGCGGCTGTGGGCATCGGCGGCGTCGGGGTAGTCCCCGGTCGTCCTGAGGACGCGTCCGAGTTCGTTGAGCGCATCGGCCTGGCCGGACTGTTCGGACAACTGGTGAAAGAGCCCGGCGGCCCGGCTGTGTGCCTCGGCGGCGCTCGCGTAGTTCCCGGTCATGTGCAGCACACGCCCCAGATTGTTCAGGGCGTCGGCTTGGCCGCGTCCGTCACCGAGGTGTTCCGCCGCAGCCGTGGCGGCGCTGTGCAGGACTCGGGCCCGGGACCAGGGGCCGTCGCTGTAGAGCAGTTCAGCCAGGCCTTCGGTGAGGGCGACCACCCGCTCGGCCCGGCCCTGACCGGCGGCCAGTGCGAGGCAGGCCTCCAGGTTGGCGCGTTCCGCGCGAAGCCAGGTGCGCGCTTCGTCCGGGTTGCGCAGCACTGGCGCGTGCGCCGGAGCCGAGCCGCGCGGCTGGTGCCGGGCGTAGTGGAAGGTCCTCGTGTCCGCCGACACGGCGGTGTGCTGGTAGTAGTCCAGCAGCCGCTCCACCGCCGCCTCGCGCTGGTCGGCGGGGTCGTCTGCGGCCAGGGTGTGGGCGCGGGCGCGGATCAGGTCGTGCATCCGGTAGCGGCCCGCGGCGGGCTCGGCCAGCAGGTTGTGGTCGACCAGGTCCTGGAGCAGGTCCTCGGTGTCGGTGAGGTCGTAGTCCAGCAGTGCTGCGGCGGCGTAGGCGTCCACGTCCAGTCCTGGGGCCAGGCCGAGGCGGCGAAAGAGCTCCCGCTGCTCGTCGCCGAGGGACTGGTAGGACAGGTCGAACACGGAGGCGAGGTCCCGGTCGCCGTCGGAGAACCTCTTCAGACCGGGTCGGGACCTGCGCAGTCTGTCCGCGAGGCGAGTCAGGGTCCAGGCGGGGCGGCGGCGGATGAGGGCGGCGGCGATGCGCAGGGCCAGCGGCAGCCGCGCGCACAGCTCGACGATCTCCGCGACCAGTGGATCATCCACCTGGGCCGGCCCGACCTTGGCCACGGTGCGGAAGAGGGCGACGGCGTCGGCCAGGGGCAGCACGTCCAGTGGCAGGAGCTGGGCGTCGTCCAGGGCCCTGAGGCGCCTACGGCTGGTGACGAGCACCAGGCAGCCGCCGTCGCCCGGCAGCAGGGGCCTCACCTGGGCTTCGTTCACCGCGTTGTCGAGCACGATCAGGGTTCTGGTGCCGGCCAGCCGCCCGCGGTACAGCGCGGCGCACGCGTCGAGGTCCAGCGGGATCTGCTGGGTCGGGATGCCGAGGGCCTGCAGCACCGCCGCCAACGCCTCGGCCGGCGGACGGGGAGCCAGTCCCTTCGTGTGGCCGTGCAGGTCGACGAACAACTGCCCGTCCGGGAACCGGTCGGCAAGCAGATGCCCGGCGTGCACCGCCAACGCCGTCTTTCCCACCCCGCCCATCCCGTCGATCGCCGAGATCACCACCGCACCCAGCGGCCCGGCCGCCGCCCCGGCGGTCGCCATCCCCAGCAGGGTCGCGAGCTCGGCCTCGCGCCCGGTGAAGCTGGTGGTGTCGGCGGGAAGCTGACGTGGCCGGAGCGGCTCGGCGGCGGTGACCTGAAAACGCACACCGCCGCCCCGGTCGTCGGTCCGCTCCACCTCACCGACCGAACTCCCGGGCGGCAGGTGCACGATGGTGGTGTGGTCCCCGGTCCACACGCTTGCGTGGTTGTCGCCGCCGATCGCCACCGACCGCTCCGCGGACGCGTGAGTGCCGACAGGCAGGGTGTCGGCGCCGGCCGGTCCGTGAGCGTCGTCGGCACCCGGCGGCTGCGGCTGCCCGGGCTGCTTTCCGAAGGGCCGGCTCATGTGTGCGGGCCGGCGAGCCGGTCGCCGGTGGACAGCGGCGCGGTGTTGCTCCCGCCGATGGCGATACCTCGCTTGCCGGCTGCGGACACCTTGCCTTGGCCCGCCTCTTGGCCCGCCTCTTGGCCCGGGGCCGGGGCTGGAGAGGTGGGTGGGGCCGGGTCGCCGGTCGTGGCGCGGGCGACGCTCCCGGCCCCGGAGGTGTCGCCGGTTGAGATCCTTCCCCGGTTGTCGCCGCCAACGGCGACACTGCGCTCGCCCACGGCCTGGACCGAGGTGTCGGCGGGCGGATCACCTTCCTGGCCGTCAGTGGCGAACCCGTGGCTCCACAGGGCAGCCAGCGCGGCGAGCGCCACCCCAAGTGACGAGGCCACTCCCCAGCGGGTCCCGGGATCCTTCAGCAGTGGCGGCAGCACCACCGCGCCGGCCAGCCAGGCAGGCACAGCGAAGGCCGCAGCCGTCACCGATACCGCCACCATCCACCTGACGCTCCGTCGCACGGCTTCCCCTTGGCCCAGGCTGTCACGTCCACGACGCGACTACCATCGCACCAATGCGACCTCCCCGGAACACGTTTAGCCGCTGATCCCCTCCAGGTAAAGGGACTTGGCGAAAGGCAAACGTCAACGACCACCGACCGCGCCGCGCCGGGACGGGCGGGGCAGTAGCCCTCGGCCCGCACTTCTGCCTACGGTTCCGCCTGGTTCATGGTGCCGACGTGTGATCCACTGGCCCGAAAACGGATGCGGGGCCCCGCGAACCGCGGCGAACCCCGCCGCGATTCGGGGTCTGTGACGTCCCGCCAGCTGACCGTCCCCACCCGCCCTCGTCCGGCTCCGCCTGCCCCGAAAGGCTCCGATGCGCCCTCAAGAGCACGCACCTGTCCCTCAGCATGACCAGGGGGGCCATGCGTCCGTGCGCCCCGCGAAGACCTCCGGCCCGGCAGGGAGTTCCCCGCAGCACTCGCTCCTCGCCCTGCAGCGCAGTATCGGCAACCGTGCGGTCGTGCAGATGCTCCAACACGCCGGACACCCCTGGGCGCAGCCTCAGCAGCACCAGCACGGCGCCGGCTGCGGCGATGCGCCGGAGCACCGGCCGGAACACACCGTGCAGCGCAAGATACCGGGGCCGAACGCGCCTGACCGGCACTACACCGACGACCCGGCCGCTCATCCGGAATGGCCGCTGTTCCACACCTTGATGTCGGACGCGGGCTTCTCGGAAAAGGTCATCCAGAACCTGTGGCAGCTCATCGTGGGCGGACTCCTGGAGCAGGAAGCCATCAACCCCGCGTCGGCAGACCCGTCCCTGACACCCACCGAGCGGCGTGGCCGACGCGACAACAACTCCTGGTACCTCCAGGCAGTCGAGATGCTGCGTGAGAGCAGCGGGTTCGCGACGCCGAAGATGGCGCTCTGGTCCGGCGGACTCGACGTGTGCGAATACGCGCAGGGCAGGGGCTTCACCCCGATGGAGTTCACTCGCGCCGGGAAGGCCTTCAACGCGCTGGAATTCCACCGGGACTGGCAGCTGCAGGGTCCTCTGTGGAACATCCTGTCGAAGTTCTACGTCGAGCAGGCCACCGGCCCGGTCCACATCTTCCTGCGCACCTACAACCCGGAAAGCGTCCTCATCGGCCGGGAGGTCCCCCGCCTGCAGCAGCTCCAGCAGATCCACCCCGACGTCGAGCTGCTCTGGCACCCCCTCTACACGACCCCCCAGGGACACATCCAGGAGATCTCCCGCGACCGGAAACTCGTCGACGACTCCTCCTTCTCCACCCGGGACGAATGCGTTGCCGCCCTTTACGGCTACCTGCAGTACCACCACGACGAGAGCAATCAGAACGCGGGAAGGTCATACGACGAGATGAACGCCGACCTGGCGAGCAACATCAGCCACTAGGTGCTCTGTCCATGGAGGTTGGTGACGGGGTTCACGGCGTGGTGATCTTGAAATGAGTGAGGGCCTTCTGGCTGGGTGTGGATTGCGACATCTACCCCGGCGCCAGAAAGGCCCTCATGCCACACCGTAAC
>Ga0302314_10006622_pt1 | contig 20947 bp, 19 predicted proteins | sample III_Palsa_N2_3_FD_200533 | JGI IMG/M metagenome (GOLD analysis project Ga0302314, IMG submission 200533) | Peat permafrost microbial communities from Stordalen Mire near Abisko, Sweden - III_Palsa_N2_3 | ecosystem: Environmental > Terrestrial > Soil > Palsa > Peat permafrost | place: Sweden... | reverse complement strand
AAGACCCAATATCCGGCCGTTGTGTACGCGATGATGATCGGCAGAATCACAACAGCGCCGACCAGCGTGAAGATCTGGCTTGACCGCGGCGCTGCCGCGTCAACCAGGCTCAACGAATAAGGAATCGCATAAGGCCAGATGCTAATAAGCAAGCCTAGGTAACCCAACAGAACGAGCGCAAGCGCAAGGATGAACGGAACGACAGGCCTGCGCGCGCGGACCGCAGAAAACATGAACCACGCAATGATCGCAACAATGAATGGCACTGGCAGCAAGCGCGATAACAGGCCCGAGTCAAACCATCGTTTGGCGATCTGCGGGTCCGACAACGGTGTCCAGATGGATACGGCGATCATGAAGATCAGCAATACCATCGTCAGGGGCCGGACGAGGAGATGCAGCCGGTGTTGCAGGTCGCCTTCAGTCTTGATGACGAGCCAGCATGCGCCCAACAACGCGTACGTCGCCATCAAGCCCAGCCCGCAGAAAAGACTGAAAGGCTCCAGCCAGAAGAACGCGTCGCCGGCAAAAATACTGTTGGCGATGGGGATGCCGTGCAGGTAGGTGCCAAGGATGATCCCCTGGAAAAAGGCCGCGCCCGCGGAACCAGCAATGAATGCAAGGTTCCAGAGGTTCTTTGTGCGATCCGCCTTGCCGCGTATCTCGAAGGAAACGCCCCGAAAAATGAGGCAGATCAGCATAAAGATTATCGGCAGATAAAGCGCCGACAGCGCGATTGAATATACAAGCGGAAAGGCCGCGTACAGTGCTGCGCCTCCCAGCACGAGCCAGGTTTCGTTGCCGTCCCACACTGGCGCAATGGCATGCATCATCATGTCGCGTTCTCCGACGTTCGGAAAAAACGGGAAGATCAGACCGATTCCCAGGTCAAATCCATCGAGCAACACGTACATGAGTAGACCAAAAGCGATGATCGCAGCCCACGCAAACGTCACGTTCATTTGGCGCTCCCTTCGATGTCACGTTGACTTGCACTTTTCCGTCCGGCAGCGGCCAACGGCCTGCGGCCCGTGCGGTTCATGTCCATCACCGGCCGCACTACCTGGCTTCGCGGTGCGTCGGGCGCGACGGGCCCTTCCCGGATGATCCGGAATATGTAGTAGATGCCTGTTCCAAATACGAGGCAGTAAACAATGATAAAAGCCATCAGCGAAACCCCGACGCTTTGCGAGGTGACGGGCGAGACCGCGTCAGCGGTTCGCAACACGCCATATACCACCCACGGCTGCCTTCCAACCTCGGTCGTGATCCACCCCGCAAGCAGGGATACAAAGCCCATCGGACCCATCAGTAGCACGAATCGTTGGTACCACCTGCTCTCGAAGATCCGGCCTCGTCGACGCAACAACATGCCGACAATCGCCATCAGGATGATCAGTACGCCGAGCCCTGCCATCAGGCGGAAGGTCCAGAAAATGATCGACGAATTGGGCCGGTCTTCCTTCGGAAACTCCTTGAGACCGCGGATCTCACCGGTCCAGCTATGGGTCAGGATCAGGCTGCCGAGGTGCGGGACCTGCACTGCATGCCGGGTAACTTCTGAGTTCATGTCAGGAAAGCCGATCAGGTTCAACGCGGTTCCGCCTTTCTCCGTTTCCCATAGTCCCTCTATGGCCGCGATCTTGGCTGGCTGATATTTTCGGGTGTTCAAGCCGTGCTGGTCCCCTACGATGGCCTGTACCGGTGCGAGCACAAGCAAAAGCCAGAGAGCCATCGAGAACATGGTCTTGACACCAGGATCGCGTCGGCCCTTCAGCAGATGCCATGCACCGGTGGCGGCGACCACCAGGGCAGCTACGATGAACGCTGCTATCGTCATATGGGCAAGCCGGTACGGGAATGACGGATTGAAGACGATCTTGAACCAGTCGACCGGAACAACATGGCCGTTCTCGATCCTGATGCCCTGTGGTGTCTGCATCCAGCTGTTGGATGCGAGAATCCAGAACGTCGAGATCAGCGTTCCGATGGCGACCATCAGCGTGGCGCCGAAATGCGCACCTCGTCCCACCTTGTCCCAACCGAACAGCATGACCCCCAGGAAACCCGCCTCGAGGAAAAAAGCCGTCATGACTTCGTAGGCGAGAAGTGGTCCAGTCACCGGTCCGGCAAACTTCGCAAAGCCATACCAGTTCGTTCCAAACTGGTATGCCATGACAACGCCGGACACGACGCCCATGCCGAACCCGACCGCAAAGATCTTCGACCAATAGATGCAGAGGTCCCGGTAGTACCGCTTTCCCGTCCGGATCCACGCGGCTTCCAGAATAGCCAGAAAGCTCGCCAGGCCAATGCTCAACGCCGGGAAAATAATGTGAAACGATATGGTGAAAGCGAACTGTATGCGCGAAAGGTCGAGTGCGCTCGGATTCATAGCCGTAAGTACTCCATGCGAAGTCTGCCTTGCTGACTAAGCGGCTGCGGCGCGACAATCTCGCGCCGCACGCGTCTCCTTCCCCCACTAGCGCAGGTTGGTTTTAGCAAGTTCGAGGATTTCATCGCCCCGCCCATTCAGGATGGCGCGCAGCATGTACAAGCTGAAGCCCTTTGCGTGCGCAAACTCGATCTTGGGCGGCATGGCGAGTTCATGCTTTGACGTCACCACATCGACGAGCGCTGGCCCCGGGTGTGCGAAGGCCGTTTTCAACGCTTCCGCAACGTCTTCCGACTCCTCTACCCGGATGCTGAAAATCCCGGCCCCCTTCGCAATTGCCGCAAAATCCGTCTTGCTCAGATCCACGTTCGTGTCCAGGTAGCCACTCGCCTTCAATTCCATGGAAACGAACCCGAGCAGGCTGTTGTTAAACACGACGACCTTGATCGGCAGTTCAAGTTGCCGCGCCGTCAGAAGATCGCCAAGCAGCATCGACAACCCGCCGTCACCGGACAGGGAGATGACCTGCCGGCCCGGGTTGGCGCTCTGCGCGCCAAGCGCCTGAGGCATCGCGTTGGCCATGGATCCGTGATTGAAAGAACCATGCAACTGACGCTTGCCGTTCATCGTCAGGTAGCGCGCTGCCCAGAGTGTGGGCGTGCCGACATCCGCGGTGAAAATCGCGTCTTCGCCGGCCGCTTCGTCGATCAGTCTGGTCAGATATTGCGGATGAATGGGTCTGCCCGGTCCCGATGGAACAGCGAGCTCGTCCAGGCCTTTTCTTGCCGACACGTAGTGCTTGCGGGCATGGTCCAGAAAATTGCGGTCGTCCTTGCGCTCCAAGCGCGGCAGGACGGCCCTGATCGTATCCTTGACTGTGCCCACCAGCCCGAGCGTAAGTGGTGCCCGATGGCCGAGCTGTGAGCCCTTCCAGTCGATCTGCACAATCTTCGCGTTGCTCGGATAGAACGGGCGATGCGGTTCCCGGCCACAGCGATCGACGACCTGATTTCTTTATGTCCTGCTTGATCGGCAAAGCCGACCAGATCCCACCGTATTGAACTCGAAGTACCACATCTAAGGCGACGTAGCCAGCGCTCTAGCGCAGGCTGCGCACCTCATCAGTCGATATGCTCGACCGGCCCCAGCCGAGACATGCAGCAGATTTCCATACATGGCGACAGACCCGTATGAACCCAGCGGATTTAGCGGCGGCGGCAAAGCTATGCCGAGTTGCTCGAGACATTCCGACAGTTCGGTGTTCAAGATTTTTTCAGGGTGTTGTGTGATCAGAATGTGAAAGAGGCATAGAGGAAAGCAGACCTATGGGTCGAAGGCACAGCCAAGTTGGAACTATCGCAGGTCATATCGAATGTAGCCAAAGCCGATGACCGATCGACGTGATGCCTAGGCATTATCAGCCGGGCACGCGTTGACGCGCCGCTCATCGCATCGGATACTATTCGGCAAACGGGAGGCCATCATCATGCGGTTCGACATATCGGATCTGAGAATATTTGTGAACGTCGTCGAGGGCAAGAGCATCACTCGCGGCGCTGAGATGTCGCACCGCGCGGTGGCATCGATCAGCGCGCGCATCAAGGCTATGGAGTCAGACTTGCAAACGCCCCTGCTCGTGCGCGAGCACAACGGCGTCGCGCCGACCGAGGCGGGCCGCAAACTGCTCGCCTACGCCTATCGGCTGCTGCGCGAAATGCAGAGCATGAGCGACGACATGGCCGACTATGCGCGGCGCGCCAAGGGCTATGTCAAGCTGTGCTGCAACTCACTGACCTTGCAGGAGTTGCTGCCCGACGTGGTGGGAGATTTTCTTGAGCGGCATCCGGCGATCAGCCTGTCGATCGATGACGTGGTCAACGACTCGGTTGTGCGCAAGGTGGCAGATGGAAGGGCCGAGGTCGGCATCGTGGCCGAGCCCGTGGACCGGATGGAGCTCGAAATCAGCCCGTTCTACAGCGAGCGCTACGTGATGGTGTTACCCACGAATTGGCCCGACGGCGAAACGCGGCGCGCTCGCTTCGCCGACTTTCTTGATTACGAGTTTGTCGGGCCCGGGCGTGGCACTTGGATGAATACGCAACTTCAGCAGCATGCGATCGAGAACGGCATGTCGCTGAAAACGCGCGTGCATGCGCGCAGCTTCCCGATGACCTGCGCTTTCGCGGCGAGAGGCCTGGGCATCGGCATCGTGCCGTCGCTCGTCGCGAAACGGTTGCAACCGCAACTGCGGTTTCGCATCGCCGAACTCGATGACGAATGGGCGGCGCTGGATTTGGTCATCTGCATGCGCCGGCGCTCTGAGTTGTCCAGCGATGCGGCAATACTGGTCGACTACCTGACGCATCGGTATCAACCGGTTTAAGGCCACCGCATCGTTGAGCGAGCGGGCTGGATATTAACGCGGCGCGAGCCGGCCGGCCGGCAAATTCGCCCTCTCCCAGGCGTCCTGCGCCAGGCAGCGGCTTGGGTCGTCGTCCCGTTCGTTATAGAACGGCTGGTACGGCTTGAAGAATTCGTAGACACGCCGCAGCTCTTCGATCGCCGTGTCATGAAGATCGACGCGCAAATCCCAGTCCGCGTAATTGCGGCCGTCCACCACCACTATGCAAGCCGAGCGCTCGGCCTTTTTGGGGCTGTTGAAGCCCTGGCCGCCCGCGTCGCGCCCGGATTCGAGCGTGTGGATCAAGCGCTCCTCAAGGGGCTGGTCCGCCGTTTCGAGAAAGCTTTCTTCCATCGCCGCGATCACGTGCTCGCCCGCCAACCCGTTGCCATGCACGAGATAGTTCGGGCCGAAGCGTTCGCCGCACCACGGCCGCACTTTGTCGCCGGTGTACGCCGAAACGTTGCCGCTGCGATCCATGATGCCGATCTGCCGATAGCCGGCATGCGCATCGTCATCGATCAGAGCTTGTAGCACGGCGCGATGCGAATGTCCCTGCGCCAGCAAGGCGTTCGCCAGCGGTGAATTGCCCTTGCGGACGTTGGCCTGCGTCATCGCGATGCCGTGCGCGCTTTGCGCGCCCTGGGTGAAGGAGCCGCAAGCGACCGAATACGTCGCGACGCCGATGCCGATCTGGTTGGTGCGCGCGCAGCGACCAATCACTGTGTACGTCATAGTTTTCCTTGTTGGTAAAACGGTTGGCGTGGGGGTTGGCTAATGGTGTCACCAGCGTCGCCCGGTGGTGGTGACCGACTGATTATGGGGACCTCGGGCGGCATCCCGCAATTTGGTTTTTTCGTACCCGCGCTTTGGCTTTTTCTAAGCCAAAGCGCAGTGTTTGCACGGTTCTCTCGTCGAGGTCTACTTAGGAAATTCCGAAAGACGCGCCTCGAATAATCAAATTGCGGTCTTGTTTTTGATAAAAAATACTTCGTCCACCGTCAGCCAGGATGGCTCTTGCGTCGCTCCGACTGACCCACCTGCTTTCCTTAAGATTGCGATGAAAATAGAAAACACCTTATACCGAGACACGGGCTCCAGCCCGGCACAAAAGCCGCTCAGCGGCGCAGGCTTGATCGCGGTCACCACATTGGGCAACGCGCTGGAATTTTTCGATTTCACCGTGTTCACGTTTCTGTCTCTGACGATCGGCCGGCTGTTCTTTCCGACCGCCAGCCCCTACGGCCAGTTATTGCTGTCCTCCGGTACCTTCGTGGTCGGTTATTTCTGCCGCCCGCTCGGCGGTCTGCTGATCGGCTTATATGCCGACCGCGCTGGTCGCAAGGCAGGCATGACCCTGACCGTCAGCCTGATGGCGCTCAGCTCCGGGTTGATCGGCATCGCTCCCACGTACGCGACTATCGGCGTGCTCGCTCCGTGCCTGATCTTGCTGTCACGCGTGATGCAAGGTATCTCCGCGGGCGGTGAAGTCGGCGCCTCCACGGCGCTGTTAATCGAATATGCGCCGCCCCATGCGCGCGGTTTCTACGGTAGCTGGCAGTTCGCCAGCCAGGGCTTGGGCAGTGCCGCGGGTGCGTTGTTGAGCACAGTGCTGTTTCGCGTGCTATCGGCGGATGCGATGATTACCTGGGGCTGGCGGGTGCCGTTCCTGGTCGGCATGCTGATCGGACCGGTGGGATATTACATTCGCCGCCGCGTGGTCGAAACGCTGCATGCCGACGCGACCGATCAACGCGGCGACAGCGCGAAAGCCGGTGGACTGCGTCTGCTGGCGCGCGAAAACCTCAAGCCGCTACTGCTCGGCATCCTGCTCACGTTCGGGGGCACGTCGGCGAACTTCATCATTTTGTTCTCGGTGCCGATGATGGCCAGCAGAACGCTCGGCATTCCCGAGTCAGACGCGGTACTCGCGGGCATCGCCACCGGCTTGACCGGGATTATCGCCGGCCCGCTCGGCGGCTGGGTGTCCGATCGTGTCGGGCGCAAGCCAGTCATTTTTTGCTCACGCCTCGCGGTGATCTTGCTGATCGCGCCGGCACTGATGTGGCTGTTTCACGCGCCATCGGTCGTGCGGCTGCTCGTGGTCGAAATCGGCTTGTCGGGCTGCGCGGCCTTTGGCGGCGCGACCGCGATCGGCTTCCTGCCAGAGCTGTTCCCGCAGCGCGTGCGGGCTACCGGCATGGCCGTGGTCTATAGCGTGGGCGTGGCGTTCTCCGGGCTGTCGGCGCAACTGGTGGCGAGCTGGCAGATCGGCATGAACCACGATTCGATGCCTGCGGCCGTCTACGTCATCGTCTGCCTGGTCTTGTCCTGCCTGGCGCTCCCCGGTATCCGCGAGCCCGTCGGCCGTGTACTCGGTGACTTTCACTAAGTCCTGTCCTTCAACCCATTACTCACTTTCGGAATGAATCGAATGATCAAACATCTGCTTGGACTCTGCACGCTAGCGGCATCGGCGACCACCGTTTTCGCACAAAGCAGCGTGACGCTGTATGGCGTGGCCGAAGCGGGGCTGCTGTATTCGAACAATAGCGGCGGCGCAAGTCTGGCCATGCTCAACAGCGGCAGCATCCAGGGTAGCCGCTGGGGCCTGCGCGGCGCCGAGGATCTTGGCGGCGGCAAAAAGGCGGTCTTCAATCTCGAGAACGGCTTCAGTGTCGCCAATGGACACCAGGGGCAAGGCAACGCCGAGTTTGGCCGGCAAGCGTATGTCGGCCTATCGTCGAACAATGTCGGCATGCTGACGTTGGGACGCCAATACGATTCGGTGGTCGACTACACTGGGCCGTTCGAAGCGGGTGATCAATGGGCCACCTACTTCGGCGCGCATCCGGGCGATCTGGACAACATGAACAACGCCAATCGCACCAACAATGCGATCAAGTACACGAGCCCGACGCGTTCGGGCGTGACCTTCGGCGGCGTGTACAGCCTGGGCGGCGTCGCGGGTCAGACCTCGCAGAACCAGATCTGGTCGGCGGGCGTCGGTTATAACCAAGGGCCAATAGCACTCGGCGTTGCCTTTCTGGACGTGAAGGACCCGAACTACTCGTTCTTCGGCAACAATCCGACGTCCAGCACGACCGCGTCGAACATGGCGGCGAGCACAGTCTATTCGGGTTACGCGTCGGCTAAAACGCAGCAGGTCATCGCGGCGGGCGGCGCGTATACCGTGGGCGCGGCGACGATTGGCGCGACCTATAGCAACACCGCGTTTAAGGATCTGGGTGCAGAAGCGGGGCTGAATCCGCTCGGCTATCGCGGTAGCGCGCGGTTCAACAACGCCGAAGTGAACTTCAAGTATCTGGTGACGCCGTCGTTATTGCTGGGTCTCGCTTACGACTACACGAAAGGCTATGGCGTGAACGATGCGACGTATCACCAGGTGATGGCGGGCGCCGATTATTTCTTGTCCAAGCGCACTGACGTCTATATCGCCTGGGTCTACCAGCATGCGTCGGGGACAGATTCTACCGGCAGCCCCGCGCATGCCAACGTCACGGGTTTGACTGCGTCGTCGACCGCGATGCAAACTGCGCTGCTCTCCGGCCTGCGGGTCAAGTTCTAACGCGGCAGCTCGACGAGTCACTCGCGGTGACACGGGTCGGCTTCGCTGCGCGCGAGGCTGAACCGTCATTACAGGCTGCGGATGTCCGTCACTGGCATCGCACCGAATTCATCGCTCAGCAGATGATCGATCATCTTCGCGGCAACGCGTTCCGGCGATCCCAACTGGCCATTGCGCTTGAGGTCTTCGAATTTCGCGTGTGATGGGAAGCGTTCCGCGCCACTATCGCGGATCTCGGCCTGCATGTCCGTATCGAGCGCACCCGGTGAAATACTGCAGATACGTAGCCCGCGAACATTATCGAGCGCGGTGGCGCACGCGTGTTGATCGAGCGCCGCCTTGGTCGCGCCGTAAATGCTCCAACCGGCAAATGCGTTGTGCGCAGCCCCGCTCGACACATGGACAATGCGCTGCTCGCGCGCCTGCACAGTGGTAGCCGCGAACGCGTTTGCCAGCATCAGCGGCGTCGCCACGTTCAGCATGACGGCGTTCGCGATGGCGCTTGCATCCTGCGTGCCGGTCGGTCCGATCGGCTGAACGGTCCCGGCGTTGTTGATGAGCAGCACAAGCTCTGCGCCTGCGCAAAAGCGCTGCAGCGTATCGCTTTTGAGCCATGCCGCCACGCTTTGGTTGTCGGCCAGATCAAGCTCGACTTCGTCGAGCCGCTCGGCGTAGCGCGCCGCGAGCGCCGCGTTGCGCGCGCGCGATAGTCCCAGCACCACTATGCCGCGGCTCAGTAGTTGCTGGGCAAGCGCCTCACCGAGGCCCCGTGTGTGGCCGGTTATGATCGCTTTGATGAGAGGAGTATGGGCGGCGGATTCGGTCATGGATGCGTCAGGCAGGCAGGGTTTGGAGGGGATGCGTAACGACGGCGGTTAGCAATATGCTTCCGGTCGATGTGATGCCGAGAGAACATCGAACATGGCAAAAACGCGCATCGGGTAGCGCTTTTCGTCGCGCGAAAGCTGGCCATACTACCATCAGATAACAAGCTTCGCGTTGCCCGAGAAGGTCGCTAATCATGGCACCATGCGTGGTTGCGCTACAAGAACAAAATAAAGGTGCCGTCCTTGAGATAGTGGTTCTTTTTATCCGGACTGGAATGGGATTCTACCAAGACTGGGATCCAGCGTTATTTCCGAACAAGAAGATCCTGGATATGTCGAGATGGAATGGACACCGCCCTCCCTCCGGGGAGCAAGGCTAGCTGAAGGGGGCCTCCAGAACCGAACGGCATCAACGTGCCAAAGTGGAGTTTCGACACAACCACTTGAGTAGCGGAGGCCCCAAATGAATGCTACGACATATGGACTCGATATTGCAAAACGGGTGTTCGTGCGACCTGAAAGTCGCGTGAGTTTCTGTTTCACAGGAGCAGGTATGGCCTGATGAAACCCGCTGTTCCATCAGCCGTTCCCTACCCCGGACATGCGGAGCCGGTAACAGCTCGGTGTGAAGCTTTGGGGACAACGTAGCCGCCGGATATCCGGTACGCCGAGCCGCGAGGCAAGGCGGAATCTGCCAGCACGAAGGCGGAGAGGAGCAAGGGATGAGTGGATACGACCAACGTATTTGAACTTCCGTTAAACGTCTGAGTTTTAACAAGCCAAACGTGCCGACAGGCATGAACCAAAATGGTACGCGGTGAGGAGTGGTCTTTGAATACTGGGCCACCATGGACAATCAGCCGCCGGCGAAGAGAAAGGGTCCGCCCCGCTCGGAAATTCATGCGGAACAGGGTAAGCCCATAGTGCTGCCGGCAACGCCAGGCGAACCGCAAGGAACGCTGCTGGCGCTGTGGGTAAAGGAATGCGGAGAAAGCGAATGCCCGGCTGTAATGGACGGGATACGGGCTGCGCGCACTGGTTAAAGCGCAGATATCGCGCATCAAGCGATGCATGGGTGCAAAACTGCTGACGCAAAAACTCGAGTCACAGGAGCGTGATGGCGTTGTCATCGCCAACATTATCAACCCGTGGAATTCATTCGGCAGACCCGTTTCCGTTAAAAAGGCATAGTCGCGTCGGCAGCGGGGAGATCCTCACGCTTCCGAACAAAGCCCAGGCGGGCGGCTGACCTGGCTAGACGTGCAATTCGGTGGCCTCATTCCATAACAAATGGAGAATCGTCTCCCTACTCGAAGATATACGGAGGTAATACCCGAAAAAGCCGTGGAGGGCTATCGCGCATACCTTGGTATAGGATGGTTTGCCGAGGGGGGCGAGGTACTATTGAGACAGCGCGGCTTGCTTCAAGAAGGCCTTAGGTCAATGGGAGAACGCCGCGCTACAACCCAGGCGGGTGCTGAAACTTCCCCAGGTCCGCACGCTGTCTGATCAACGCCCGAGGCTGGCTCGATGGTCAAGAAGTCCGGCATAGAGCGTTTTCGTCGCGAACACTCCGGCGCATCGCGATCGGCGCGCCGGCTTCTTTCTAGCACCAGGATATCAATCATGTCTCCAACACTGTTTTCTCCTCGCCGACGTCACGTTCTAACTGCTTCAGTCGCGGCGGGCGCCATGGGACTGATTCCCGGAGCAGTGCTCGCTGCGACCGGTGCCGACGAGATTCGCCCGTTTAAGGTCAACGTTCCCGAAGCCGACCTTATCGATTTGCGTCGACGGATTGCGGGCACTCGTTGGCCCGGCAAGGAGACCGTCGCCGATCAATCTCAGGGCCTGCAGCGGGCCAAAATTCAGGCGCTCGCCCAGTATTGGGGCACCGACTACGATTGGCGCAAGGGCGAGGCAAAACTGAACGCATTACCAATGTTTATGACCGAAATCGACGGTCTCGACATTCAGTTCATTCACGTGCGGTCCCGCCATAAGAATGCCTTGCCGTTGATCATGACCCATGGTTGGCCAGGCTCGATTTTTGAACTGCTCAAGGTCATCGCTCCGCTTACCGATCCCACTGCGTACGGAGGAAGCGCCGACGACGCGTTCCACGTCGTCGTGCCGTCGCTGCCGGGCTTCGGCTTCTCGGAGCAGCCAAAGACGACCGGCTGGGGTTCGGATCACATCGCCCGCGCGTGGGGCGAATTGATGGCCCGACTCGGCTATACCCGTTTCGTATCGCAAGGCGGTGATTGTGGATCCGTGATTTCGCACCGGATGGCCATGCAAAAGGTGAAGGGCTTGATCGGCATTCACGTCAACATGCCAGCAACGGTGCCTCCCGACATCGCCACATTGCTCACCCTCGGAGAGCCTGCACCGAGCACCCTGTCGCCGATGGAAAAGGCCGCATACGAGTCTCTCAATGTCTTCTATCGCGACAATTGCGGCTATGCGGCTATGATGGTGACCCGACCGCAGACCGTTGGCTATGCCCTGGCGGATTCACCCGTTGGGCAGGCCGCATGGATGTACGACAAGATCTGTCAATGGACCTATAGCGGCGGCATACCGGAACGCGTGCTCACGCGCGATGAGATGCTCGACGATATATCGCTCTACTGGCTAACGAATAGCGCTACGTCCGCAGCCCAAATCTATTGGGAAGACCATTCCAACAACTTCAACGCTGTGGACATTTCCCTGCCAGCTGCCGTGACGATCTTCCCGGGCGAGATCTATCGCGCACCGCGAAGCTGGACGGAACGCAGCTATCACAACCTCATTTATTTCAACGAGGTGGACAAGGGAGGGCACTTCGCCGCGTGGGAACAACCGGTGCTCCTTGCGACAGAGGTCCGCGCGGCATTCCGAACGCTGCGTTAAGCCAGGAAGTCGCAGCCGCAATCCCATGCTGCGGTTGCAATAACGATCCACGTCAAGGCGGATGTCCGCTCGACCACACAAGTGATTTCGGGCAGGGATACCGCTTTGCTCGTGCACGTCACAGCAATGGCGGCGCTGGACGCCGCCATCTGGTCGTCTCCGCTCCGCTGGCAGCCGTTTTCACGGTGAGGCAGAGACGGCGATCACGTTAGGGAAATATACGTCTCAAGCTACACATGCAAACAAGGCGGCCGCGGGCATCGCACTTTTAATTCTCTCGATTGCGCTACGCCCGCCCATCGTCTTGATTGGCCCGGTACTCGAGTCGATCCAAAAAAGCTTTAGTTTGAGTTACACCCAGGCGTCCCTGCTCACCACGATTCCCGACATATGCATGGGTGTATTTGCGCTGATCGCCCCACGAGTCGCGCGTAGATGGGGTACGGATAACGCGGTGATCGGCGCGCTGGCCATTCTTTGCATCGCGATGATCGCCCGCGCGTTGGCAGGCTCAGCCGGCGTTTTGCTTCTGTGTACGGTCTTCACTGGAATCGGTACCGCCATTTCCGGATCGCTGATCGGTGGCTGGGTGAAGACACACTTCGCGCATGACGCGTCGTTTTTCATGGGCATCTATAGCGCGGGGCTTAGCGTGCGCGCGACCGTTGGAGCGAGTTTCTCGGGTTATGTTGCGCAGAGCCTTGGAGGCTGGAGACTGGCCGTGGCGTTATGGAGTGTGCTTTGCGTCACCGCGATCCTGAGCTGGCGCCGATTGGCTAAGCAGTTCCAAAGTCCGGAGGCCCGTGCGGATGATCAACGCCAAGCCATACGATCGTCGGCATCGGCCAACCTTCCCTGGCGCAAGGTTCAGGCGTGGCGGGTAGCGGTCTACTTCGGAGTCTGCCAGTTTATTGTATATGCCATGCTTTGCATGGCTCGCATCGTCAAGTACTGAAATGCACATCGATGCGCTCTCACCCGGCTTGGTGCTAGGTCTCTTTGCCTGCGTGTTTGCGATCAGCAGTTTCGGAATGGGCCTGAAGGCGGGGCGCTCCAGTGATCGACGTCGCTGGCTAGCCTTGTCCTCCGTGATAACGATAGCGGGAATTGGCGGCTTGGCTTTCGCGCCCACTGCCTATCCCGTGCTATGTATCACGTTGATCGCGCTGGGGCAGGGCATGTATTTTACGCTGACAATGACCTTGCCACTCGACAATACACATACGCCCGCGGAGGCTAACGCCTGGAGCGTATTCATGCTCTTTATCGGCTAAGCACGAATTTTCCTGTACATGGCGTCCTGCCTAGGAGCGGAGCAGGATGTGTCCATTGAACAGTGGACACACCGTATGACTCAGACCGATTCAGATCTCCATCTTGAAGTCACCAGCGTAGGCGGGGATGGCAAGCGCCGTTATTCCCGGCAGGCCAAGCGCAGGCTGGTCGAAGCATGCTTGCAACCGGGTGTTTCCGTAGCCGGCTTGGCGCTCAAAGCTGGCGTGAACGCAAATCTATTGCGCCGGTGGATCAAGCTGTACCAGCAGCGACGCGCAGAGGCCGCAACACAGACTGGCGAGCATGCGCCGTTCGCGCCGGTGCCGACGTCTGCATTCGTTCATGTAATCGAGAGCGCGCGCAGTGAAGTTGTTGGGGCGAGCACCCGACAGTCCAGACTCGTGCAGCCGCGTGTGGGGCCAGTCCATGAAACACCACGCGCAGACACTGTCGCAATTGACGGCGCAAATGCCCAACGGCGTCACACTCGGGCTTGATTGCACCGGGCAGGACGTCAGCCTGGTGTCGGCGATGATAGAAACGCTGGGCCGCTGCCATGTTCCGCCTGGACGCGGAATTGCGGGTGTACCTGCATCGAGACCCGGTTGATTTCTGGCTGGACATCAACGGACTCGCTGTCTTGGTCGAACAGTCGATGCAGCTCGACCCGTTTGCCCGTGCAGTCTTCGCATTCCGCAACCGGCGACGCAGTCGGATCAAGCGGCTGCTTTACGAGCGCACCGGCTTCTGGCTGCTTCTCAAGCGCCTAGAAGAAGACCGATTCGTTTGCCCCTGCATCATCCTTGACGTTATCGCCGAGCAGGCAGTTGAGTAGTGCTGCAGCCGAGGGCGTAAGATCGTCTCGCTTACGCACGCAAATCTTTATGTTGTAGGGCGCCCACTCATCGGCGAGCTCGATTGTCCGCAATCCCAAAGACGCAAATCTCATTGCGATCCTGCGTGGCAAGAGACTAATGCCCGCGCCCGCCGCGACGAGCTGACAGACCGAATCGAGATTGCGCATCTGTACGCGATGGCGCAGAAGCTGACCCGCCTCACGGGCGTGGGTTTCAAAGATTTCTTGCAAGCGGCTCCCACGCACGTGACCGATAAAGTTGTGACTCAACAAAGTCTCGAACCATATCGGTTCGGTACTTGCCTCCTCGAAATTCTTTCCAACCACAGCCACCAACCGGTCGTGTCGAAAAGCGATCGTCTCCAGATCCGCCGATTCCACGAAATCGCTGGCCAGACCGATGTCCGCTGTCCCGTTGGCGACCGCGTACACAATATCTTCGATCAGATGTTCCTCGATGCTGAGATCGGCATTCGGGCACGCACGAAGAAATGCTTGTACCGGCGACATCAAGTATTCCATCACCGAGTGCGTAGTAGCGAACATGCGCACATTGCTGCGCACGCGATGCCCGTAATTGAGCAAATCCGAGTTCATGAATTCGACCTGCCGGATGATTTTCGACGCATGTTGTAGCAACACGCGGCCGGCATCGGTCGGTTTCGCGCCGGCACGATTGCGCAACAATAGCGGCGCGCCGACATCTTCTTCCATTTGCTTGATACGTTCGCTAATAGACGCGACCGTGAGATGCACCCTGGCCGCCGCCGCGGTCATACTGCCCGCGTCGACGACCGCACGAAATATGCGCAGATCTGACACGTCGAATCGCATAGCATTCCTTCCTTCGGGAAAAGCTGAAGGTACATCGGATTAATCCAGATTGTCATTCTATTTTTGACAGCCAAAACTGGCGACAACGAGCTCTCATCCCGGTTCCATTCCATATGCAAAAGATCTATAGGATTTTCCGAACATGACATCGGCCAAATCCAAATTGCCAACCTAAAAACGTCAACTGATAATCAATTGATCGATAAATATTAGTTATGAATGTTCCGGTTCATTGATATGTTAGCTGCAGAAGATCAACGTAATACAAAATTTAAGTATTGCTATTAAAAAGGAGTTATGGAATGAAAATTCGCCCGAATCTGGATCAGTTGCATTCGTTGATTGCGACATCGAATATTGATGCACTGATCTGTGCGAGCCCCGAAAATTTTACCTACGTTGCGGGCTCCTTCATCCCTACGACGAAAACGATCCGGCCACGACATACCTATACCGTTTTGACAAAATCCGGTGATGCCTGTGTGATCGTGTGTTCGATCGAAAAATCACTCGTCCAGTCCGAGAGCTGGATTACGGATATTCGCACCTACACCGAGTTCAAGGTCGATCCGATCGACGCACTTGCAGAAGTGCTTCGTGAAAAAAAGCTCACGCAGGGAACGTTCGGCCTCGATCTCGACTACTTTTCGGCGGCATCCTTCGCCAAGCTCAGCCGCGAATTTCCCAATGTAAATTTCATCAACACCACCGAGATGATCGCGGCCATCAGGTCGATTAAGTCTGCCGCGGAAGTCGATCTACTGGAACGAACGACTAGGCAAACGCACAAAGCGATCGTCGATGGTTTGGCAAACAGCCGGCTCGGCGATACGGACAGAACCATTGCCAACCGGATCATCAAGCAGATGTTCGATCACGGCGCGAATGGCGTCCAGCACCTGCATCTCGCGTCTGGCCCCCGCACACCGCTGGTCCACAATCATCCCTCCGATGACGAAACGGTCGAAGGCACCATCCTGCGCCTCGACGTCGGCGGGACCTACGGTGCTTTTTTCAGTGATGTCGCGCGGACCTATTCGACCGGAAAGCCGACGCCGATGCATAAGGAGGTCTATCGCGTGCTGTGCGATGTACAGGCCGCGACGATAGGCGCGATGCGCCCAGGTGTCGAAGCGCAGGAACTCTACTACTCGTGCAAGGATGCTTTCGAGCGGCATGGGTTGCCATGTAGCCTGCCGCATATTGGCCATTCAGTGGGTGTCGAAACGCATGAGACGCCGATGATACGCCCAGGCGACGCGACGCGGCTCAAAGCAGGCATGGTAATCAATATCGAACCCATGACATTTGACGCCGACGGCAACTACTACCACACCGAAGACCTCGTCGTGATCACGGAAAGTGGATACCGGCTTCTCACTTATGGGCTCGCGCCCAAGGAGATCCCGGTGCTAGGCCAGCCCGTGGCGCTCGCACAATGAGCGGGCTCTAACGAATCGACGCCAACCTGTACTGAACACGCGGTTAATAAATAAGCCCCGCTCGCCGGGGCATCGGAGACACCATGGCAAAGCGCTGGTTGATTGTGTCGTTACTGTTTTTCGGCGGCTGCATAAGCTACCTCGACCGGGCGGCGCTTTCAATCGCCGCGCCGCTAATCGTTCGCGATTTTAATCTGGATCCGGCCCAGCTTGGCTTTGTGTTTAGTGTGTTTTTCCTGGGCTACGCGCCAATGTCTTTCATTGGTGGTTTTGCTGCAGATCGACTAGGTGCGAAGCGCATGTTTGCGGTGACCATGGCTGTCTGGTCGTTGGCTTGCGGCGCCACGGCTGCGGTGGTGTCGTTTCCATTTTTGATTGTCGTGCGCTTCATATTTGGGATGGGAGAGGGGCCATTGTCTGCGACAACCGTGAAGATGGTGTCTAACTGGTTCGCTCATCGCGAACAGGCCACCGCCGTCGGCATTGCCATTGCCGGCCAGCCATTAGGGGCTGCACTTGCCGGACCCGTCGTAGGAGTAATCGCAGCATCTTTCGGCTGGCGTGTGTCTTTCATTTGCATCGCAGCCGTTGGTCTGGTGTGGGTCGCTCTTTGGGTGCTGCTTGCCAAAGAGAAACCTGCTGGCTTGGCAGGCCGCCTCGATTTGCCCGTCAAGCAAACAGCGGCGGCGCGCCAAGCAACCGCGCCGAGGCTGCGCGATCACTTGAAAAGCCCGACTATCATCGCTACATCCGTCGGCTTTTTCAGTTTCACCTACGTTTTGTATTTCTTCTTGTCGTGGTTTCCGATGTACCTTGTCAAGGTCCACCACCTCAGTGTCGAACACATGGGCTTGGTGAGCGTGATTCCATGGGTTAGCGGATCAATCGGGTTGGCTGCCGGCGGAATAATTTGCGATTATGTTCTCAAGATTACGGGAAATGCGCTTCTCGCGCGCAAGTCGGTACTGGTCGTTAATCTTCTTGTGACAGCTGTATGCGTCGCGCTTGCTGGCAAAGTCGACGGCCTGGTCGCGGCGGTTTCGCTAATGGCGGTCGGCGTGTTTTTTCTGTACACGACTACAAGTGTTTATTACGCCATCGTCCTCGATACTGTCGCGAAGCAATCCGTAGGCGCCGTAAGTGGCTTCATTAACCTCGTAGCGAACCTGGCAGGGGTCGTGGCACCGTTGCTTACTGGGTATGTGCTGAGTTGGACCGGTTCGTTTACCTACGCTTTTACGCTCGCTGGCGCGGTGGCTTTGGTCGGCGCTTTGTGTATTGCCAAGTTCGTCGTGATCAAGCGTGACCTTGTCTCGATCAGTTCCTTGGGCGAGACGCCTCTTGCGTAGATCACGCGCAATCGTTCTTATCAAGACAGCGGTCTATTCTGCGCTGAGCCCATAGTTTCTGGATACAAAAACAACTATAAGGGAAATCGATATGACTTCGGAGTTGGTGTATGCCTCGGCGGCAGATCTGGCAAAGTGGATCAAGGCCCGTCAAGTCTCGCCGGTAGAAGTAACGCGGACGATACTCGAGCGCATCGAGGCGTCCCAGCCCGTTCTCAACGCGTTCATCACCATTTGCTCGGAACGTGCGATGGATGAGGCACGCCAAGCGGAACAGGCCATCATGGACGACAAGCCGCTCGGCGCTTTGCACGGCATTCCGTTCTCGGTCAAGGATTTGGTGTCAACCAAGGACGTACGCACGACGTTCGGCTCTGCAATCCTAAAAGACAACACTCCCCACGCTGATGCGGTAGTCGTACAACGGTTGCGTCAGGCCGGTGGCATCCTTGTCGGCAAGACGACGACGCCCGAGTTCGGCATGTCACCTATGACGCAAGCGCCTCTCTTCGGGCGCACCCGCAATCCTTGGCGCGCGGATCGCAGCTCCGGCGGCTCAAGTGGTGGCGCGGGCGCGGCCACCGCAGCCGGGATGGCTCCGCTTGCGGTGGCCACCGATGCAGGCGGATCAACTCGTGTTCCCGCGGCCTGCAACGGCTTGGTCGGTTTCAAGCAAAGCCTCGGGATGATCCCGCACGACTGGGCGCAGGACCAGTTCGGCAATACGTCGTATGTGACGCCGCTGACACGAACCGTGTATGACACGGCGATGATGCTCGACGTCATGGCCGGCCCCGATGAGCGGGACCCGAACACCACTAATCGTCCAAAGCCGGATTTCCTGGCTGCCGTGACCGACCCCAGTGATTTGAAAGACGTGCGAATCGGCTGGCGTGAGCGCCTGGGCAACGAGGTCGTCGCGGCCGATGTATTGAAGGCGCTGGCCGACGCGGTTGCCGCTTTTGGCGAAGCCGGCGCTACCGTGATTCCCGCCGAACACCCATTCGAAAACGTCGAACCGCTATGGTTCACCGTGATTACCGCCTCTGGCTACGCCCAGTATGGCAAGTACCTGGAAAAGTACCGGGGCATCATGTGCCCGACGTTCGTACGGCAAATCGATCAAGCCGCGCACTACACCGCTGAAGAACTGTATCGCGGCCTGCTGATGCGTACCACCGTTTATCGCTCGGTCCAGAGCTGGTTCGACGATGTCGACATTGTGATCATGCCGACGCTGTCGCGCGCCGCGCTGCCCATCGATCACGACCACTTTGCCAATATCGAGATAGACGGACAGCAGGTCGATACCTGTCGCCGCGCGTGGTATCCCTACACCCTGCCGTTCAACCTCACCGGTCATCCCGCTGTGTCGTTGCCTTGCGGCTGGGACAGCGACGGCCTGCCGATGGGCCTGCAACTAGTCGCTCGACCGGGTCAGGATGCGTTCCTGCTGCGCGTCGCCGCCATTTTCGAAAAGACGCGTCCATGGGCGCACCGCAGACCGAATCTTCCCGAGTTGGACGCCTGACGAATTACAACCCTGCGCATGAACCGAGCATAGCCTGAACAGGCAAGAAGCCGGTCCGAGGTAGTACCGCGGTTTTTGAAAGGAGGCGTTCAATGCCGTTTCAAATTTTCAAGCGCTTGGTGAGTTTCCTGCTAACCATGCTGGCGGCGATGGTGCTCATCTTGTCGGTGCTGGAAATTCTGCCGGGCGATCCGGCGCTGGTGATGCTGAGATGGGCTTTGCGCAACGCGTGGCTGATCGGGTTGTTTTCATGGACCGTGGCCAGATCATTGACGATTGCTCCAAGGATGCGTTCTTTGGCGAGTCCACTGGGCGCAGCGATCGCGCAAGCCAATTTTTATCAAAGATCCTTCGACACTAAACGGAAATGGAAGCCCCCCAGTCGTCTGCATCCTACGATCGCGCTGCGTTCTGCGATGCGACCGGCTGCTAAAGCTAGTTCGGCATCCGCTTGAGCTTCAGTTACGTCCGCTATTCTTTCACCGCTTTTTTCGTTCAATTACGAGGTACTCATGTCAGTGGTGGATCTTCGCAGTGATCTGCTTTCCGGTCCGACTTCCGAGATGGTCGAGGCCATGGTTTCCGCGACTCGTGAGCCGTGCAGCTACAACGCCCGTGACGATACACACGTACGTGAGCTTGAGGCGTTGGCTGCCAGTGTATTAGGTATGAAAGACGCGCTCTTCTTTCCAACGTGCACGATGGCGAATCAAGCCGCTCTTCTCGTGCACTGTCGTCCAGGCGATCACATTATTTCTGATGCTCAGACGCACATTGCGGAACACGAAGCCGCCTCCACCTCCGGCCTCTCGAACGTTGCGGTCCATCGCCTAATTGGGAAACATGGCCACCTTTCGCCAAGTCAGGTTATGGAGGCGCTCTCCGACTGCGATCATGAAGGCTATCATGTGTCTACAGTCATTCTGGAGAATACACATAACCGAGCGGGCGGAACGGTTATGCCCCGAGATTGGCAGCAGGGCATCCGCGACGCATGCAGCGCCAAGGCGATCGCTGTTCATTTGGATGGAGCCCGTCTCTGGAATGCAGCTTCGTACTGGCGATGCGAACCTCGTGTCCTCACGCAAGGTGCAGACAGCGTTGCAGTCAGTCTAAACAAAGCCCTTGGTGCGCCGTTGGGCGCCATACTCAGTGGTGACAGTGCTTTTATCAAGCGCGCCATACACGTGCGACAGATGTTGGGCGGGAACTGGCGACCCGCGGGCGTCGTGGCCGCTCCCGCTGTAGTGGCATTGAAAACGATGCTAGATAGGGTGCCTGACAGTCATGCACAGGCGCGCCGAATAGGCGAAGCGCTTGCGACCGAACATTCATGGCTTTCCGTCGATCTGGACCTCCTGCAAACGAATATTGTGATGGTTAGGTTGAAGGCAACAAAATTCGACCTGCAAGCGCTTATGCGCGGCCTATCTCAGCGTGGAATCCTCGCAACGTGCTATGGCAATCATTATCTTCGCCTAGTGACCTACCCTGGGATTAGCGAAGCAGACATCGACCGAGTGCTGTCGGCCTTTTCAGCGATTGGTCAG
>Ga0302314_10006619_pt1 | contig 20951 bp, 12 predicted proteins | sample III_Palsa_N2_3_FD_200533 | JGI IMG/M metagenome (GOLD analysis project Ga0302314, IMG submission 200533) | Peat permafrost microbial communities from Stordalen Mire near Abisko, Sweden - III_Palsa_N2_3 | ecosystem: Environmental > Terrestrial > Soil > Palsa > Peat permafrost | place: Sweden... | reverse complement strand
GGTATGTCAACTCCCAGATCCTAAAAAACGTTCTACCTTATCACGAAGAGATCTGGGAGTTGACATACCCCGCCCGGTCTGGCTCCCTTGGGACGACAGGGCGGCGAGGGAGGCCGAAACCGACCGCCTACGGACCCCACCACCCTGGAACATAAACTTCCGGACCAGGCCCTTTCCCCTCGGAGCCCGGTCCGCCGGAGGCCTGCAGTTCGCCGTAAACCGTCACTCAACCACCTGACCTGGCCGCCGCCAACCCGATCATCAATCCGCATTACGTGCTCTGATCAAGGCGGGCCAATAGGTCCCACAGCACTTGGCGGCCGCGTTCGTCCCGCTGCCCGGTCGCCATCTCGGCCATGGACTGTTCCGCGCACATAGCGACCACGAGGCGCGCGGCAGTGTGCGGCTCGGTCCAGCCCATGGCCAGCAGGTCCGGCTCCGCCACGGCGGCGACGGCGGCGTTGCGGTCGGCGACATCCATCGCCACGCCCGGGGTGTTGCGTGCCTCAAGTACCAGTGCCTTGACACCGTGGTTGCTCAGACAGGCCTCGAAGTACGCCGTCATACCCGCCTGGAGGCGGATCCGGCCGGGCGGGTGCTGGGCCAGGGCCGCGGCCACCGCCTCGCCGGTCTGCTCATGGAAACGCTGATGCATCGCGTTCAGAAACGCGTCCCGGTCCGCGAAGTGCACGTAGAACGTTCCCTTGGCCACGCCCGCCACGCTGACCACGCGGTTGACACTCATGCCGGAGAGGCCGTACTGCTCCGCGATTTCGAGACCCGCGTCGAGCAGCGCAGATCGGGTTTCCAGGGCCGCAGCCGCGCGAGCAGTCATGCGTTAAAGGATACGTGCGCCCGGCCGATCTTTTGCCGACCAGCATCGCCGCAGGTAAGCGCGCTACTGGCGCGCGATGGTTGACCAGTCGTCGCGCTCGCTACTAAAGTGACCGACCAGTCGGTCATCCAAATTCGGCCGACCTGAAAGCTCCGGCGTGCCGTGTGCGCGGACGCCGGCAATGAGGAGGCAGTGAACAATGCGCGCAGCAGTAGTGGCCGAGCTCGGGCAGGCACCCGTGGTCGGCGAACGGGGCAAGCCGCATCGGGCGCCTGGTTCTACGCTGGTCCGGGTGACGGCCGCGGCCCTCAATCCGATCGACCTGCTCATCTCCGGCGGCAACCACCCGCTCGGCAAGCCGCAGCCCTCCCATGTCCCCGGGATCGAGGGCGTGGGCCGGGTGGTGGAGAGCGACGCCCTCGCGCCGGGCACGCGCGTGCGCGTCTCGGTGCCGGGTGGCTTCGTCGACGGCACCCTGGCCGAGTACGTGGCCGCTCCGGACGCGGCCTGCGCTCCGATCCCGGACGGGCTCGCCGACGACCTGGCCGCCGCGATCGGCGCAGTGGGCATCAGCGCGTTGATCGGCCTGCGGGACGTGGCTGCTCTGCGGCCCGGTGAATCAGTGCTGGTGCTCGGCGCGACCGGCGGCTTCGGCCAAGCGTTTCTGCACCTGACGAAGGCGCTGGGCGCTGGGCGGGTCCTCGCCGCCGGGCGCAACGAGACGCGGCTCGCCGCACTCTCGGACATCTCCGGCGGCGCTGTTCTGCTGGAGAGTGACCCCGCCGAGTTCTCCGCGCGACTGGAGAAGGTCGGCGGACCGGTCGACGTGGTCGTCGACGCTTTGTGGGGCCCGTATGCGCAGGCGGCGTTGACGGCGCTGCGCCCGACGGGGCGACTGCTCAACGTGGGCCAATCCGCTGGCGCCCAGGCCTCCGTGGACGCCGGAACGCTGCGCCACGGCAAACTCACGGTGCTCGGCATGAGCGGCGCGTCCCTCACTCCGGAGCAATCAGCCGCGGCGTATGCCGAGGTTGCCGCGTATGCTGCAGCGGGCAAGCTCGACCTGGCGCGCGAGGTGTATCCGTTCGAGGAGGTCGGCGAGGCTTGGGCGGCGCAGGCGGCCTCACCGGGTAAGAAGGTCGTTCTCCGGGTGAGCGACAGTACCGACCTGTAGCTGCTGATGGACGCGTGGGCGATGGGGATGGAGGTGGCCGGATCGTCCCGTCGCCGTTCTCATCCGAGATCGAGCGGCCGCCAGGCGGTACGGGTGTGGGTTTGGCGGAATCCGGCGCGTTCGAGGTTCGCGTGGCTGGCTGAGCCGAAGGCGACGGTGACGATGGCCAAGTCGGTGATCGCTCGGGCATCTCATGGCCGAGTTCACGATCACGGACAATTGTTTTCATGATTGATGGATGGCAGTGGGATAGTTCTCTGTTCAAAGGCGCTTCCGCCTACTACGAGCGCGGGCGCCTTCCGTATGCGCCGGGCTTCGTCGAGACGCTGGCCACGGTACTGGGCCTGGACGGCACAGGAAGGTTCCTCGATGTCGGCTGCGGGCCGGGGATCGTGACGCTCGCGCTGGCACCACACTTCGCCGAGGTGATCGGTGTCGACCCGGACGTGGACATGCTGGCCGAGGCGGCGCGACAGGCGGAACTGCGCGGAGTGGCGAACGCCAGTTGGGTGACCGCCCGCGCCGAGGACCTGCCCGCCGGGCTGGGTGAGTTCCGAGCCGTGATGTTCGCCCAATCGTTTCACTGGACGGATCGAGACCTTGTCGCGGCCACTGTCTTGGCAATGCTTGAGCCCGGCGGCGCGTTCGTCCACATGAACAAACCCCACAATCCGCCCGCAGACCAAAAACTGCCTCCCCTTCCGCTGCCCTCTCCCCCTTACCCGCAGATCCTCCAACTGGAGCGGCGGTATCTCGGCCCGGTCCGCCGCGCAGGTCAGGGAACACTTCCCAACGGCACGCCGGGCAGGGAGGATCTCGTCCTCGCGCGAGCGGGATTCGAGTCCTTCGAACGGCACATCGTGCTGGCCGGGCAGGTCGTCGAACGCACCGTCGACGACATCGTGGCACAGGTATTCTCGCTTTCCGGCTCTGCCCCGCACCTGTTCGAAGACAGGCTGGCGGACTTCGAACGGGATCTGCGTGCGCTCCTGCAGTCGGCGGCATCCGACGACCGGTTCACGGAGCACCTTCCGGCAACCGAGATCATGACCTGGCGCAAACCGCTCGTCGAGCACTGACACGCAGCAGCGCAGGGCGCCCGAGCTGCTGCCCGGACGCCCTGCGCCAGAATTTTTTACAGATACTGCTACAGATACTTCAGCGGACTGACGATCAGCCGAAGATCTCGAATTCCGAGACCTGCGCGCCGTTCTGCACATTGTTCGCCGTGAAGTTCAGTTGCACATACTGATCTGTGGTGCCCGCAGGCAGGGCGATCGTGACCGAGTCGCCTGTCGTCGGGTTCCAGGTGTACGTCGCCGAAGCCACCAGCGTCGTCCAGGTACTGTCATTCGTGCTGCCGAGCACGGACAGCGTCTGGGTGCGGGTCGACCAAGTCGGCGGGATGTCGATCACGGTCTGGCCGAGGGTCTGGTCCGAGCCCAGGTTCACGGTGAGGGTCGTCGGCCAGGTGCCGTCGGTGCCCTCCCAGTACGTGCTCGTGTTGCCGTCGTTCGCGTTGGTCGGCACGTAGTAGCTGGACCATTCGCTGCTGGCCGAGATCGACTGGTTCAGCGCCAGGTTCGGGTTTGCCGGACCCATCACTTGGAACTCCGCCACCTGTGCGCCGTTCTGGACGTTGTTGGCGGTGAAGTTCAGCTCGACGTAACGGTCGTTCGTGCCCGAGGGCAGGGCGATCGTCACGGCGTTGCTGGTCGAAGTCCAGGTGTACGTCGCCGAAGCCACCAGCGTCGTCCACGTGGTGTCATTCGTGCTGCCGAGTACCGAGAGGGTCTGGGTGCGCGTCGGCCAACCCGAGGGCAGGTCGACGACCACGGAGTTCAGCGCGTCGGAGACACCGAGGTCGACGGAGAGGGTCGTCGGCCAGGTGCCGTCGGTGCCCTCCCAGTACGTGCTCGTGCTGCCGTCGTTCGCGTTGGTCGCCGGGAATCCGGAGGTCGTGGTGCTCGCGGTGATCGGCTGGTCGAGGGCCAGGTTGGTCAGCGTGGGCGCAGTGCTGGTGCCGGTGCCGGACAACGCGACGGTCAGGGTGCTGTTGGTCGCGTTGCTGGAAACCGTCAGGTTCGCCGATGCTGCTCCGGTCGCCGTCGGAGTGAAGGTGACGTTCGCGGTGCACGTGGCGCCTGAGGCGAGGCTGCTGCCGCAGGTGTTCGTCTCGGCGAAGCCGCTGCCGGCCGTCACCGCCGAGATGGCCGCCGCCACGCTGCCGGTGTTGGTCACGGTCACGCTCTGCGCCGCGCTGGTCGAGCCCACGGTCTCGTTGCCGAAGGCCAGCGAGGTCGGGGACGCGGTCAGGGAGGCGCTGCCGCCGGAGGTGCCGCTGCCCGGGAAGATCTCGAACTCGGCCAGCTGCGCCGAAGTCCAGCCGCTGTTGGCGGTGAAGGACAGCTCCAGGTACTGGTCGTTCGTCCCGGACGGCAGGTTGAAGCTCACCGTGTTGCCCGTGGACGGGTTGAACGTGTACGTGGCCGAGGGAACCAGTGTGCTGAAAGTAGTGCCGTTGGTCGAGCCCAGGACCGAGAGCGTCTCGGTGCGAGTCGTCCAAGTGGTAGCCGGCGGCAGTTCGAGGGTGACCGAACCGAGGGCCGTGGACGCGCCGAGGTTGGCGGTCAGGGTCTGCGGATAGGTGCCGCTGTCGATGCCTTCCCAGTAGGTGCTCGTGTTGCCGTCGTTCGTGTTCGAGGCCGGATATCCGGACTCGACGCTGTTCGAGGACACCGTCGCGCTGAGCGCCAGGTTGGTGGTGGAGGTCAGGCCGGTGCCGGAGAGCGTGGCGCCGATCGGGGAGGCGGTGGCGCTGTTGGCGATCGCCAGCTCACCGGTCTGCGCGCCGCCCGCGGTCGGAGCGAACTCCACCGAGGCCGTGCAGCTCGCGCCCGCGGCCAGGACGCTGCCGCAGTTGTTGGTCTCGGTGAACGGGCCGCTGGTGGAGATCGAGGAGATCGCCAGGGTCGAGGTACCGGGGTTGGCCACCGTGACGGTCTGCGCCGCGCTGGTCGAGCCGGTGTTCTCGAAGCCGAACGCGAGGTTGCCCGGGGTCACGGTCGGCGGCGTGGTCACGTTGTTCGAGCCGGTGCTGCCGATCAGTTGCACGGTGTCCGCGCCCGACTGGCTGCTCGGGATCGTCAGCGTGCCGGTGGTGATGCCGGAGGCCGGAGCGGTGAAGGAGACATCGACCATGCAGAAGGACGCCGTGTCGGAACCGGAGGCGGCGTCCAGGCTGCTGCCGCACGGGTAGGTCGGGTCCTTCGAGATGGTGAAGCCACTGGTGGCGGTGGGAGTACCGAGCGTCGTCGCGGCGCTGGACCGGTTCGCCACCACTACCTGCTGAACGGCCGAGGCCTGTCCGACTGTGGCGTTCTGGTACGTGGTCACGCCCGGGTAGAGCCACAGCGGGATGGCGGACGGGAACGAGCACGTGGTGCTAGTGAAGCCGGAGTTGCCGGTGCCCTGGGTCAGGGTGAAGCCCGAACCGCAGGTGAGGATCCCGGCGTCGCCGACCCCGGTCGCGGTGGTGCCCGACACGGTGGCCGAACCGGGCGCTTGGTCCTGGAACACGAACGTGCCGACGTTCGTCACGGTGTTGTTCGTGAAGCTCACGCCGGTGACGGTGTTGCCGGTGTCCGGCTGGGCCAGGCCCGCCGAGCCGGTGCCCTTGGCCGAGTTCTCGAACTGGAACGCCTCATAGGGGCTGTTCAGGATCGTGTTGCCGGTGATGTCGATGGTGGAGTTGATATCGCCCTGGGCGGGGAAGAACCAGATGGCGCCTTCACCGTAGTCCAGCCAGGGGTCGAACTGGCCGGTGCGCACCAGTTCGTTGCCCGAGATGGTCAGAGTCCCGGAGAAGGCGACGGAGTTGTAGTTCTGCGCGATCTCGATGCCGCCGCCGTACTGGACCGTGTCCTGCAACAGGTTGTTCGTGATCTGGTCACCTGATCCGGCGCCGTAGATCCCGATGTTGTTGGCCAGCCCGGGAGAGTCGACGGTGTTCTGGGTGATGGTGTCGTTGGTATCACCGTAGTTCTCCGACCACAGCGCGATACTGTCGTCGCCGGTGTTTCGCAGGAAGCTGTTCTCCACGGTCGTGCTGGTGATCGTGCCGTCCGACGCGTTGAGGTTGATGCCGTCCGCGGTGGTGTCCTGGATCCGCACGGCGTTGATCGTCAGGCCGGTGGTCGGGCCGTCCACCCAGATCCCGGACTTCTCGTTCTGGATCCACACGTCCGCGATGCTCGACGAGCTGAATCCGCCGTTGAACCCGGTGTAGTCGGAGGTGCTGTTGTCGCGCGTGCTCACCTCGCCGAACAGCGAGAGATTCGAGATGTTGACGTTCGTGCTCGCCGGGTTCTGATTCCCGCTGAATTCGACGTCGGATCCGGTCAGTGTGGTGTACCACTCCCCGGCGCCCTCGATCGTGACGTTGTTGACGGCGAGAGGCTGGCTGACCGTGTAGGTGCCTTGGGGTATGTAGACGCCCTCGTTGGCCGACGACGCGGCGTTGATCGCGTCCTGGATGGCGGTGGTCGAATCGTTCACGCCGGTCTTGTCGGCGTCATACGGCGCGGCGGTCACGTTGATGTAGCCGGAGGGCTGGGCGATCGGGGCGGCCGCGGTCTCGAAGTCCGCGGTGTTGATCGCGTACCAGGCCGCGTTGTCGCCCGAGTCGACCTGGAGCTTGACGACCGTGCCGACGGCTAGCGTGGAGGGGAACTGGTAGCGCACGTCATTGTAGAAGTCGTGCGGGACCTCGGAACCGGTCGAACCACCGGCGGGTATACCCACACTCGGGGTTTGCGACCAGATGATCGACCCCGACCCGTAGGGGCCGTAGAAATCGGAGTAGTCCGAGGTCAGCGAGAGCGCGGTGGTGAGCGTGTTGTTGACGTAGAGGTCCAGCGGCTGGGTCTGGCCGCCGCCGGCGGGGGCGTCGGGGATCGCGTAGTGGAAGTCCACCGCGTTGGCTGCAGTGGTCAGGGTGAAGGAGACGTACTGGCCCTGGCCGATCAGCTCGACCGCCTGGCGGCCGGTGGCCTCCGCCTGGAGGGTGCCGTACTCGTAGTTGACCGGCAGGACGGTGCCGTTGGTGGTGGACGCGGTAGCCGCCGCGTACTCGGTGAAGGGAACCGGGGCGCCGGGAGTCGTGGCCGCGTGGGCCGGGGTGACGACGGCGAGCAGGGGAGCCGCGAGGAGCGCGACGGTGGCCAGAAGACGCAGAGGGCCGCGTCTCTTGGCACAGTTGGCGAACATAGGGCGATGCCTTTCGTGAGTGCGGGGGCGGCTCGGGCGCAGTGCGCCGCGAACCGCCCCCGCGGTGATCTTCATTGATCGGTACGCACGTTAACGATCTACGTGCGGTTTTGCCAGATCAGCCTGCGAGCTGGATCTGTTTCATACGAGGTGGCGCTGTTCCTGGAAGGGTGGAGGTGCCGGTCTGTGGGCGGACCGGTGCTATCCGTAGATCTCGAATTCGGAGATCTGCGCGGCGATCCAGCCGGTGTTGTTGGTGACGTTCAGCTGGAGGTACTGCTCGCTGGTGCCGGCAGGCAGCTGGATCGTCACCGAGTTACTGGCCACCGACGGGTCGAGGGTGTAGTCAGCTTCGGGGACAAGGGTGGTGTAGTTGACGCCGTCGGTGGAGCCGAGGACCGAGAGGCTCTCGGTCCGGGCGCCCCAGTTCGGCGGCAGGGTCAGGGTGATCGAGCCCTCCGGCTGGGCCGCGCCGAGGTTCGCCGTGATGGTCTGCGGGAACCCGTCGCCGTCCTGGCTCTCCCAGTACGAGCCGTTGTTGCCGTCGTTCGCGTTCGAGGCCGGGAATCCGGCGAGCGCGGTGCTCGCTGTCATCGTGGCGCCGAGCGCGAGGTTCTCGGGCGGTGCGACGCCGCCGTCACCGCCGATCGGGTCGGTGTCGCCGAACAGCTGCAGGGTGGTCGGGCTGCCGGGCTGGTTGCTCGGGATCGACAGCGTGCCGGTGGTGGTCCCGGAGGCGGTCGGGGTGAAGGAGACATCGACCATGCACCAGGAGTTGTTGTCCGTCGGCGAGGTCGCGTCCAGGCTGGCGCCGCAGGGGTGCACGGCGTCCGGGGCCACGGTGAAGCCGCTGCTGGCGGTCATCGCGCCGAGCGTGGCCGCAGCGGTCGCAGTGTTCATGATCGCGACCTTCTGGACCGGGGAGGCCTGGCCGATCGTAGCCGCCTCGAACGTGGTCGTGCTCGGATACGCCCAGAGCGGACTGGCCGCAGGCATCCCGCAGGTGGTGCTCGACCAGCCGAGGTTTCCGGGTCCCTGAGCGACGGTGAACCCGGCGCCACAGCTGTAGGTCCCTGCGACGCCGACGCCGGTGGCCACAGTTCCGGCCACCGAGATCGAGCCGGGTGCCTGGTCCTGGAAGACGAACGTGCCGACCTTGTCCACCAGGTTGCCGAGGATGTGGACGTTCGTCACCGTGTAGCCCGCGCTCGGCGGCGTGTCGGTGGCCGAGCCGTCGTAAGCGTTCGAGTTCTGGAACTGGAACGCCTCATACGGACTGTCCACGATCGAGTTGCCGACGATGTTCACCGTCGAGTCCATGTTCCCCTGCTGGGGGTCGAACCAGATGGCGCCGACGCCGTAGTTCCAGCCCGGGTCCCACTGGCCGTCGCGCACCAGGTCGTTGCCGGTGATGGTGAGGGTGCCGGACATCGGGACCGAGCTGAAGCGCTGTCCCACGCCGATGCCGCCGCCACGGGTGACCGTGTCCTGCAACAGGTTGTCGCTGATCACGTCACCGGCGCCGGAGCCGTACACGCCGACATTGTTAGCCAGTCCAGGCGAGTCGACCGTGTCGTGGGTGAAGGTGTCGTTCGTGTCGCCATAGTTTTCCGCCCACAGCGCCAGACCGTCGTCCTGGGTGTTACGCAGGAAGCTGTTCTCCACGGTCGAGTACGTGATCGGGCCGTCAGCGGCGTTGAAGTTGACGCCGTCCGCGGTGGTGTCCTGGATCCGGATCTTGTCGATCGTCAGGCCAGTGCTCGGTCCGACGATCCAGATGCCGACCTTCTCGTTCTGGATCCACACGTCCGAGATCCGCGACTTGCTGAACCCGCCGTTGAAGGCGGAGACCTCGCTGTCGCTGTCGTCGCGGACGTCGACGTTGCCGAACATGGACAGGTTGGAGACGTTCACGTCGGTGCTGGCCGGGTTGATGTTGCCGCTGAACTCGACGTTCGAACCGGTCAGCGTGGTGTACCACTCGCCGGCGCCCTCAATCGTCACCTTGTTGACATTGAGCGGCGCGCTGATGGTGTACGTGCCCTGTGGCAGGTACACCCCCTCCCCCGCGGCGGACGCGGTGTTGATCGCGTTCTGCAGGGCGGCCGTCACGTCGGTCGCGCCGGTGTTGTCGACGTCGTACGGAGCCTGGGTCACGTTGATGAATCCGGTCGCGGGCTGCGCGATCGGCGCGGCGACGCGCTCGAAGTCGGCAGTGTTGATCACATACCAGGGTGCGTTGTCACCCGCGTCCACCTGCAGCGTGACGACCGACCCGACCGGCAGCGTCGAGGGGAACTGGTAGCGCACGTCGTTGTAGAAGTCGTGCGGGACCTCGCCGTCTGGCTGACCGGTGAAGGGCGTGTTAGTAAACGGATACGTCCCGTACAGCCAGGAGAACTCGGAGGTCAACGACAGCGCCGTGCTCAGCTTGCCGTCGACGTAGAGGTCCAGCGGCGCGGTGATGCCGCCGCCGTCGAGCGAGTCGGGGATCGCGTAGTGGAAGTCCACTGCGTTCGCCGAAGCCGTCAGCTTGAAGGACACGTACTGTCCCTGGCCGGTCAGCTGGACGGCCTGGCGCCCGGTGGCCTCGGCGGCCAGGGTGCCGTAGTTGTAATTCGGTGCCAGCACGGTGCCGTTGGTCTTGGCGTTGGAGCTGGTGGCGGCGTTGTACTCGATGAACGGGGTCGGCGCGCCGGCCCCGGGTGCCGCGTAGGAAGGGGTGGCCGCAGGAGCGGCGGCAGTGGCGGGAGCAGCCGCGGCGAAGGCCAACGGGACCGCGAGCAGCGCGGCCGCGGTGGCCGTCAGCAGGCGCACTGGACTGCTCATGCGGCGCCGCCTTGGTCTTATCGGGAACATGACTGGATTACCTTTCGTCGGTTGCCAGGAGTTCGGTGGATCACGTGGCCGGGCCGGATCAGCTCAGGCGGAGCCACACGGTGGTGTCCGGGGGCAGCAGGCCGTCCCCGTCGAGCGGGCCGCTGGCCAGCAGCAGCGCGGTGTGCGTCGGGAGCGCGACCGGCAGGCCGCCGAGGTTGGCCACGCACGCGATCTCGTCGCCGCGGCGGAAGGCCAGCACGTCCCCGTCCGGCTCAAGCCAGCGCAGCAGTTCGCGCTCGCTGCTCAGGCACGGTTCGGCCCGGCGGGTGGCCAAGGCGCTGCGATAGAGTTCGAGCATGGAGCCGGGGTCGCCGGTCTCCGCCTCGACGGTGAAGTCCTTCCACGCCGCGGGCTGTTGCGGCAGCCACGGCTGGGCGCTGGAGCCGGCCGGGCCGAAGCCGAACGGCGGGGTTTCGCCGGACCAGGGCAGTGGCACCCGACAGCCGTCGCGGCCGAGGTCGGCGCCGTTGGAGCGGTGCCAGATCGGGTCCTCGCGCAGGGCGTCGGGGATGTCCTCGACCTCCCACAGGCCGAGTTCCTCGCCCTGGTAGAGGTAGGCCCCGCCGGGCAGGGCGAGGTAGAGCAGCGCGGCGGCGCGGGCCCGGCGGGTGCCCAGGTCCAGGTCCAGCGGTCGGCCGGGGCCGCGGTCGTTGAAGTCGAAGCGGGTGTCGGCCCGGCCGTAGCGGGTGACGTGCCGGGTGACGTCGTGGTTGGACAGCACCCAGGTGGGCGGGGCGCCGACCGGCAGGTGGGTGGCGATCGTGTCGTCGATGATCCGGCGCAGCTCGGCCGGCTCCCAGGCGCACTGTAGGAACGGGAAGTTGAACGCCCCGTGCATCTCGTGCGGGCGCAGGTAGAGAGCAAGCCGCTGCGGGTCGTCCAGCCAGACCTCGCCGTACAGGGCACGCGGCTCCGGGTAGGACTCTGCGACGCGCCGCCATTCCTGGTAGACCTCGTGGATGCCGTCGCGGTCGATGTACGGGTGCGGGGTGCCGGGCGGGGCCTCGGGGTCGAGGTCGGCCAGGTGCGGGTCCTTGATCAGGACGGCGGCCGAGTCTATCCGGAACCCGTCGACGCCCCGGTCGAACCAGAATCGCAGGGTGTGCAGGAAGTCCTCGCGCACGGCCGGGTTGTCCCAGTTGAAGTCTGGCTGTTCCGGGGTGAACAGGTGCAGATACCACTGGCCGGGGCTGCCGTCGGGCTCGGTGACCCGGGTCCAGGCCGGGCCGCCGAAGAAGGACTGCCAGTTGTTCGGCGGCAGGTCCCCGCCGGGCCCGCGGCCGGGCCGGAAGAAGAACCAGGAGCGCTCCTGCGAGCGCGGCGGCGAGGCCAGGGCCTCCTGGAATTTCTCGTGCTTGTCAGAGCAGTGGTTCGGCACGATGTCGAGGATGACCCGGATGCCGTGCTCGTGCGCCTCGGTAATGAGTTCGTCGGCCTCGTCCAGGGTGCCGAAGGAGGGCTCGATGTCGCGGTAGTCGGCGATGTCGTACCCGGCGTCGGCCATCGGGGAGGGGTACCAGGGGTTGACCCAGATCGCGTCGACGCCGAGCGCGGCCAGGTAGCCGAGGCGGTCGCGGATCCCGCGCAGGTCACCGATGCCGTCTCCGTTGCCGTCCGCGAAACTTCGCACATAGACCTGATAAGTGACGGCGTCGCGCCACCAGGGTCCGGCGGCCGGGATCCGGTCCGGCGCCGCGGTCTGCGAGCCGAGGGGGGAAGCGATCAGATGGGCGGTCAAGGGAGTCGTTCTCCTTGTCGATGGCATGGGGGTACTGGCCGGACGGCGCCGCTGCGTTCTCGCCGGCGCCGTCCGGGGTCTGATTCCTGCGCCGGAAAGCCGGCCGGGAGGCGGTGTATTCGGTTGTTGTCTGTGGTTGTCGCGCTAGTCGCGCTCCGCTCGGCGGGTCAGCCCTTCAGGCTCCCCGCGGTCAGCCCGGACATGATGTTGCGCTGGAAGATCAGGAAGAACACGATCGTGGGCACGCTGGCGATGGCCAGGGCGGCGATGAAGATGTTCTCCGGCAGGCCCACGCTCAACTGGTTGAGTCCGACGTTGACGGTCTGGGCCGAGGTGTTGGTGAGCACCAGCAGGGGCCAGAGGAAGTCCTTCCAGACGTTGACCACCGCGAAGATCGACACGACGCCGAGGATCGGGCGCGACATCGGCAGGATCACCGACCACAGGGCGCGCAAGGGACCGGCGCCGTCGATCGCCGCGGCCGCCAGCAACTCCTCCGGGATCGAGTCGAAGAAGCGCTTGAGCAGGAAGATGTTGAACGCGTTGGTCACCGAGGGCAGCCAGATCACCCACGGGGAGTTCAACAGGCTCCAGTGCAGGAACGGGATGTTGTTGGCGGTGAGGTACTCCGGCAGGACCAGCACCGTGGCCGGGATCATCAGGGTCGCGAGCATCATGAACAGGATCACGTTGCCCAGGGCCGGACGCAGCTTCGAGAAAGCGTAGGCCGCGCCGATGTCGAAGACCAGCTGGAACAGCAGCGCGCCGCCCGCGTAGAGAGTGGTGTTGAACAACAACCGGCCCAGGTCGACGTCAGTCCACGCGGTCGAGTAGTTGCTCAGCTGAGGATGGGTCGGGACCAGCGTCGGCGGCACCTGGATGAACTCCTGCGCCGACTTCAGTCCTCCGGTGGCCATCCAGTACAGCGGGAAGAGGAACACCAGCGCGAACAGGACGATCATCACCCAGAAGGAGCTCCAGTAGGCGACCCGGCCCAGCGGCCGGTTCAACTGCGCCTGGGAGAACAGGGTGCGGGAAACGCTCCGCTGCTCAGCCTTCTTACGAATCTTCATGCGGGCCATGGTCTTAGTCCTGTTCCACGCGTCGGGCCAGCCACAGGTACATGCCGCCGAAGACCATGAGGACCAGCAGCAGCATGATGCCGAGCGCGGAGGCGTCGCCGTAGTTGTTGAAGTTGAACGCGTACTGATAGATCAGGTAGACGACAGAGGTCGTATTCTCCGAGCCGCCGGTGATCACGAAAGGTTCGAGGAAGAGCTGCACCGTGCCGACGATCTGCAGCATGAGCATGAGCGAGAGGATCAGTTTGGTCTGCGGGATCGTGACGTGCCAGATCCGTTTGAGGGCCCCGGCCCCGTCGAGCTCAGCCGCTTCGTAGAGCTCCCCCGGCACGCTCTGCAGCGCGGCCAGGTAGATCAGGACTCCGCTGCCCATGTTGATCCAGGTGGAGAACAGCACCAGGCACAGGGTCGAGACGATGTGGGAGGTCTGCAGCCACTGCACCGTCGGCAGGTGCAGGAAGTTGAGGATCTGGTTGAACAGGCCGGTGTTGTCCGCGCGATAGAACCAGCGCCACAGGAACGCCGCGGCCACCGTGGGCATCATGACCGGAAGGTAGACCAGCAACCGGAAGTACGAGCGGGCGTTGCGCATCTCGTTGAGCACCAGGGCCGTGATGAACGGCACCGCGTAGCCGAAGATCAGCGCGAAGAGGGTGAACAGGCCGGTGGTGCGCCACGCGGCCCAGAAGCCCGGGTCGGCGAAGATGTGCCGGTAGTTCTCCAGCCCCACCCACTTGGTGTTCCCGGCGAAATTCGTGTACTGGAAGCTCATGATCACTTCGCGGATCATGGGGTACCAGGAGAAGACCGCGAAGCACAGGACCGCTCCGGCCATGAACAGGTACCCGGTCGCGTGCCGGCGCACCCGGCGGCCCAGCGGGACGCGTTGCCGCGTGCGGGCGGCGGCCTTCACCTCGCGCGCCCTGGCCCGGGTCACGTTGATCGTTGCCATCTTCGGTCTCTGCTTTCCTTCGAGCTTGATCGGCAGGGGCGTGCGGTCCGGGCCGGGGCGCAGGCCCCGGCCCGGACCAGGAAGACTATTCCTGCGCGTTCGCCAGGATGGTGTTCGTCTGGGACGTGAAGGTGCTCAGCAGCTGCGAGATGTTGGCGGTGGGGTCGGTCAGCACCGAGAACATCACCGCGTCGCCCTTGGCGTAGATGGCCTGCGCCTGGGGCGGCTCGACCACGAGCTTCATCTTCGGCAGGGCCGAGACGTAGGTGGCGAAGTTGGCGGTGGGGATGTTCGCGTACTTGGCGACCTGGGTGGCGTTGGAGGCGGCGGTGGCGCCGTCCCACATCTCCGGCTCGGGCAGGCCGACCGGCTGGCCGAGCGAGGCCATCCGCGCGTAGTTGAACTGGCCCAGGCCCGGGGTCATGAACTCGTAGTCGACGAACTTGATCCCGGCCTCGATCTGCGCCGCAGTGTCGTCCTTGTTGAACATGTAACCGGAGCCGCCGACCAGTGTCGCGGTCTCACCGGGCATCGGGCCGACGCCGAGGTTGGTGTAGGGGACCTTGTAGTTGGCGTGGATCGCGGTGACGTTGTCCGGGGCGCCGATGTACATGCCGAGCTTGCCCGAGGCCATGTCCTGCAGCAGGTCGTTGTACTGCAGGCCCTGGTTGGTGCCCATGACGTTGTCGACGAACCGCATCTGGTGCAAGTACTGAAGCACCGAGGTGCCGGTGGAGTTGTCGAAGTTCGCACTCTGCCCGTTGGAGGTGACCATGTCGCCGCCGCGCGAGTACATCTCGGCGGTGAAGTGCCAGCCGCCGGTGTTGCCGGCGCTGTAGTCGCCGTAGCCGACGATGCCGTTGCCCAGCTTGGTGATCGCGATCGCGTCGGTCTCGACCTGGGCCCAGGTGGTTGGCGGCTGGTCCGGGTTCAAGCCGGCCTGGGTGAACAGGGAGCGGTTGTAGACCAGGCCGAGGCTGTAGTTGCCGGTCGGGATGCCGTACAGGTCGCCGCTGGCGGTGTTGCCCTGGCGGTAGACGTTGAGCAGCGAGGTCTGGATGTCGGATTCGTCGGTTATCTGGCTCTCGTACTTCTGGATGTCGACGGCCTCACCGGAGGAGATCACGTTGTCGGCGTCGGTCAGGTACGTGTAGAAGACGTTGTCCATCTTGCCGCTGGCCAGCTGGGCGTTGAAGGTGGCCGGGTTGTCGCAGGGGTTGGCGTCGTCGCTCTTGATCGTGATGTAGGGGTAGAGCTTCTCGAAGGCCTTGACGTCGTCGACCCAGCCCTGCCGGGCGGCGGTGGAGGAGGTCGGCGGCTCGCAGCCGACCGAGATGGTCACCGGCGCGTTGGTCGCCGCGGCCGCCGGGGAGTTGCCACCGGAGCCGCTGCTGCACGCCGCAGCCGCGAAGAGGGCCGTACAAGCGACCAGCGCCGGGGCCAAGGTCCTGCGTTGTCTGATTCTGTCCATGAGGGGCGGTTCCTTCTTTCGGGCGCGCCGGCAGGACGTGAGCCGTCCTCGTCCGCCGGCGGGAGAGGCGGGATGGTGCGGGATGGAGCGGGATGGAGCGGGATGGAGCGGGTGGTATTGCGGACACATGCCGCCCGCGTCTCCCCGATGTTTCGGAGAGCCGAGGCGTAGGCAGGACGATACGAGTCGACCCGAGAGATGTCCAGAGGCTCGTGCAAAAAATAAATAAGTTCGAGTCGTCTGCTTGCTTGGGATCACAATTATGCGACGACCGAGATCGATTTGAGTCCACGCATGCCACAGGCCCCCGCAATCCGCGGGGGTCGGGAGACGGCTGGGTTCAAAAACGCCCACACGCCGTCCACCCTGCCTGCTCCGCCGGCTAACGAGAGCCGGATGCCGAGTACATGGTGACTACTATCTACTACCTTCCATCCACTATCTACTGCTATTTGCTGCGCGGTCCAGTAGAGCCGCGCACGATCAACTCCGGTTCGAACAGCATCTCGTCACCGGTGACCGGATGGCCGGTGATCTGGGCGTTGAGCAGCCGAATCACGGCAGCACCGAGCGCCCGCACGGGTTGGCGCACCGTAGTCAGCGGCGGCTCGACCGCCACCATGTAGGCCGAGTCGTCGAAGCCGACCACGGACAGTTCCCCGGGCACAGTCAGCCCATGTCGCCGCGCAGCACGCAGCGCACCCAGCGCCAACGCGTCACTCGCGCACACCAGCCCCGTCACCCCCTCCGCGATCAGCCGAGCCGCCGCCGCGTTGCCGCCCTCCATCGAGAAGTTCGCATGAACGACCAGGTCACGCCACGATTGCTCACCCCCCACGGACTCCTGCCAGCGCACATACGCACCAAGCTTCCGCGCCGAGGGAACGTGCCCGGCCGGCCCCAGGATCAACCCGATCCGCTCGTGCCCGAGCGACGTCAGATGCGCGATGGCCTGGTCAGCGGCTGCGGCGTCGTCCACACTGACCCGCGGTATCCCGTCGTTCTCGTCCGCCGCATTCAGCAGCACCAGCGGAATCTTCTGTTCTCGCAGCTCACGCCCATGCTCCGGGCCCGCATCAGCGTAGCTGGCCCCGATGAACACGATCCCCGCGACATCCCGGCGCAACAGCAGCTCGATGTAGTTCGCCTCAGAGACCCCGTCCGCGGTGCGCGTGCACAGCACCGGCATCAACCCGAGCTTGCCCAGCCCGATCGAGAGCGCCTCGACCATGGCCGGAAAGATCGGATTCTGCAGGTCCGGGACCACCAGGCCGACCAGGCCGCCGGGCTCGTTCTCCGCCCGCAGCCGGGTCGGCCGCTCCAGTCCGAACACATCGAGCGCGGTCAGCACCGAGGCCCGGGTCGCCGGGGAGATCCCCGGCTTGTCATTGAGCACGCGCCGGACCGTCGCCACGCTCACCCCGGCGAACTGCGCCACATCCGAGATCTTTTTCGTCACAAGAACAGCATACAGAGTTTTGTGCAAAAAGAGTCAAGCGTTCTGCAAAAGATCGATCCCCTGGCCGGCGTCCCCAGGACCAGCCCCGGCGCTACGACTCAGCCCTGAGCGAGGGCGAACCCCAGCCGTGCCACCGATCAATCTCGATCCACGCGCTCACCCGCCCGCGATCACGAATCCGATAGCCGTCTCCGGTGTAATGCCGGGCAATCCGGTCAATATCCACCATATCGACATCATCCAAGATCTCCACGACCCGCCCCTGGAGGCTGACGTGGTCGTACCAGTTGCCATCACGCATCACCGTCAACGAGACCCGCGGATCGCGCCGCAGATAGTCCAGGCGCTTGCGCCCCTCGTCCATGTTCACCAGAATCCGCCCGTTCTCCCACAGGTACCAGGTGGCCACCGACACCGGCCCGCCACCGGGGCCGAGGGCGGTGATCACCGCGGGGTTGGGCAGGGCGAGAAACTCGGCAACCGCTGCGGTCACCGGCGACTTCGGCATTTCGCACTCCTTCAGTAGATCGAATACGTCCCACACTACTCGCGGCCCGCACTTCGATCCGTGAGGACAAAGCCCCGAAATGAACCGGTTCACCATCCCCGGCGGCTAGGATGGTCGTAGAAGACTGACGTAGCGCGACAAGCGGTAAGCGACATACGGTAGGCGACAAACGACAGGGGCGGGCATGGCGGACGGCGAACACGTTTCCAACGAGTTGTCAGGCTCGGTGACCGGAAATGTCGTCCAAGCCGGATCCATCGGCAGCGTGACCCTCGTAACCCCACCACCGCCCCCGCGCACCCCCTGGCAGGTCCCCGGCCAGTCACCCGGCTTCGTCGACCGCGAGGTAGAGGTCAACCGAGTCCTCGCCCTCCTAGACGGCGCCGCAGACCCTTCCTCATCAGCGATGATCCTCCTCAGCGGGCCGCCTGGAGTAGGCAAAAGCGAACTGGGCCACCGAATCGCGGCACTGACCCGAGACCGCTTTCCAGACGGCCAGGTATACGTACCCTGTTCCAAGTACCGCGCGCAAGGAGGCGCGATAGACCTCGGCGAGGTATACCGCAGTATCCTGTCAACGACCGGCACCGCCGAGGAGGCAATCCCGGCCTCAACCGAGGACCGCGGCGCGGCCTACCGGTCCTACACCCACGGCCGCAGAATGCTGGTGGTACTCGATGACGCAGACTTGGAACTCCACGTACGTGCACTCGCACCCGGCGGCACCGGAGCAGTCGTCGTGACCAGCCAGCGCCGCCTCGAAAGCCTGCGCGGCGGGCGAGTCCTGGCCCTATCGGTCGAACCACTGACCGCACAGGCCGGCGCAGACCTGATCGCCGAACACTTAGGCCGCGAACGCGCACAAGCCGAACCCGGGCAGGTCGCCGCACTGGTCGAGCTATGTGGCGGCTTGCCGGTCGCACTACGCGCGATCTGCGCGACACTGTCCCGCCGCCCGAGCCGCCTCCTGTCCGAAACCGTTGCCCAGCTACGAGATTCAGCCTCCCGAGCCGCACGCCTGGAGCATTCGGGCGTCTTCACCGTGTTCGATGAGGCCTACCAGTCACTACCGCAGTCCGCCGCACGCCTCTACCGACTTCTAGGCCTGATGCCCGGCACCGACACAACCGCCACAGCGCTGGCTGCCGTCGCCGGACTCCCTGACGACGACGACCTCGAATACGCCATCGATGAGCTACTAGCCTCCAGCCTCTTGGACGAAGACTCCGCCAACCGTCTCTCAGCGCACTCGCTAGTCCGCCTACACGCCGCACACCTGGCCGAACGAGTGCACTCCGAGGCCGAGCGAACCGATCTGGCCCGCCGAATCGTCCTCTGGCACCTACGTTCCGGCCAAGCAGCCGACCTAGCCATCGCCCCGATCCGGATGCGCCTCCCCGGAGACGCCGCACTCAACGAACTCACCCCCGACATCCCACCCTTCGCTGACGACGCAACCGCTCTCGCCTGGCTTGAGGCACAACACGCCGCGTTGACCGACTGCGTCCGAATCGCCGTCGACCGCGGCTGGAACGCAGCAGCCTGGCTCCTGTGCGATCCGCTGTGGGCCCTCTACCAGAACCACAAGCACTACGCGGATTGGGTCGTCTCCTTCCGCTTTGCCATCATCGCCGCCGAACGCGCCGGAGCCGACTGGGTACGCACCCGTCTACTGTGCTTACTCGGCCGTGCCCATTTCGAACAACGAGAGTTCGACGAGGCCTTCGCATGCCTGGCCACAGCCCTAGAGTCGGCCCGAGCCGGTGAGGACCGCCTACTGGAGACCTCGGTACTGGAGTTCACCGGCATCGCCCACCACGAAGCCGGCAACCCGGATACCGCCCTCGAACTGTTCGCCGCCGGTCTACAGGTCCTGACCGCATGCGCCGACAGCCCCGACGTCCGCCGCGCCGGACTGATCTTGCGCTACCGCAGCGGCCTAGCGCTCAACCTCGCCGGACGGCCGCACGAAGCCGTCACCGCACTCGAAGGCATTCGCGAGCAGGCCGATCGGAGTGATCCCCGGCTGGCCGGAAGGGTCCGCATCGCACTCGCCGAAGCCCTCCTGCGCACTGGCGACTCTGCACAAGCCCGCGACCTGGCCCTGCACTCCGCCCAGGAGGCAGGCCGCCGCAACGTCCCGTCAGACCAGGCACGAGCACTGGACCTGCTCGCCGACTGCGACTCAGCCGACGGCAACGAGGACCAAGCTCAGCAGTACCGTCAGGCCGCGCAAGAAATTCGCCACGGTCTTCAGGGCTCGCGCTCCACAGGCTCGCAGGGCTCATAGACCCTGACCACCCCGTCCCACCCTCCAACCCGAACCAACACGCCGCCCCGCAGCGCTTCCACAGCACCCTTCGGATCACCATGCCGATGGATCTCCGTCAGCAGCACCGACGGCAGAATCGCCGCGTCCACCGTTCCACGCGATTCACTGTCCGCCGCAAGGTAAACCAGCCCGAAATCGCGCACCAGCGCGACGCAGCGGCCGCCCCCGAGTGCCCGAGAGACCATCACACAGTCCACGTATCGGGCAAGTGCGTCGCGCGCAGCCTGGTCGGATTCTTGATCCGATATCAGAAGTATTTCCGCATTGTGCCGCAGAACCGGGTCGCGATCGCTGGTTTCCACTACCAGATGCCGTCCCACCTGGCCGCCTTTATCCGGCACCAACTCAGATTCCACAGCCGCCGGAAACCTGGTGACAGCCAGCCCAGCTCCGCTCGCCCCACTGTCATCCACGAAAACCACGTGCGCGGACTGGCTCCGAAAATGAACCGAGGGCGCCACCGGCGCGAGCACTCGCGGCTCTGGCGCCAACGGCCGCAGGTCCAGAAGCCCATAGGCCACTTGCCGGATCGCGCTCAACGACTGCCCAGGCAGCGCAAGAGCTGCATCCGCCGCCTCATACGCCTCGCCGCCGGGACCACAGTCGGGCGTCTGATCCAATGCCCCTCGAATCTGCTCTTCGAGCAGCTCATGAACGTCCAACCCTGGCAGCGCACTGCGGAGCGCAGCCATCGGCGAATCGGCCATGATCTCCGCGTCGTCATAGGCCCCAAACACCACGCGCGTTCCGGCCGCAGCGGCATACAACGTCACCGATCCGTGGTCCCCGATCAGCAGATCCGCAGCAAGCGTCACTGCCTCCCACTCCTCGGCCGGTATCAGCAACAAACCCGCGGCCAACGCACGGCTCAACAACCGCTCAACCTCCCACGCCCGATGCCGCGCAACGACATTCGGGTGCACAACGGCGGCAATCCGGTACTCGTCCACTGGCAACTGCGCGAGAAGCCGGACAATCAGCTCTTTACGCGACTCGAAAAGCGACCCAGGCCCCCAGGTCGAACTGAGTACGATCAGTTTCCGCGGCGCCGCCCGATCCACGTCGAGCGCCCGACGGTAGTCCGCCCTCAGATCGATTCCCGCCGCCATCCGATCCCGACAGGGATCGCCGATCACCATGGCCCGCTCAACTGCCGCCGGACATTCCCGCGCGAGGCGGGAGACCTGATCCGCATGTTCGAGCCCAATTACCCTGGGCACGACCCGCCCCTCGCGCATCAATTGGCTACCGG
>Ga0302314_10006617_pt1 | contig 20953 bp, 19 predicted proteins | sample III_Palsa_N2_3_FD_200533 | JGI IMG/M metagenome (GOLD analysis project Ga0302314, IMG submission 200533) | Peat permafrost microbial communities from Stordalen Mire near Abisko, Sweden - III_Palsa_N2_3 | ecosystem: Environmental > Terrestrial > Soil > Palsa > Peat permafrost | place: Sweden... | reverse complement strand
CCGCCCGTTCGACACCGCCAACCCCCAGCTCGACCTGCGACTGCCGGACGGATCCCGGCTGTCGGCGGTCATGGACGTCACGCTGCGCCCGGCGATCTCCATCCGCCGCGCCCGGATGGGCAAGGTGTTCCTCGCCGATCTCGTCGGCAACGGGACGATGAGCCCCGAGCTGGCCAGCTTCCTCTCGTCCGCCGTGCTGGCCAGGAAGAACATCATGATCGCCGGCTCCACCAACGCGGGGAAGACGACGCTGCTGCGGGCGCTGGCCAACCAGATCCCGGCCGAGGAGCGGCTCATTACCGTCGAACGGGCGCTTGAGCTCGGTCTCGACCACTTCCCCGAACTGCACCCCAACGCCGTCGCGTTCGAGGAACGCCTGCCCAACAGCGAGGGGCAGGGGGCCGTCCCGATGGCCGAGCTCGTCCGCCGCTCGCTGCGCATGAACCCGAGCCGGGTCATCGTCGGCGAGGTCCTCGGCGACGAGATCGTCACCATGCTCAACGCGATGACCCAGGGCAACGACGGCTCCCTGTCGACGATCCACGCGAACTCCTCGCTCGAGGTGTTCAACCGGATCGCGACCTACGCGATCCAGGCCAGCGAGCGCCTGCCGCTCGAGGCGACGCACATGCTGATCGCCGGGGCGATCGACTTCGTCGTCTTCCAGACGAAGCACAACGACTACGCCAAGGGCGGGCGGCTCCACCGGTTCGTCAGCAGCGTTCGCGAGGTGACCGGGATCGACGGGCGCGTGCTGTCCAGCGAGGTGTTCGCGCCCGGTCCTGACGGCCGGGCGATGCCGCACGCCCCGGTGTCGTGCGCGGCCGAGCTCGCCCACTACGGATACGTGCCCGGCCGAGGAGGATGGTGATGGGTTCCTTCAGCCAGACGTCGCTGCTCGCGATCGTGTGCGGCGGGATCGGCGGAGCCGGCCTTGTGCTCCTCGTGGTCGCGATCCGCGGCGTCCCGCGCAAGCCGTACGCGACCGGCCCGGGCAAGGCCGAGCGCTGGCTGCGCGACGTTCTCGGCTGGCGCGGCGCGCTCGCGCTGATCCTCGGCGCGATCACCCTCGCCGCGACCGGCTGGATCGTGGCCGGCGTGGGGGTCGCCCTGCTCGCGCTGGGCTGGCGGTCGCTCGGCGGCGCCGTGTCCGAGCGGCGCACGATGGCCCGGCTGGAAGGGCTCGCGGTCTGGACCGAGTCGCTGCGGGACACGATCGCCGGGGCGGTCGGCCTCGAGCAGGCCATCCCCTCCTCGCTGCGGGTGGCCGCGCCGACCATCCTGCGGCCGCTGGAGAACCTGGTGGACCGGCTGCACACCCGCGTGCCGATGGCCGACGCGCTGCGCCGGTTCGCCGACGACCTGAACGACCCGAGCGCCGACCTGATCATCGCGGCCCTGATCATCAACGCCCGGCTGCGCGGTCCCGGTCTTCGCGACCTGCTCGGCGCGCTCTCCGGCTCGGTCCGCGAGGAGCTGGACATGCGCCGGAAGGTCTCGGCCGAGCGGCGGTCGACCCGCCGGTCGGTCCAGATCGTCGTCGCGATCTCGGTCGGGCTGGCCCTCGGCATGGCGTTCTTCAACCACTCGTACGTGAAGGTCTACGACAGCCCGTCCGGCCAGCTCGTGCTGATCTTCGTCGTCGCCCTGTACGCGGCCGGGTTCATCTGGCTGCGCAAGCTGGCGAACTTCGAGCCGCCGGAGCGGCTGTTCGCGATTCCGTCCCTGACCGCCGGACCGGACGGGGAGGCGTGAGATGAACCCAGGCGCGCTCATCGCCGGCTCGGTGGCCGGCGCGGGACTGTTCCTCTTGGCCTTCGCGCTCATCCCGCGCAAGGTCAGCCTGTCGCGGCGGCTCGCCGCGTTCGACGCGCAGCAGTCCTCGGTCGCCCTCCCCCGGTACGCCGACCAGCTCAAGGAGAAGGACAGCACCGTCAGCCGCCGGCTGGGCAGCCCGCTGGCCGCGTTCTGCGCCGAACAGGGGTGGGAGTTCCCCTCGCTGCGGTCGAACCTGGCCCTGGCGGACAAGTCCTTCGAGAGCTTCCTGGCCCAGAAGGCGCTGCTCGGGCTCTTCGGCCTGCTGCTCGGGCCGATCATGCTCGTGGTCGCCTCGGCCGCCGGTCTGCACGTGGCGTTCGAGATCCCCATCTGGTTCGGCCTGCTGGTCGGCGCGCTGTTCTTCTTCCTGCCCGACCTCGAGGTGAAGCAGAAGGCGGACCAGCGGCGGAAGGACTTCCAGCACGCGGTCGGGGCCTTCCTCGACCTCGTCGGCATGAACCTGTCCGGCGGGCGGGGCGTGCCCGAGGCGCTGATGTCAGCCAGCGAGCTGGGCGGCGGCTGGTCGATGTCCCGGATCCGGGACGCGCTGGCCAACGCCAGGATCACCGGCCACACCCCCTGGCAGGCCCTCGGCGGGCTGGCCGAGGAGGTCAAGGTCGATGAGCTGCGCGACCTGGCGGCCGCGCTGAGCCTGGTCGCCGACGACGGCGCCAAGGTCCGCGAGTCGCTCTCGGCCCGGGCCGCGAGCCTGCGCCGCCGCCAGCTCACCGACCTCGAGGGCCAGGCCGGCGAGCGGTCGCAGTCGATGCTGATCGCCCAGATGGTGCTGGTCATGGGATTCCTGGTCTTCCTGGTCTACCCCGTAGTCCCCGCACTGCTGGGGGCCTAGCGGTGACAACGAATACACGCTCGCGTAAAGCGGCAGGAGAGAGGCAACAATGGATTACCGGAGCTATATCGCGTATGCGCGAGCATCGCTCGGCACCCACCTGGCCCGGCTGCGGTCCGCGGTCCGGGACGGCGATCGGGGCGCGTCGGCGGTGGAACTGGCCTTCATCACCGCCGGGCTGCTCGCCGTCGCCTTGGTCATCTTCGTCGCGATCAAGACGTTCGTCACCAACCAGAGCACCAGCATCGAGAACAACACCGGCCCCGCGGGAGCAGGCGGCGCCGGGGCGCCGTGACCTCGCCCACGGGGTCCGGCGGGCGTGCTGGCCCCGTTCCGACCGCGGGTCAAGCGCCGTAGAACTCGCGTTCCTCGCGCCCGCGTTCCTCGGCGTGATCATGCTGATCATCCAGTTCGGCCTGTGGTTCGACGCGCGCGAGGTCGCGCTCGCCGCCGCTCAGGCCGGCGCCCGGGTGGCCCGGGAAGAAGCCGGGACCCAGCCGTGCCAGACCGACGCGTCGGGCACGGCGGAAAACTACTACCGGGGACTCAACACCCATCTTCTCGGTGACCTCACGGCCACGGCGACCTGCGGCACCGCCGACAGCACGGGGAACGTCGGCGTCACCGTGTCCGGACCGCTCGGCTACTCGGTGTTCAGCTGGTTCGGGTCGACCTGGACGGTCACCGAGACCGTGACCGGCCCGGCCGAGTGCTTCCACCCGGCGGCCGGCGACGACACGTGCGGGGCGAACGGATGAGGATCCCGGCGATCAGCGGCGCCGACGGGGAACGGGGTTCCATGTCGGTCGAACTGGCCGTCATCGCCCCGGCCCTGGTCCTGCTCATGCTCCTGGTCGCGTTCGGCGGCCGGCTCGTCGAGGCCCGCGGCGCGATCGACGGCGCGGCCCGGGACGCGGCCCGGGCCGCGTCCCTCGCCCGCACACCGGGGGACGGCCCGCTCGGGGCGACGACGCTGGCCGAGCAGGCGGCCGCCGCCGACCTGACCGGCTTCTGCACGGGCGGCAACCTCAACGTCGAGGTGACCGGCTTCCCCGCCCTCAACGACCCGGCCCCGCTCGGCGACAACGTCACGGTGTCGGTGACCTGCGGCATCAACACGAACTTCTTCGGCCTCGGCACGCACTCGATGACCGGAACCGCCGTGGCCCCGCTCGACCCGTTCATGTGCCGGGGGGAGCAGTGTTGACCAGTGGAGCAGTGTTGACCAGTGGAGCAATGCTGACCAGTGGAGCAATGCTGACCAGCGCCGTCCGCCGCGCGGTGCGCGGTACCGTCCGCCGTGCCCGCCGCGATGACCGCGGGTCGGTCGCCGTGTTCACCGCCGTGTTCGCCTTCGTGGTCCTGCTCTTGCTCGGCCTGCTCGTCGACGGCGGCAACGATCTCAACGCCCGGGAACGCGCGGCCGACGTGGCCGAGCAGGCGGCCCGGGCCGCCGTCACCGACCTGTCGATCGGCGACCTGCACGGCCAGGGCACGCCCGAGACCCTGGCCATCGACTGGACCACCGCGTGCACGTTCGCCCAGCAGACGGTGACCGACTACGCCGCCGACGCCAACGGCGTGACCGCGATCATGGCGAACTGCGGGGAGGGCACCACCGCGCTCACGGCCACGGTCACGGTGACGGTCACGTCGACCCCGGCCATTTCCGTGCCCGCGGTGCCCGGCCTCGACAGCCCCATCACGATGACCGCGACGCAGTCGGCCACGGCCGAGTGCGGCAACGCCGACCAGCAGGAGGTGTGCTAGCGAATGGCACCGCCCATCCCCGGCCTGTCCAAGGCCGGACCCGTCAGGAAACCGGCCAGGACCCCGGCCGACATCGCCATCGGCGTCCTCGCCGTCTTCGCGCTCGCCGCGCTGACCGTGGGGGTGCCGCTCGGGCTCGTCCTGGCGTTCGGCCTGCCCGTCCCGCACACGCTGTCGCTCAGCGCGCTGACCACCCAGCTCGACCTGAGGTCCATCCTCGACATCCTCGCCGTCGTCGTCTGGCTCGCCTGGCTCCAGCTCGTGTGGTGCGTGATCGTCGAGATCCGGGCGGCGGTCCGCAACGTCGGCGTGCCCGGCCGGGTACCGCTGGCCGGCGGAACCCAGCCGGTCGCCCGCCGTCTCGTCACCGCCGCGCTCCTGCTGTTCAGCGCGACCGCCGCGCTGTCGCCCGCGTTCGCGCACAGCGCCGCGCCGCCGCGGCCCGCGCACAGCGTCTCCGCCCAGGCCCAGCCGCAGGGCACGCAGCCGCCCCTGGTGGCCCGGGACACCGGGGCCATGGCCAAGTCAAGCGCGGAGAAGATCTACGTCGTCAAGCCGCCGGCCGGCCGATACCACGAGTCCCTGTGGGAGATCGCGCAGAACCACCTCGGCGGCGGCCGCCGCTACAGCGAGATCTACGAGCTCAACAAGGACCGGATCCAGCCCGACGGCACCAAGCTCACGATCGCCTCGCTCATCCGCCCCGGCTGGGTCCTGCGCATGCCGTCCGACGCCTACGGGCCGGGCATCGAGACCGTCGCCCAGCACGTCAGGCAGGCACCGGAAACCCCTGCTCACCACGAGGACGCCCCGACCCGCCTCGACATCGCCGCGTTCACCGAGGCTCCCGCGACCGCGCACGTCACCCCGGCCCAGAGCCACGGGGCTGCGGCAGCGGCCACGGTCCGTTCACTGGAAATGAAGGAGCTGGCCGCCGCCGGCCTGCTCGCCGCCGGACTGCTTTCGGCGCTGGGACAGCGGCGCCGGGAGCGGCTGTGGCGGCGCGCCTTCGGGCGGCGGCTGGCCACGCCGGAAGGGAACGCGGCCGCGGCCGAGATGGCCCTGCGGCTCGGCGCGGACGATCCGGCCGTGGCCCTGCTCGACAACAGCCTGCGGCACCTGTCCCGGGTGAACGCGGCCCGGCGCAAGCCGGTGCCGACGGTGTTCGCGGCGCACCTGTCCGCGGCCACGCTTGACCTGTGGGTCGCCCCGCCGGACACCGACCCGCCGGCCCCGTGGACGGCCACGGGCGACGGCCAGCTCTGGCGGATCCAGACCGCCGCGGCCGGCGTCCTCGACCCCGGCAGCGCGCTCGCCCCCTATCCGGGGCTGGTCACGCTGGGCGTGAACGACACCGGGCGGGTCATGGTCGACCTGGAGGTCGCGCACGGGCTGATCGCGGTCCGCGGCCCGGCCGACACGGTTCGGGACATGCTCGCCGCGCTCGCCGTGGAGCTGGTGACGAACCGCTGGTCGGACTCGATGCGGGTCACGCTGGTCGGCTTCGGCGACGGCCTCGACAGCATCGCGCCCGACCGGGTCTTCGTGGCTTCCTCCCTTGAGGATGTGCTGCCGACCCTGGCCAAGCGGTCCGAAGCGCTCTCGGCCGAGATGTCCCTGGCGGGCGTCGACTCGGTGCTGACCGGGCGCGCGCTCGGGGCCGATCCCGGCGCCTGGGAGCCGCACTACCTGATCATGGCGACGCCGCCGACGCCGGAGCAGACCGCGCGGCTGCTTGAGCTGGCCCGGACCAGGCAGCGGACCGCGCTCGGGTTCGTCGTGGCCGGCGATGTGACGGGCGCGTCGTGGACCTGGGACGTCTCGGCCGACGGGCGGGTGAGCGCGCCCGCGCTCGGCTTCGAGCTCGGCGCCCAGCTGCTGCCGGCGGCGCAGTACGAGGCGGTCGTCGACCTGTTCCGCGAGCCCGGCGGCGGGGACCCGCCGATCTCGGATCCGGGTCTGGGCGCGGCGCCGTTCGCCCACCTGGCGCCGGGGTTCCGGGCCGCGGTCGAGGTCGGGCTGCTCGGGCCGGTCACGGTCAGCGCGCCCGGGCCGGTCGAGGCCGACCGCGTCGCCCTGGCGACCGAAGTCGTCGCCTACCTGGCCGCGCACCCGGGCGGCGTCCACCTGAACGTGCTGACCGGCGCGGTCTGGCCGCGCGGCGTCCCGCCGGAGGTGCGGGACGCGGTGCTCGGGCGGGTGGCCGCCTGGCTGGGCACCGACGATTCCGGTGACCCGAACCTCGTCACCGACTCGCCCTCCGGCCGGCTCAGCCTCGGGTCGTCGGTGCGGGTCGACTGGGACGTGTTCCGCGCGCTGGTCGCCCGGGCCGCGGCCAGCGGCGACGAGGAGGGCTGCCTGCGGCGGGCGCTCGACCTGGTCCGCGGTCAGGCGCTCGACGGGCATGACCCGTCGCGGTACACCTGGCTGACCGCCGACACGTTCGGCTACGAGGTCCCGGCGCTGGTCGCGGACAGCGCGCACCGGCTGTCGGAGCTGCGGCTCGACTCCGGTGACCCGGCCGCGGCGATGGTCGCGGCCCGGGCCGGACTGCGGCTCGCGTTCGACGACGAGACCCTGTGGCGGGACCTGCTGCGGGCCGCGGCCGCGGCCGGCTCCCCTGACCTGCTCCGGTCGGTGGTGGAGGAGATTTCCGCGCGGGCCGCCCTGGACGAGGTGCTGTCGCGGATGGCGCCGGAAACGGAAGCCCTCATCGACGAACTGATGCCGTCCTGGCGAAGCTCGGCGGCCTGATGATTGGAATGCCTGGAATGCGGGTTAGGAAGACGCTGAGCGGAGCTTCGCTCGCTGCCTTCGTTTTGCTCGGCGCGGTCGCCTGCGCCAGCGGCGGTAGCAGCGGCGGGGCCAGCGGGACCGGGGGCAGCGGGACCGGGGGCGATGCCGGCGCGCTCGACCCGTCGGGCGGGACGCCCGCGGCCAGTGCCCCGGGGACGGCCTCCTCGGCCGACGGCGCCAGCGGCCTGCGGAGCTTCGCCTTTCCCGCCGGTGTCCAGGTGCAGTTCCAGACGTCGCTGCCGGCCAGCGGCACGCAGCGCGCGGCGATGATCGGCTATGAGAACTACGTCGACTCGCTCTGGTCCGCCGTCTCTTCCCAGGGCTCGCAGGCGGTGTACCAGCAGTACATGGCGGGCAACGCGCTGACCTTCGCCAAGAGCCTGATCTCGGAGTTCAGGTCGGGCGGCTACAAGCTCAGCGGGACGATCGTTTACTACGACATCACAGTGCCCCACGTCTACTACGGCGCCGGCGCCGTCGTGGAGTCCTGCGTCGACACGTCCGGCCTGTACATGGTGAACGCCACGACCGGGAAGACCGGCAAGCCGGTCTTCGACACTACGTACCAGCACTACCAGGAGCAGGCCGCGGACGGGAAGTCCGCGGCCGGCCACTGGACCGTCAGTCACACAGAAAACTTCCCCGCATCGGGCGGGGCTTCCGCGGGAGAGTGCGTATGAGCAGGGTTCGCATGCGTAGGGCTGGTGCCCGGATCGTCGCGCCGTCGATGGTGCTGGCCGCGCTGGTAGCCGGGGGCCTGGTGGCCGGCCCGGGCGCCGGGCAGGCGCTCGCCGACGGATCGGGCGGCGTCCAGCCGCCGTCACCGCAGGGCAGCGCGTCCTCGAACGGCTCGACGTACACGTCCTCCATCGGCGGCGGGAACCCCGACCCCGCCTCGGGTACGCCGTGGACCCCGCCCGCCTGCTGGATGCAGCCCTTCTTCCCGCAGACGGAAACCTGGAAGACGGGCGACCCGTCCGGGAGCGTCACCGACGCGGACAGCTACTACTCCTGGTTCGTCAGCCAGGGCGCGTCCCCGACCCTGCCGACCGCGCAGATGACGTCGGAATTTCAGGACATCCAGAACCGGACGGCGCCCGCGGGCTGGACCGGGCCCGCGACCATCGACGCCAACGACGTCTGGTGGGCGCCGGACATGCTCAACTCCTCGACCGGGTTCGCCTGCGCCCAGGGGATGGCCGCGGCGAACAAGCTGAGCAACGGGTACATCGGCCTCGAACCGCCGCTGAAGAACGGCCAGCAGAGCCCGCTGCTCGGCGCGATCAACGTCTACGTGCTCTCGCAGATAGCACTGGCCGAGATCACGCTGCCCACGGTCTCGGTCGTCACCAGCCCGGCGTCGACCAATGAGACGAATGCCGCCGTGGTCAATACGCCCACCTACGTGGCGGTCAAGTACAAGGGCGACATGGACCCGTCGAAGATCAAGTCGGCCGGCGCCTTCGGCCTGGCCCCGATCTGGGCCAGCGTGCAGGCGACGATCGCCAGCGTGTCGGTCTCGGCGACCGGCGGCGTGTCCTCGACGACCGGCTTCAACGACCCGGGCCAGACCTGCGCGACGGTGGACGGCAAGGCGACGTCCGCGTGCAGCGTCACGTTCAGCGCGCCAAGCGGCACCGGCACCCCGGACAAGCTCCAGGTGTCCGTGACCTGGAAGGTGACCTGGAGCACGAGCGCGGGCACCGGCGGGACGTTCCCGAACACCGGATCACAGCAGGCGACCAAGACCGTGACGGTGAACGAGATCCAGTCGCAGACCTGACGCGGAGCCTTGACCTCGAGCCCGCTCTAGGCTCTATCGTTGGGCTCGTGCCCGGGGCCTCCGTGATCGGGTGCCGGCTCGACGTGCGGGATGAGGCTTCGGTCGCCGCGTGCGTCGATTACGCCTGCGACGCCTGGGGCGGCATCGACCTGCTCGTCAACAACGCGGGCATCGGCATGCGGACGGTGAATCCGGGCTTCATGTCCCAGCCGCAGCCGTTCTGGGAGGTCGCGCCGGCCGGGTTCCGCGACGTGGTCGAGACCAAGGTCGTGGGCTGTTTCCTGATGGCCCGCCAGGTCGTGCCGCTCATGCTCGCGGCGGGCGGCGGGCGGATCGTCAACATCTCGATGAACGAGCAGACGATGACCCGGCGGGGTTTCGTGCCCTACGGGCCGGCCGGGGCCGGGGTCGAGGCCCTGTCGCGGGTCATGGCGGCGGACCTGGCCGGCACCCAGGTGACGGTCAACACCCTGCTGCCCGGGGGCGCCACCAGGACCGGGATGATCCCCGACGACGCTCCGGCCGAAGTCCAGGCTGGCTTGCTCGACCCGGCCGTGATGGGACCGCCGATCGTATGGCTCGCCTCGGCCAGGGCCGCGGGCGTCCACGGCCAGCGCATCGTGGCCACCGAGTTCGGGCCGGAGTCACCCCCGCTTGGCTCCGGTGTACGAGCGGGGCGGGTGCGACTGGTGTGACAAGAGCGGAGGGCCAGGGATTCGAACCCTGGAAGACTGTCACCAGTCTTAGCGGTTTTCAAGACCGCCGCCATCGGCCACTAGGCGAGCCCTCCTACGGTGACAACTTTACGCGAGCGGAGACCCGGGCGCGGCCCCTGATACGGAACTTCGGGGGCGGGCGAAGCCGTCGGCGACGAGGGCGGCCAGGGTCAGGTAGGCGTCGGCCGTTTCCTCGTTGAGCATCTCGAGTTCCACTTCGGCGCCCTCCTCCAGATGCGGGTCGTAGGGAACCCGGACGACCGCGCGGCAGCGGGCGGCGAAGTGCTGCTCGAGGCGGTTGAGGTCGACCGTGGACTTGCTCTTGCGGCGGATGGCGGACAGCACCACGACGCCGCCGCGGACCAGGTCGCCGTAGTCGTGGGCGTCGAGCCAGTCCAGGGTCGCGCTCGCGCTGCGGGCGCCGTCCACGGACGGGGAGCTGACCAGGACGATCTGGTCGGCCAGCTCCAGGATGCCGGCCATCGCCGAGTGCAGCAGCCCGGTGCCGCAGTCGGTGAGGCAGATCGAGTAGAAGTGATCGAGGACGCCGACGACGGCCCGGTAGTCGTCGGCGCTGAACGCGACCGAGACGCCCGGATCGCGGTCGGACGCGAGGATCTCCAGCCTGCTCGGCGCCTGGGAGGTGAACGCCCGGACGTCGGCGTAGCGGTGCACCAGGGCCCGGTTGGTCAGCAGGTCCCTGATCGTCGCCGAGGTCTGCAGCCGGACCTTGTCCGACAGCGTGCCGCGGTCCGGGTTGCCGTCTACCGCGACCACCCGGTCGCCGCGCAGCGACGCCAGCGTCGAGCCGAGTCCGACCGTGACCGTGGTCTTGCCCACGCCGCCCTTGAGGCTCAGCACCGCGACCCGGGTATGGCCGCCGGCGACCGGCGTGCGAGCTCGTTCCTCCAGCTCGCGGCGGCGGATGCTCGCGGCCGAATCGCCGACCCGGATCAGGCCGCCGCTCGCGCGGTACACCGTCCGCCGCCAGCCGTCGTCGGGGGTCGCCCGCTTACCCGGCAGCAGCAGGTCGGACGTGAGGGCGTCGGCGGTCGGGCGCGGCGGCGGCACGTCGGTGGCGACGCCCGCGTCGCCAGTCGCGGCTTCGCGGACCGCTGGCGGCGCGGCTAGCGGCTCGCCGGGCGCGTGGCGGCCGATGCCGCCGCGCACCTGTGACCACGGCACCGCCGGGCCGTACCGCGGCGGCGCCGCCTCCGGGGCACGGGGCGCGACATACGGGTCCGGCGTCCACGTGGGCCGGGGGCTCACCGGCCGCTGAGTCTGGTACGTCCAGCGCTGCTCGTACTCCTGGGGAGGCTGAGGGGGCTGGGGAGTCTCATGTGGGGGCCGGGAAGTTTGAGACGCCTGGGGCGATGAATACGAGGGATAGGGCCACGAGCGCGCACCCGGCTCGTCGGCCGGATCGCGGGGCGCCCCCGGATGACGGGCCGTCCCCGGATCGCGGGCCGTCCCCAGATTATTGGGCGCTTCCGGATCGCGGCCTGACGGAAGCTCCGCCCTGCCGCTGCCCAAGTTCAGCGGCGGAGGCTCCAGTGGCCGCGGCTCGCGCGGCGAAACTTCACGTCGCGAAGACTCCAGCGGTGGCGGAGCCGGCGGCCCGGACTCCGGCGACGGAGGCGGCAGCGATGGGGGCTCGGCCGACGGAGCTAGCCGCGCTCGCGATTCCGGCTGCTGGAGCGCCGGCTGCGGGGGTAGTTGTGATTGCCGGGGTGACTGTGGCTGTGGCAGCGACTCCGGTTGTGGCTGCGGTTGTGGCTGCGGTTGTGGCTGCGGCTGCGGCGCGAGAAGGTCGGGCGCGAACAGCTCGGACGACATCGGCGCGGGCGGGAACAGCTGCGGTGACAGCCGGGCCGGCGGAGGGGCCGCAGGCATCTCCGGATAGCCAGGATCGGGCAGCGCGCCCGCGTCGGGCAGCTGCTCCATCACCGGCAGGTCAAAGGCCGTCTCGTCCTTCGCGGGCGCCGCCTTCTGGTCGAGGCGCTGCCAGTCGGGTAGCCAGTCCCCCGACTGGCCGGGAGCATCGCGCTCCGTCCGAGGATGGCTGGAAGCGCTGGAAGAGAACGGGTAGAGCTCCGTGTTCTCTCGCTCGCCGGTCTCGCGTTCGCCGGTCTCGCGTTCGGCCGACGTCTCGGTTTCGTCCTGCTCGTTCGGTGTCATGGGCCGCCCCAATGGCCACTCGCATGGCCGCTAACCTTGCCTTTCATTGGCGTGCCTCCGGGGGTACGGGAGGTCCCCCCGGACGATCACCAACTGCCCTTGCCCTACTGCATGCCCTATATCTTCGCTTTATATCGGGCATGCCCGTCACTGGCGTTCTCGCTCAAGGAGGCAGCTATGCACGCGATCGTCATCGCCGAGCCGGGAGGTCCCGAGGTTCTCGAGTGGACCGAGGTGGAGGACCCGCGGCCGGCCCCGGACGAGGTCGTGATCGACGTGGCCGCGGCCGGCGTCAACCGGGCCGACATGATGCAGCGGCAGGGGTTCTACCCGCCGCCGCCGGGCGCGCCGCCCTACGTCGGCCTCGAGTGCTCGGGCACGATCTTGGCCGTGGGGGCCGAGGTCACCGGCTGGCGGCCCGGCGACGAGGTCTGCGCGCTGCTGGCCGGCGGCGGCTACGCCGAGCAGGTCGCGGTCCCGGCCGGCCAGCTCCTGCCGGTTCCGGTGACCACGACGCTGACCGAGGCCGCGGCCCTCCCCGAGACGGCCTGCACCGTGTACTCGAACGTCTTCATGGGCGCTCGCCTCACCGACGGCGAGACCCTGCTCATCCACGGCGGGGGCAGCGGCATCGGCACGATGGCGATCCAGCTCGCCAAGCACGCGGGCGCCATCGTGGCGGTCACCGCCGGCTCGGCCGAGAAGCTCGACGCCTGCCGCAAGCTCGGGGCGGACATCACGATCAACTACCGCGAAGAGGACTTCGTCGCCGCGCTCAAGGACGCGACCGACGGCCGGGGCGCGGACGTGATCCTGGACATCGTCGGTGCCGCCTACCTGGCCCGCAATATCGCCGCCCTCGCGCCCGACGGCCGGATCGCGAACATCGGGATGCAGCAGGGCCGCAAGGCGGAACTGGACCTCAGCGCCCTCATGGCCAAGCGGGGCACGATCATGTCGACCACGCTGCGGGCGCGCCCGGCGGCCCAGAAGGCGGAGATCGTCGCGGCGGTCAGGGCGAACGTCTGGCCCCTGGTCGAGGCGGGCGTGATCCGTCCCGTCATCGACCGGGAGCTGCCGCTGACGCGGGCGGCCGAGGCCCACCGGATCATGACCGAGTCGACTCACCTGGGCAAGATCCTGCTGCGCCGGTTATCGCCGCGCGGGCGCGCTCAGAGCACGCCCGCCGGCGACGGTCGTCATCCTCGGGGGCGACGCGATGAGCCGCGCGCACCCGATAGCTTGTTAGCCATGAGCGACGAAATCAGCCCACAAGACCAGGGCAGGCCGCAGGTCGTCGTAGTCGGTCCCGACGGGATGGCCTTCGGAAGCGGCCAGGAAGACGCGGAGAGCAGCCCGGCCGAGCGGCCGATCACCGAGATGGTCGAGCAACCCGCCAAGGTCATGCGGATCGGCTCCATGATCCGGCAGCTCCTCGAGGAGGTTAAGTCCGCGCCGCTCGACGAGAAGAGCCGGGCGCGGCTGAAGGAGATCCACCAGAACTCCATCAAGGAACTCGAGGACGGCCTCGCACCGGAGCTTGTCGCCGAGCTCGACCGGCTGTCGCTGCCGTTCGATGACGACACGCCGAGCGAGGCCGAGCTCCGAGTGGCCCAGGCTCAGCTGGTCGGCTGGCTCGAGGGCCTCTTCCACGGCATCCAGACCACGCTTTTCGCGCAGCAGATGGCGGCGCGCGCCCAGCTCGAGCAGATGCGCCGCGCGCTTCCGCCCGGGCTCATGCCGGCCCAGGAGGAGCAGGAGCAGCAGCCGCACCGCGGCTCTGGTCCCTACCTTTGACTGCCTGACCTCTTCACCACGGAGCCGGACTTCACGCTGGAGCCGGACTTCATGCCCGATCCGGTCTGACTCCTCGTTTCGGCCTTACCCCAGGGACCCCGAGCGATCCCTAGGGACGGCCGTAGCGGAGGCGGGCGAGCCACGCGGCCGCCTCCGCGAACTCGAGGTCGGACGTGCCCGGGCGGACCTGGGTCTGCCCTCCGTCGCTGCGCGGGTAGCTCCCGAGGAACCGGACCTCGGCACAGACCCGGCGCACGCCCATCATCGCCTCGCCGACCCGGCCGTCATCAATGTGCCCTTCACAGTCGACGAAGAAGAAGTAGCTACCGAGGCCGTCGCCGGTCGGCCGCGACTGGATCGTGGACAGGTTGATACCGCGAACGGCGAACTCGGTGAGGATCTCCATCAGGGCACCCGGGTGGTCCTCGCCAAGGAACGCGGCGACCGAGGTCCGGTCGGAACCCGACGGCGCGGGCATCGAGCCCGGGCGCCCCACCTCGACGAACCGGGTGACCGCGTTCGACCGGTCGTGCACGTCGGGGACGAGAACCGTGAGGCCGTAGGTGACCGCTGCCGCCGGCGACGCCAGCGCGGCGTCCAGATCGCCTTCGGCGACCCGGCGCGCGGCTTCGGCGTTGGACGCGAACGGCAGCCATTCGCGTCCGGGAATCGCGGTCGCGAGCCACCGGCGGCACTGACCCTCGGCCTGCGGGTGGCCGCCGACGGTCTTCACGTCCGTGAGAGCCGTCTCAGCCCGCGTCAGCAGGGCGAACTCGATTGGCAGCCTGGTCTCGGCGCGGATCAGCAGATCGCCGGCCCGGGCTAGATCGTCGACGGTGGCGGTGACGATGCCCTCGACGGAGGACTCGATCGGGACCACTGCCCGTTCCGCGTCACCCGAGCGGACGGCGGCAAGCGCGGCGCCGATCGTGGGACAGGACACCGGCTGCACGTCGCCAGCGGGCCGGGAGGCGGACAGCTTGGCCACGGCCGCTTCGGTGAACGTCCCCTCCGGGCCGAGATAGGCGTAACGCATAGCCCCCATCATGCCGCAGCGGATCTCATGCCGTGGCCGGCGCGCGCCTCGACACCCGGACCGACGGCTCGGGATCAGCCTCGGCCGGCGCCGTGCCCAGCTGGGCCGAACGCACCGCCTGAGACTCCTCGGGCGACAACTCCTGGCCGCCCTTGCCCGCCAGGACCGGCTTGGCGTAGGTCCGGGTCTCGGCTCGCCCGTTGATGGAGCTGAGCACCACCCCGTCGCCGAGGGAGTTGAGCAGCGCGACGGAGAAGGACAGCTGTCCGGACATCTCGTTCAGCGCGTCGTACCTGATGATCCCGACGTTCCGCAGCGACCGGGGGTCCACCGTGCCGTGCGACCCGACGGCGCCGCGCACCAGGTCACGGCATTCCCTGACGGCCCGGCCTGCCCGTCTGCTGGCGATCACCCCGATCACGATGCCGATAATCCCTGACAGCACTCCCGCCCCAGCAATCGCGATCACTATCACGATCAGCACTATACCTATCACTTACGGTCGTGACCGGGCGCCGCTCGGGAGCGGGCCCGGGTGATCAGCCGAGCCGGGTCGCTAGCGCCAGTCCGACCTCGGCGAACTGGCGGGCGCGGTGGAGCTGCGCACCCAGATCGGTGCCGGTCGCCCGGTGGGCCATCTCCACCTCGACCTCGAGAATGCGCATGCCCTTGCGGGCCAGGTCGATCGTCATCGCCGTCTCCACGCCGAACCCCCGGGCCAGCGGGCGGGCGGCCTCGAAGGCGGCGCGCGACAGGCAGCGCTGGCCGTTGAGCGGCTGGGCCGGCGCCCATCCGGTCGCCCGCCTGATGCCACCGCCGGACAGCCGGACCACGAAGCCGTGACCGCCGAGCTTGACCCGGGAGGCGAAGGCCGCGATCGTCACGTCCGCCTCGCCCGCGGCGACCGGCGCGATCAGCGGGCCGGCGCAGGCCGCGGTGGCGCCGAGGTCGGCATCGAGGAAGAGCAGGTGGCGCGGGCCGTCCGCCGGCTGGCGCCGGTCGATCTGGCTGACCTCTACGGCGCCGACCGCCATCGCCATGCCCTTGCCCCGGTTCTTGCCGTAGCGCAGGGCGCGTGCGCCCGCGTCCAGCGCGGCCTGCCAGGTGCGGTCGGCCGAGCCGTCATCGACGACGACGACCACGTCGACGCCGGGCAGCGTCCTGGCCGCCTTGACGGTATCGGCGATGCGATCCGCCTCGTTGTACGCGGGGATGACTACGGCCACCGGTGGCATGAGCCGATGTTAGCCGGTGCCGGCGGGAGCGGAGCGCGCGAGACCGGGGTCAGCCGCCGACGTAAGCGGCGAGGTGCTCGCCGGTGAGGGTGGAGCGGGCGGCGACGAGGTCGGCGGGCGTGCCCTCGAAGACGATACGGCCGCCGTCGTGGCCGGCGCCCGGGCCGAGGTCGATGATCCAGTCGGCGTGGGCCATGACCGCCTGGTGGTGCTCGATCACGATCACCGACTTGCCCGCGTCGACCAGCCGGTCGAGCAGGCCGAGCAGCTGCTCGACGTCGGCGAGGTGCAGGCCGGTGGTGGGCTCGTCGAGGACGTAGACGCCGCCCTTCTCGGATAGGTGGGTGGCCAGCTTGAGCCGCTGCCGCTCGCCGCCGGACAGCGTGGTGAGCGGCTGGCCGATGGTGAGGTATCCGAGCCCGACGTCGGCGAGGTGGCCGAGGATCGCGTGGGCGGCCGGCGTGCGGGCGTCGCCGGCGCCGAAGAACTCCTGGGCCTCGGCCACCGGCATCGCGAGGACCTCGCTGATGTCGCGGCCGCCGAGGTGGTACTCGAGCACCGACGCGTCGAACCGCTTGCCCTCGCACTCCTCGCAGGTGGTGGCGACGCCGGCCATCATCGCCAGGTCGGTGTAGATGACTCCGGCCCCGTTGCAGGTCGGGCAGGCGCCCTCGGAGTTGGAGCTGAACAGCGCGGGCTTGACGCCGTTGGCCTTCGCGAAGGCCTTGCGGACCGGGTCGAGCAGCCCCGTGTACGTCGCCGGGTTGCTCCGCCGCGAGCCCCGGATCGCCGCCTGGTCGATCGACACCACCCCGGCGCCGGCCGGGATCGACCCGTGCACCAGTGAGCTCTTGCCCGAGCCGGCCACCCCGGTTATGACGGTGAGCACCCCGAGCGGGATGTCGACGTCGACATCCCGCAGGTTGTGCTCGGTCGCGCCGCGGATCTCCAGCGTGCCGGCGGGCGACCGCACCTTCTCCTTGAGCGCCGCCCGGTCGTCGAAGTGACGGCCGGTGACGGTGCCGCTGGCCCGCAGCCCGTCGACGCCGCCCTCGAAGCAGACGGTGCCGCCCGCCGCCCCGGCGCCCGGGCCGAGGTCGACGACGTGGTCGGCGATCGCGATCGTCTCCGGCTTGTGCTCCACGACCAGCACCGTGTTGCCCTTGTCCCGCAGCCGGAGCAGCAGTCCGTTCATCCGCTCGATGTCGTGCGGGTGCAGGCCCACGGTCGGCTCGTCGAAGACGTAGGTGACGTCGGTGAGCGAGGAACCCAGGTGCCTGATCATCTTGACCCGCTGTGCCTCTCCGCCCGACAGCGTGCCCGACGCCCGGTCGAGCGCCAGGTAGCCAAGGCCGATCTCGGCGAACGAGTCGAGCATCTGCTCCAGGGTGGCCAGCAGCGGCGCCACCGACGGCTCATCCAGCCCGCGGACCCAGTCAGCCAGGTCGCTGATCTGCATCGCGCACGCGTCGGCGATGCTGATGCCCTTGATCCGCGAGGACCGCGCCGCCTCGGACAGGCGAGTGCCGCCGCAGTCCGGACAGACGGTGAAGGTGACCGCCCGGTCCACGAACGCCCGGATGTGCGGCTGCATCCCCTCGCGGTCCTTGGTGAGCATCGACGCCTGGATCCTGGGGATCAGCCCTTCGTAGGTCATGTTGATGCCCGCGATCTTCACCCTGACCGGCTCGTGGTGCAGGAAGTCGTGCCGCTCTTGCTGGGTGAACGTGCGGATCGGCTTGTCCGGATCGAAGAAGCCGGACTCGGCGTAGAGCCGGGAGTTCCAGCCGCCCCCCGTGTACCCGGGCACGGTGATCGCGCCCTCGGCGATCGATCGGGCGTCGTCGAAGAGCTGGCTGAGGTCGAGGTCGGAGACCGTGCCCCGGCCCTCGCAGCGCGGGCACATGCCGCCGGTGCGGGTGAAGCTGCGCTGCTCCTTCACGGTCTTCCCGCCGCGCTCGAACTTGACCGCGCCCGAGCCGCTGATCGAGGCGACGTTGAAGGAGAACGCCTGCGGCGAGCCGATGTGCGGCTGGCCGAGCCGGCTGAACAAGATGCGCAGCATCGCGTGGGCGTCGGTGACGGTGCCGACGGTGGAGCGGGTGTCGGCCCCCAGGCGCTGCTGGTCGACGATGATCGCGGTCGTCAGCCCTTCGAGCACGTCGACCTCGGGCCGGGCCAGCGTCGGCATGAAGCCCTGCACGAAGGCGCTGTAGGTCTCGTTGATCAGCCGCTGCGACTCCGCGGCGATCGTGCCGAACACCAGCGAGCTCTTGCCCGACCCGGAAACGCCGGTGAACACCGTGAGCCGGCGCTTGGGGATCTCGACGCTGATGTCCTTGAGGTTGTTCACCCGCGCCCCGTGTACGCGGATCAGGTCGTGCCCGCCGGTCATGGTCGCTCCTGGGGTCGTCGGTCTCGCGGGAAGTCCAACCGTCAGGCTAGCTGCGGCTCGGCCGTCCGTGCTTCTCGATTCCTGACCGGCCTGGTCGCCTGCTTCGCGACGCAGGACGGGATTCCCGCCGTCACGTCCGCCGCGCGGCGGAAGGCGCTTGGCGACAGGCCGACCAGTTCGGTGAACCGGGTGCTGAAGCTGCCGAGCGATGAGCAGCCGACCGCGAAGCAGACCTCGGTGACGCTGAAGTCCCCCTGGCGCAGCAGCGTCATCGCCCGCTCGATGCGCCGGGTCATGAGGTAGCTGTACGGCGACTCGCCGTAGGCGAGCCGGAATTCCCGGCTGAAGTGACCGGCCGACATGCTCGCGCCGCGGGCGAGCGCCTCGACGTCCAGCGGCTGCGCGTACTCCCGGTCGATCCGGTCGCGGACACGGCGCAGCCGCGCGAGGTCGCGCAGGCGCTGAGCCGCGGCTGTACTACTGGTCACCTGCGAAATCATGCCACGTCGAGCCGGGTTTGCCGACGTTACGCCCGCCAGCGCTAGTTACTGCCGGGGAAGTCGGCGACGGTGAACACCGCGTCGAGCCCGGTCACCCGCAGGATTTTCTGGACCGCGGGCCGGGGCGCGGCGAGTTCCAGCTCACCGCCGCGTTCCCGGGCCTGGCGCAGGCCGGAGAGCAGCACGTTCATGCCGGTGGAGTCGCAGAACTCCACTCCCGACATGTCGACGATGACACGAGACGCCGGGGCGGCACTGTCGATGACCGCGGCGAGTTCGCTTTGTAGCCGCGGAGCGGTATAGAGGTCGATTTCCCCAGTCGCGATGACAAGCTCGTGATCGCCCTGAGACCGACTTGAGACATTCAGCTCCACGGCGGAACCATACCGCCCCTTGCGGGCGGAATGCTAGCCGCGACCGCTCCGAGTGTGTCTTAATTCACATGCTGTTAACACATGTCCATTGCCGTATCGCCACGTAACACTCAGCGATGTCTTAACATTCGCCCAGCTGACTTTCAACCGGCTCAAGCGGCGTGATCGCCTTCGTAGGCCCCCCGGTCGGGCATCGCCGACGGCTCGCGCCCGATCGGGCAGCAGATGGCCCGCGGCCCGCCCCGGGACCCGGCGAGCTCACCACCGGGAACCGGGATCACCTCGATGCCCGCGGCCTCGAGGCGCGCGTTGGTGACGACGTTTCGCTCGTACGAGACCACCCGGCCCGGGTCAAGGGCGAGCAGGTTGCCCGCGTCGTCCCACAGGTTGCCCGCCCCCGGCCAGGCCGAGCCGCCGGTCTCGATGACCCGCAGTCGTTCGAGCCCCATCGCCTGCGCGGCGGCCTCGAGGAACGGCTGCGGGTAGGACAGGCGCAGCCCGCCCGCGCGCGGGGTGATCGTCCGGGCCACCAGCGAGTAGGCCAGGGCGGGGCGCATCATCACGATGTCCGGTCCGACCAGCGTGCACAGTGTGTCCAGGCAGTCCGGAGCACCGGGATCGGTGAGTACCGCGAGCACGGTGTGCGCGAGCCCCGCGTCGAACACCCGCCGGGCCAGCCGCTCCATGCCGGCCGGCGAGGTCTGCGAGCCGATGCCGATGGCGACTACCCCGGGCGCCAGCAGCAGCACGTCACCGCCGGCGAGCAGCTCGCAGTCCGGCTCATACAGCCGCTTGGTCCCGGCGAACATCGGGTGGAAGCCGAACACGATCGCGGCGAGCTCCGCCTCCGGCCGCCGCCCCGACGGGCTGGTGACCGCGACCCGGTCGCCGATCCACACGCAGGTGTCGCGGGCGAAGACCAGGTTGGGCAGCGGGTCGATGACGTAGTCCCAGGCGCCGAGCAGGCCGAAGACCGCGCCCCGGCCACCGCGGAACTCGTCGCGGGCCAGGCCGAGGATGAGCACCTGGCCGAGCTCCTCCGGGCGCAGCTCCTCCAGGTACGACCGGAGCAGTCCCCGGAGCTCCTCGCCGAGCCTCGGGTCACTGATCGCCGACTCGATCGCCTGCCGCCGCGCGGACGCGTACTCGAGCGCGTCCTGCAGCAGCTCGGTGAGGTAGAGCACCTCGACCCCGTGGGCGCGCAGCACCCCGGCGAACGAGTCATGCTCGGCCTGGGCCCGCTCGGCCCAGGGCAGGCCGGCGAACAGCATCCCGGACCTGTGCCGAGGCGTGACCCGGCGCAGCTCCGCTCCCGGACGGTGCACGACGACCGCGCGCAGCCTGCCCACTTCGCTGTCTACGCCGTGGGAGCTGCGTACTCCATACATTTCGGACACGAATCCCCCCGGACACGCATCATTCACGTCCATCCCCAACGGGGATTATCACCAATTCCGGACGTGCTTACGCATCCCGCGACGATGCGATTACCAGACCCGGCTCATCGCGGGCCTCGCTGGCCGCCACGTTCGCTGTGGTGTCGGGTTGACCGGAGTCGGCATGCTCACCCTCCGTGCTCAGCGCGAGCTCAGCCCAGACCGTCATCCCGCCCACGCCGTCGGCCGACGGATAGGCTCCCCAGCGGAGCGACAGCCGCTCGACGATGCCCAGGCCGCGCCCGCCGACCGCGGAGCTGCCGGGCTCG
>Ga0302314_10006616_pt1 | contig 20953 bp, 23 predicted proteins | sample III_Palsa_N2_3_FD_200533 | JGI IMG/M metagenome (GOLD analysis project Ga0302314, IMG submission 200533) | Peat permafrost microbial communities from Stordalen Mire near Abisko, Sweden - III_Palsa_N2_3 | ecosystem: Environmental > Terrestrial > Soil > Palsa > Peat permafrost | place: Sweden... | reverse complement strand
GCGCGCACCATCAGCTTGTGGCTCAGCGCCTCCGCATCGGCCGGCGGCTCGCGTTCGGTGGGCAAGAGGAATTCAGAGAGTCGAGTCATGCGAGTGGGTAGCGTAACGGGGTGGGTCCTGGACCTGCGGCTGGGGCGCTCTGATAGAACGGTCCGGCCACACAAGAATGGCCCCAAAACAGAGATCTGATCCCACGAGATCCAGTCGACAGGAGCAAACATGGCCTTTTCAGTTCCGCCCCTCACTTACGACTTCGGCGCGCTCGAGCCGCATATCGACGCGCTGACGATGGAGATCCATCACGACAAGCACCACGGTGCTTACGTGGCCAACGGCAACAAGGCGATCGAAGGCACCGAATGGGCCGACAAGACCGCCGAGGAGATCCTCACCTCGAAGGCGGCCCTGGACGTCCCAGCGATCCGCAACAACATCGGCGGGCACTACAACCACTCCCTCTTCTGGGAGACGCTCAGCCCGAACGGCGGCGGCGAGCCCAGCGGCGACCTGGCCGAGGCGATCAACGCGACCTTCGGTTCGTTCTCAGATTTCCAGGAGAAGGCGAATGCCGCCGGCGTGGGCCGCTTTGGCTCCGGCTGGTGGTGGCTCGTAGCCAACGACGGTGGCGTTGAGCTGATCTCTACCCCGAACCAGGACACGCCGCTGATCGACGGCAAGACGCCGCTGCTGGGCGTCGACGTCTGGGAGCACGCGTACTACCTCAAGTACCAGAACCGCCGCCCGGACTACCTGGCAGCGATCTGGAACGTGATCGACTGGGCGAAGATCGCCGAGCGTTACGCCGCAGCCTGAGCCGCTGCTTCTGCCGGTGGTCATGCAAGACCACCGGCAGACCCTGCCGGTAGATGGACCTGGTGCTCGCGTGCGCTCTAGGCGCGGGTGAAGCGCCGGCCCGTAACGGGTGACAGCGCCTCGTCGAGCCGAGCCGCAGCCTCAGGCTCCTTGGCCGCTTCCGCCTCGAGCATCGCCAGACGCTCGGGAGTCATCGCGGTGACGTCCTCGTTCTCAGCGATCCAGGCGCTCGCCTCGGCCGCCGCGGCCTCATCGCGAACCACCCGCTTGCCAGCGGCGTAGTACTTGTCGATCTCCTTGAAGAGCTCGTCAACGAGCTCCGCGGTGGGGACCTTGCGCAGCCCTTCGCCCTTGGCGTAGATCACGCCCATGTCCTTGGCACCACTGATGCCGAAGTCCGCGTGGCGGGCCTCGCCGATGCCGTTCACACCGCAGCCGAGCACCGAGACTTCGATCGGGTCGTCGTAGGCCTCGAGGCGCTTCTCAACCTCGGCAACGACCGTGTCCATGTCGAATTGGAGCCGGCCGCACGTCGGGCAGGCGATCAGCACCGGCCCCTTCTGACGCAGTTTCAGGGCCTTGAGGATCTCCCACGCGACCTTGACCTCCTCCTCCGCCTGGAAGGTGGAGAGCGAGATCCGGATCGTGTCGCCGATCCCGTCGGCGAGCAATGTTCCGAGCCCGACGGCCGACTTCAGCGAGCCGGACCACTTCGTGCCCGCCTCGGTCACGCCGAGGTGCAGCGGGTATGGGATCCGCTCCGAGAGCAGCCGGTTGGAGGCGATCGTGTTGGGCACGCTCGTCGACTTCATCGAGACCTTGAAGTTCGTGAAGTCGAGTCGCTCCATCAGATCGACGAACTCGACGGCAGCTGTGACAAGCGCCTCCACCGGGTTGTCGTACTCAAGATCAAGCAGGTGCTCGGGCAACGAGCCCGAGTTGACGCCGATCCGCAAAGGCGTACCCAGCGTCTTGGCCTTGGCGACCACCTCGGCGACCTTGTCCGGACCGCCGATGTTGCCCGGGTTCAGGCGGATACAGGCGGCCCCGGCGTCGAGCGCCTTCAGCGCCAGCGTGTAGTTGAAGTGGATGTCCGCGATGATCGGGATCGGCGACTCGCGCACCAGCGTCTTCAGCGCTTCAACGTCCTGGTCACGCGGAACGGCGCAGCGCACGATGTCGGCGCCGGCTTCCGCGACCCGCTTGATCTGCGCCAGCGTGCGCGTGACATCGGCGGTTTCGGTCTTCGTCATCGTCTGCACAGCGACCGGAGCGCCGCCGCCGATCGGGACATTGCCAACGTGAATCTGGTGCTTGGAGGCCATGGCTCGAGTCTAGTGAACCGCCGGGAGGCCGTTTGCACCGGTCCGGGGTGAATCAAGGAAACTTCCAAAATGGGAGCTGAGAATGAGTTGATCGAGCGGGTGAAGCTGATCTGCGGCGATCAGCATGTGATGACCGACCCCGCGCTGCTCTCGACCTATCGATCAGACGGCATCCGCCGCGACTGTCCGCTTCCGGCCGCCGTGGTGCTGCCCGGCGACGCGACCGAAGTCGCGAGCGTCGTGCGCGCCTGCGCCGACACAGATCTCCCCTACGCGGTTCGCGGCGCCGGCACCAGCGAGTCAGGTGGCGCGCTGCCACCGGAGGGTGGTCTGCTGATCGTGCTCACGCGCATGCGGCAGATCCTCTCCGTCGACCTGGATGACGATGAGATCACGGTGCAGCCGGGCGCGACCACCGACGCCGTCAGCCGCGCGGTCGCGCCGACCCACAGTTTCCTCAGCGACGGCGTCAGCACGGTCGGCGGCGCGGTCGCGGAGGGCACGGTCACCGATCAGCTCACCGCCATGCAGCTGGTCGCCGCGGACGGCACGCTCGTGCGGGTCAGCACTCGCGAGCCTGGGTACGACGTCTGCAGCGCCTTCCACGGTTCGCGCGGGACACGCGGGATTGCGGTGGCGCTCACGCTCCAGCTGGAGCGGGTGGGACAGGCCATCGGTGGCTGAGACGGTCACGCCGCAGAGCATCTCGGAGGTGGCCGCCGCGCTTGCAGGCGCGGCCGGCGAACGGCGCCCGGTCCGGATCGTCGGCGGTGGCACCAAGCTCGGTTGGGGGCGCCCGGCACCGCGTGACGCGCTGCACCTGCGCACCGACCACCTCTCACGGACGATCTCCCACACGTCTGAGGGGCTGACCGCCTCAGTCGGCGCCGGAACACCGCTGGCGCGGGCTCAGGGTCAGTTCGCGAAGGCCGGCCGGATGCTCGCGATTGACCCCCAGTTGGGGCTCGGGCAGCGTCCGGCGGCGACGCTGGGTGGCGTGATCGCGACCGCTGACAGCGGCCCGCTGGCGCACCGCTATGGACCACCACAGCGGCAGCTGGTCGGTGTGACGGTGGCGCTCAGCGACGGCAACGTCATCCGCGTCGGCTCACGCGGGGACGACGAACAGAATGGTTATGACCTCACTCGGCTGCTGACCGGCTCGTTTGGGACGCTGGGCGTGATCGTCTCTGTCGACGTCCGGCTCCAGCCGCTGCCGGTGCGCACCGCCACGGCGCTCGCGTCGACTGACGAACCACAGGTGATGCGCGACGCGGTGCTGCGTCTCGCCACCCAGGCGCGCGAGTGCGAAGCCTTCGACGTGGCCTGGCGTGACGGCCGTGGCGGGCTGCTCGCGCAGCTGTCCGGCGACGCCGCCGAGGCCAGGGCAACTCGCTTTGCGGAGGCGATGGTTGCCGCCGGTTTGCGGCAACCTGACGTGCGCACCAGTGACACCTCGCTGTGGGCCCGCCAGCGGGCGGGCCAGCGTTCCACCGATCATGCCGTGCTGCGCGTCCATGCCAGGCGCTCGCAGCTCGACCAGGTGCTGAGTCTGGCCGCAGCCGCCGGTGCCGATCTGGTCGGGCGCGCGGCGCTCGGGATCTCCTATCTGACCCTGACCGTCAACCAGATCGCGACGGTTCGCGCGGGTCTGCCGGCGGACGCCGGCGCGGTGGCGCTCGACCTTCCCGGCAGCGCCCGCGGCGCCGTCGATCCCTGGGGGCTGACCGACCCGCATACGCTGGAGCTGATGCGATCGGTAAAGCAGAGCTTCGACCTCGCCGGCGTTTGCAATCCAGGCGTCTTCGTCGGCAGGATCTGATGACTGGTAGCTGCACGCACTGCGGCCTCTGTCTGGAGAGCTGTCCGACCTACACCCTGTGGGATCGCGAACCTGACTCGCCGCGCGGGCGGATCGTCCTGATCGAGGATGGGCTCGGGCCAGGTGGCAGCGTGGGCGCGGCGATGATCGAGCACATTGACGCCTGCGTCGGCTGTCTGGCCTGTGTCACCGTCTGCCCCGAGGACGTGCCCTACGGCGATCTGCTCACCCAGGCGCGAGCGGCAATCGAGCCGGCGCGTCCGCTGCAGGAGCGACTGCGGCTACGGGCGGCGTCTGAGGCGCGGTCGCGGTCCGGTCGCCTGCGAGCACTCAGCGGCACCCACCCGGTCCCCCACTTCACGCCCGCCGTCGGCGAGGCGCGCGGTCGTATTGGTCTGCTGCTCGGCTGCACTCAGCGTGCCGCTCACAGTCCGTTGCACAGCGCCACGCTGAGTGTGCTGGCGGCCGAGGGGTACGACGTGATCGCGCCAACGCTGCCGGCCTGCTGCGGGGCGACGTCACTTGCGGCCGGCGATCCGCGGGGAGCTCGTAAGCGCGCCAAGGACACGATCGATGCGTTCAGGTCGATCGGCGGTGTTGACCACGTCGTCGTCAACACCGGGATCTGCGGTACAGCGATGAAGGACTACGGTCGGCTGCTCGGTACCGCTCAGGCGGCCGGCTTCTCCGGGCTCGTCAAGGACGTGCACGAGCTGCTCGCGGCCGAGCCGCCGCGCGTCACGCTGGCGCCGCTCGCGCTTCGGGTTGCCGTCCACGACGCCTGCCAGCTGCGCCACGGGCAAGGCGTGGCTGAACAGGTGCGTGAGGTACTGCGGCGAATCCCCGGGATCACGCTGATCGAGCTGCCGACCGAGGCCGGCGCCTGCTGCGGCGCCAACGGGCTCTACGGATTTACGAACCCCGAAGCGTCAGCTCAGCTCGGTCAGCGCCAGGCACGGGCGCTGATCGCAAGCGGCGCGCAGGTGATCGTCAGCGGTGACCACGGCTGTCTGGGTCAGCTTCAGCGCAGCCTGCAGGCGCTCGGCCACGAGATCCCCGTGCACCACCCGATCGAGCTGCTCGCGCGCTCGATCGCCGCGGCTCAGTGAACGCCGAACCCGCCGTTGGTAAGCGTCTGGATCGAGTTGTTGAGGCCGATGATGAACAGCATCACCACGAGCGCCACGCCGACCAGGCTGGCGCGCTCCATCGTCGCGAGCGAGACGCTCTTGCCGCGGAGCTTTTCGACCACCGCCCAGAGGATGTGACCGCCGTCCAGCGGCAGGAACGGGAACAGATTGATGATCCCGAGCGAGAGTGAGATCACCGCCAGGATCTGAAGCGCCTGCGAGGCACTGGTCTGGAACGCCTGCGCGGTAACCGTGTAGGCGCCGACTATGCCGTTGATCTGCTTGCGGTCCTTCGCCTTGAAGATTTGGCCGATGACTGACAGCGTCGACCCAGTCACGTGCGCGAGCCCGGACACGCTGTGCCCGGCCGAGTAGCCGACCCCGTCGCCCGCGTAGAGCAGGTTGAACTCCACGCCGATCAGCATCTCGCTGTCGGCTTTGCTGTAGGTGGGCCGTAGCTTGACCGTGTGCAGCACGCCGTCCCGGCGGACGACCAACGTCACCGGCGTGGTGGCAACGCAGCCGTTGCGCTTGACGCCGCCGGCGCACGCGTGCTCCTGGATCTGACGATGCATCGTGGCCTCGTCGCCGCGGACACCGTCAATCGAGACCACCACGTCACCGGCCTTGAGAACCCTCGACGCGGGCGAATGTGGCACCACCTGGCCGACCGTCGCCGACGCGACCGGTAGTCCGCTCGGCGTCAGCACCTGATGGTTCGTGCTGAGGTAGAACGCCCAGGCCAGGAAGAACGCGAGCACGATATTGACCGCGGGCCCTGCGGCGATCACGACGATCCGCTTCCAGACCGGCTGGTTGTAGTACGCGCGCTGCTCGATCGCCTTGGTCGGGAAGACCTCTCCCGGGTTCATCCCGGTGATCTTCACGTAGCCACCCAACGGGATCCAAGCGATCCCGTACTCGGTCTCACCGATCGTGCGCTTGACCAGCATGCGCCCAAAGAACAGCGAAAACTTCTCCACGCGCATGCCGACTGCCTTGGCGGCAACGAAGTGACCGGCCTCGTGCACGACGATCAGGAGCGCAAAGCCAAGGAACGCATATACCCAAGCCACGTGTCCAAGTGTGACACGCCCACTGCACTAATTCTGAGGGCGCCCGGCGGGCAGGCCTTGGCGCAGGACTCGGCCCCCGCCTCGCTGCCCGTCTGGCCGCCTCGCTGCCCGTCTGGCCGCCTCGTTCCCGTGTCGGGCCGCCTCGCTGCCCCGTCGGGCCGCCTCGCTGCCCGTCTGGCCGCCCCCGATCCCCCGTCTGGCCGCCCCCGATCCCCCGTCTGGCCGCCCCCGATCCCCCGAATCGGTCAGCCACGCTCGAAAACCGCCACAACTCCAACGTCGAGGCTCGCGCCCGAACACCGGTTGGAGTTGTGGCGACCAGGCGACCACAACTCCAACCGGCAACAGCGAGATGCGCTCGGGGTTGGAGTTCTGGTCGTTATCGGAACGGTGTGCGGGCCACTGGTGTGCGGGCCACTGGTACGCGGGCCACTGGTACTCGGGCCACTGGTGCGCGCGGCACCGGGGCCGGCCGCCAGCGGCGTGCACTGCAGACGTCAGTCAGTTCGCGATCTGATCTGCTCGGCGGCGATGGCCCGCGCCTGAGCGTCAGCGTCGGTCAGAACGTCGAACGAGTGCACCGCCCTGGACGGGACCGCCGCCAGCGTCTCCTCGATCACCGCCGCGATGTTCAGGAAGGACAGCCGGCCGTCCAGGAATGCGTGCACCGCCACCTCGTTGGCGGCGTTGAGCGTGCACGGCGCCGTTCCCCCGACGATGCCGGCCTCACGGGCCAGGCGCAGGCAGGAGAACGTCTCGAGATCCGGTGGCTCGAAGGTCAGCGCGCCGACCTCAGCGAGGTTCAGGGCCCGAACCGGGACATCGACGCGGTCCGGGTGATGCAGCGCGTAGGAGATCGGGACACGCATGTCCGGGTAGCCGAGGTGGGCCAGCGTCGCGCCGTCGCAGAGCTGGATCAGGCTGTGAATGATCGACTGCGGATGAACGACCACGTCGATCTGCTCGTACGGGGTCCCAAACAGATGGTGCGCCTCAATCACCTCAAGGCCCTTGTTCATCAGCGTGGCTGAATCGATCGTGATCTTGCCGCCCATCGCCCAGGTCGGGTGAGCCAGCGCCTGCTCGATCGTGACCTCCTCCAGATCAGCCCGCGTGCGACCCCGGAACGGGCCTCCTGAGGCGGTCAGGACCAAACGATCGACGGTGCCCGGCTGCTCGCCCGCCAGCAGCTGATGAAGCGCCGAGTGCTCGGAGTCAACCGGAATGATCTGCGCTCCCGTGGCCTCCGCCAGGTGGCCGACAAGGTCCCCGCCGACGACCAGCGACTCCTTGTTGGCGAGCGCCAGGTCGATCCCCTCCCCAAGCGTTGCCACCGTCGCAAGCAGTCCGGCCGAGCCGACGATCGCGTTGAGCACCAGGTCGCATTCGCCCTCCGTGATCAGACGGACGATGCCGTCCGGGCCAGCGAGCACCTCGCCCTCGGTCCAGGCCTCCGCCGCACGCGCGGCCGCGTGCGGGTCTGCGAGCGCGATCCGTGACACGCCATGGGCCTGCGCCTGCTCGAGCAGGGTCTCCCAACCCGTGGCGGCGCTCAGCCCGACGAGCTGCAGCTCGCCCTGGCTGCGGCTCACCACGTCCAGAGCCTGGACGCCGATCGAGCCGGTGGATCCGAGAATGATTAACCGGCGCATCAGTGCGGTGCGGCGGTCCAGATGTAGTACGCGGCGACGATCGTGAAGCTGACCGCGTCGAGCCGGTCGAGCGCGCCGCCATGCGCACCAAACAGCGAACCGGCGTCTTTGGCGCCGGCGTCGCGCTTGATCAGGGACTCGAAGAGATCACCGATCGGGCCCAGGATGGCGATTGCGATTCCGAGCAGCAGCGCCGTCCCGTGCGGGAGCCAAGGCTGAAACAGTCCGGCCACCAGGACTGCCAGGACCGCGCCGAGCATGCCACAGCCGAGTCCCTCGATCGTTTTCTTGGGTGAGATCGTCGGCGCCAGCGGGTGGCGACCGAACATCCGGCCGCCGAAGTACGCAACCGTGTCCGCGACGAACGTACCGACCAGCACGTCAATCACGATCCCCTTGCCCTCGGGCACCTGACGCAGCAGCACGGCATGGGCGAAGCCGAAACCTATCCAGAAGACGCCGAGCAGTGTCCCCGCGATTGACATCGTTGCCCCGGTGCTGTCGCCACGGGTCAGGATCGCCAGGAAGACAAGCGGGAGCGTGACGGTCGCCACCCCCATCACGTCGGCGTCGTTGTGCCCAAAGTGGGCGGCGGCGCACATGCCGATCACGCCCAGATAGCCGACCGCCGGGATCGGCCGCCAGCCGGTGAGCAGCGGATACAGCTCCGCCAGACAGGCGCAGGCGAGGATCGTCACGACCAGCGCCCAGCCGATCCCGCCACGGTCGACGAAGACGATCGCCAGCACAGCGGCCGGCACGGCCACAAGTACGCGTCCAGCGAGGTCAGAACGTGCGCGTGGCATCAGCGCCCCCCGAAGCGACGCTGGCGACTCGCGTATTCGGCGAGGCTTGCCGCGAATACGTCTGTCGAGAAGTCAGGCCAGAGCTCGTCACGGAAGACGAGCTCGGAGTAGGCCGACTGCCACATCAAATAGTTCGAGAGCCGCTGCTCGCCGCTGGTACGGATGATCAGGTCTGGATCGTGCATGTCGGGCGCGTAGAGAAGCCGGCGGAAGTCCTCCTCATTGCCGCCCTCGAACCGTCGGGCAGCGTCGAGGATCTCAGCCCTACCGCCGTAGTTGAAAGCTACGAACAGCGTAATCCGGTCGTTGGCAGCGGTCTGCGCCTCCGCCCATTCCATCTTCTCGATCAGCCTCGGCGAGACTGGCGCCTCACGGCGGCCGAGGAACCGCATGCGCACGCCCTGCTCCTTCAGCTCTGGCGTCTCTGACTCGATCCGCCGCGCGAACATGCGCATCAGCCCGGAGACCTCGGCCTTCGAGCGGCTCCAGTTCTCAGTGGAGAACGAATACACGGTCAGCTCTTTGACGCCGAAGCGGGCGGCGTCCTTCAGCCGTGCTTTGACGACGTCGGCGCCCGCCTCGTGGCCCTTGATCGCAGGCAGGCCACGGGCCTTCGCCCAGCGGCCGTTGCCGTCGGTGATGATCGCCACATAGCGCGGGCCATCCACGCCATCGTCTGCCGGAGCGATACCGCTCACGTCAGACCTCGAGGATCTCTTCTTCCTTGGCCTTCAGCAGTTCGTCGAGCTCGGTCACGCTGGAATCCGTGGCCTTCTGAAGATCGCCCTCGGCGCGATGCTCGTCGTCAGCACCGATGTCGCCGCCCTCCTTGAGCTCACGTAGGTCCTGCATCACGTCGCGTCGCACATTGCGGATCGCGATGCGGCCATCCTCAGTGATGTTGCGGACAACCTTCACCAGTTCCTTGCGACGCTCCTCGGTCAGTTCCGGCAGCACGAGTCGGATCAGCGCGCCGTCGTTGGATGGCGTCAGTCCGACGTCGGACTCCAGGATCGCCTTCTCAATCGATTTGATCGAACTCTTGTCGTAGGGCTGGATCGTCAGCAATCGGGCCTCTGGGGCGCTCAGCGTGGCGAGCTGCTTCAGCGGCGTCTGCGTGCCGTAGTAGTCGACGATGATGCGGTCGAGCAGCGCCGGGCTTGCCCGCCCAGTGCGCACCGAGCTGAACTCGTGGCGGGTCGAGTCGACGCACTTGTGCATCCGCTCGCGCGCATCCTCGAGCAGCCCACCTACCAAGTCTTGGTCATCAGCCACGTTCGCTCCACTCAGGTTCTGACAAGCGTGCCAACACGCTCGCCCGACACTATCCGGTTGATGTTGGTCCCGTCGGCCATGTTGAACACGACGATCGGCAACTTGTTGTCCATGCACAGCGCAAAGGCCGTGGAATCCATCACCTGCAGTCCGCGGGTCAGCGCTTCCAGATGCGTGATCTCAGGGATGAACTCGGCGTTCGGATCCTTGGCGGGATCGGCGGTGTAGACGCCCTCGATCCCGTGCTTGGCCATCAGGATCACCTCTGCGTGAACCTCGGCCGCGCGCAACGCTGCAGCCGTATCGGTCGTGAAGAACGGGTTGCCGGTGCCAGCGGCGAAGATCACAACGCGGCCCTTCTCGAGGTGCCGCACCGCCCGGCGCCGGATGTACGGCTCCGCGACCTCTGAGATCGTGATCGCCGACTGCACGCGCGTGGGGATCTCCCCCTTCTCAAGCGCGTCCTGTAGAGCGAGCGCGTTCAGCACCGTGGCGAGCATGCCCATGTAGTCGCCGGTGGCGCGGTCCATGCCCTTGGCGGCCGCAGCCATGCCGCGATAGATGTTGCCCCCACCGACGACGATCGCAACCTCGACACCGCGGCGGTGGACGCTGGCGATCTCCTGCGCAATCGCCTGCACTCGCTCCGGATCGGTTCCGTAGTCCAGCTCGCCCATCAGGGCTTCGCCGGAAAGCTTCAGCAGCACCCGCCCGAAGGCGGGCGCCACTGAGCTTGAGTCTGATTCAGAGAGCGTGGCCACGCTCGCGGTCAGGCGCCGATCTGGAATCGCGCAAAACGACGGATCACCACGTTCTCACCGGTGTCCGAGGCGAGCTTTGCACGGATCTCCTCGATCGTCTTGCCCCCGTACTTGTCCTCATTGACGTGCTTCTGGCGGAGCAGCACGACCTCAGCCAGCCACTTGTCAACGGAGCCCTCGACGATCTTCTCGCGCACGTTCTCCGGGCGGTCAGCGGCCTTCTCAGTCGCGACCCGGACCTCACTCTCGCGGTACTCGGCGGGGACTTCCTCCTCGGTCACGGCAAGCGTTCCCGGGGAGGCGGCGATATGCAGGGCCAGATCCTTGGCGAAGGCGACGAAGTCATCGTTGCGAGCGACGAAGTCCGTCTCGCAGTCGACCTCGACCAGCACGCCGATCTTGCCGTTGGAGTGCACGTAGGTCTGAACCGTACCCTCGCTGGCGGCGTTGCCGGCGCGCTTGGCAGCCTGTGCCTGGCCGCGGGCGCGCAGCAGCTCGACGGCGCGCTCGAGGTCGCCCTCAGCTTCGGTCAGGGCGTTCTTGCAGGCCATCATCGCGGCCCCCGTGCGGTCGCGCAGGGCCTTTACTTCCTTCGCGGTGATTCCGCTCACTTTTGCTCCTCGGTGGTTTCGGCAGCGGTGTCGGCGGCCTCCGGCGCTGCCGGCGCCTCAGGTGCGGCAGGTGCGGCTTCGGCTTCAGCAGGAGCTGCGGCCGGCTCGGCGGGCTGAGCCTCGGCGGCGGGAGCCTCCGCTACGGGAGCCTCAGCAGCCGGAGCAGCGGCTGGAGCAGCAGCGGCCGGAGCCGGAGCAGCAGCGGCCGGAGCCGGAGCAGCAGCGGCCGGAGCAGCAGCAGCCGGAGCCGGAGCAGCAGCAGCCTCGGCAGCGGCGGCGGCATCAGCCTCGGCCTTTGCCTTGGCGTCTGCTTCAGCCTTCGCAGCGGCCTCTGCGGCCGCCTTGGCCTCAGCCTCCGCCTTCGCGGCTGCTTCAGCCTCGCGGCGAGCCTTGTCCTCGGCTTCGCGACGTGCGCGCTCCTCGGCCTCCTTGCGCTCGCGTTCGAGCCGGGCGCGCTCCTCCTCGGCGCGGAAAACGCCATGCGCCTCAGAGACAACGTCGCCGATCGCCCTGGTGATAGCGGCGCAGGAACGGATCGCGTCGTCGTTGCCCGGGATCACGTAGTCGATGCCCTCGGGGTCACAGTTGGTGTCGACCAGGCCGATGATCGGGATGCGCAGGCGCTGCGCCTCCTTGATGGCGATCGCCTCGGTCTTGAGGTCGATGATGAACACGGCGTCCGGCTGACGCTGCATGTTCTTGACGCCGCCGAGGTTGGCACGGAGCTTGGCAAGGTCGGCCTGGGCCGCCATGCGCTCGCGCGTCGGCAGCAGCTGCAGCTGACCCTCGGTCTCGTAGCGCTCGAGGTCATGCAGGCGCCTGATCCGGTGCTGGATCGTCTGGAAGTTGGTCAGCAGACCGCCAAGCCAACGGTGGTTGACGTACGGCATCCCGGCCGACTCAGCGGTTTCCTTGATCGCGTCACGCGCCTGCTTCTTGGTGCCGACGAACATGACGGTGCCGCCGCGACGGGCAATGTCGGCAGCGAACTTCTGCGCATCCTGAAGCAGCTGATCGGTCTGCTCCAAGTCAATGATGTAAATGCCTTCGCGCTCACCAAAGATGAAGCGACGCATCTTTGGATTCCAGCGACGAGTCTGGTGGCCGAAATGGACGCCGGCCTCCAGCAGCTCGCGAATTCCAACTTGAGCCACGGGTTACTCCCTTATTGATTTGAAACAACTCCTCCACCGGCCGTTTTCGGTCGCAACTCCGTCAGATTCGGAGCAGGGCGCGACCTGGCGCAAAGCGGAGGTTCGGGTATAGGAACTTCCTGAGTGTAGAAAACAACCGCTTAGGAAGCGTATTCGGCGCGTGCGAGCGCCAGCGCATGCTCCAGATCGGTCGGTAGCGGAGCGCTGAGATCGACGCTCTCACCGGTCAGCGGGTGCGTGAATGCGAGTCGCGCGGCGTGCAGGAACTGTCGTGTCAGGCCGAATCTGGCGGAGCCGCCGTATGCCCTGTCACCGGTTACCGGGTGCCCGATCGCCTTCATGTGCACGCGAATCTGATGGGTACGACCGGTCTCGAGCACGACGCGCAATAGCGTCGCCTGACGCAAGTTCTCGACCGCTTCAAAATGAGTCACGGCGTCGCGCGGCGTGTTGGTATCGATCGAGTGGAGCACCCGGTCACCGCGGTCGCGGCCCACCGGCGCCTCAATCGTGCCGCTGCGAGCCGGCGGAACCCCATCCACCAGTGCCAGGTACTCGCGCCGCAGCTCGTGCGCCTGGATCAGCTCCTTCATCTCGCGGTGCGCCTCATCACTCTTGGCGACCACCAGGAGCCCAGAGGTGTCCCGGTCCAGCCGATGCACGATCCCTGCGCGATATGGGTCCTCACCCCCGGCTGCCCGGTCCGCGAGCGCCTGCGCAAGCGTGCCCTCCTGATGGCCGCGTGCCGGGTGCACGACCACGCCGGCAGCCTTGTCGACCACCATCAGGTCGTCGTCCTCGAAGACGACCGTGTAGAGCGGGAGGTCGGAGGTCGCCCCGCCGGAGCCGACCGGTGACACAGGCTGCTCGGAGAGGGCTGCCTGATCCTCGGCCCGCCCGAAGGTCTCGACCGCAACGGTGACCCGTTCGCCGTCGGCAACGATGTGCCGCTTCTGCACCCCGTGACGATCGACCTTCACCACGCCGGCTTCGATCAGGCGCGCAGCCCGTGAGCGCGAGCCAAGCGGGCCGGCGAGGAACTGATCAAGCCGCTGCCCGGCGTCCTCCGATGCCACGACGCCGTCGAATTCGAGCTCAGTCTCCGGGTTGCTCATAGTTCATTCTCCGGGTTGCTCATTTTCTCCGCTCTGCGCGCGTTTCGGTCGACCACGAATATCAGGATGACTACTCCGAAGGTGATCGACATGTCGGCGAAGTTGAAGGCCGGCCAATGCGGCAACTGGATGAAGTCGATCACCGAGCCGAGCACAACCCGATCGATCAGATTTCCGACCGCACCGCCGATCAGCATCCCGGTTGGCAACCACAGCAGCGGCAACTGGGGCCGCCGGAGCAGGTACACGACCAGCGCAACCAGCGCCGCTCCGACGACGATGTACACGATCAGTCCGTCTCCGGCGAGGAAGCTGAACGAGACTCCGGTGTTGCGCTCGTACACGAGCGAGAGGCCCGGGATCACATGGCGAACCTGGTACGGCTTGATCCAGGTGCCGAGCGTGTGCTTGGTGATCTGGTCGAGCGCGAGCACAAGCGCAGCCACCACGGCTGCGCGGACTGCCGCCACCCGGCGGCTATCCGCCGGCGTGCCGCTGGAAGGGACCATCACGCGCCGCTCAGCCGCGGATCAGCTGCAGGACGATCCTGTCGATGATCTCGAGCACGACGAGGGCGACGATCGGACTGAGGTCGATACCCCCGAACGACGGGATGAACTTGCGAAAGATCCGCAGCCAGGGGTCGGCGACGTCCCGCAAGAAGGTCATGAGGTGGTCAAACCAGCGCGAGTACGGTGGGCGCGCGCCGAAGCCGAGCACGAGGTTGATCAGCAGGTAGATCAGGAGCAGCGCGATGTAGACCTCGAACAGGGCGCCGACGTAATTGGCGACGTCATAGCGGCTGATCGCTGCGCTCAAAAGCATCAGCTGGGCCTCCCGCCCGGCCAGACGACCGCGTCAATCGCATCCTGGAATGCGGCCCGAATGCCGGCCCGCTCGAGTGCGTCGAGCCCGCGGGCGGTGGAACCACCGGGCGAGGTCACCTCACGGCGCACGGCCAGCGTGTCGTAGCCCCGGCGCTCGATCAGCGCCGCACTACCACTCATCGTCGCGGCGACGAGCTCACCGGCCAAGCTGGCGTGAAGCCCATGCCGAACGGCAGCGTCAACCTGTGCCTCCGCCAGCAGCGCCTGATAGGCGGGGCCGACGCCGGTCACGGCGGTGGCGGCATTCATCAGCCGCTCCGGCACGGCGACCACACGTCCAAGGCGCCCGAACAGGTCCAGCACCACCACTTCCAGGCCCACGTCGGGTGCGGAGTCCGCCGGCGGCTCGGCATAAATCAGCACGCCCTTGCCCACCTCAACTGGCGTGTTCGGCATGATCGCGAACACCGGCGTCTCTGGATAGGCGCTCTGAAGCGCCGCGAAGCTGGTGCCGCCCAGTACCGAGACGACGGCCTTCGCGACCCCGGCAATCTCTTTCGCGACTGGCTCGAGGTGGTACGGCTTGTGGCAGAGAACGACGACGTCCGCGCGCTGGGCCACCTCAAGGTTGGACGTGAACGCCTCGCCACCAAGTTCGTCGACCAGCGCCTGGGCACGGCCGGAGCCCGTGTCAGACACGAGCACCGGATCACCCCAACCCCGGGCCATTGCACGCGCCATGTTGCCGGCGCCGATCAGTCCTACTTGCATTTGCGCAAGCGTACCCACGCTCACGACCGGCACGGGGCGCGGTCGGCTAAGACTGGTTGAAGAAGCCCTTCTCGATCAACCGTGCCCGCTCCTCCGCCGTCAGCTCGACGTTCTGCGGAGTGAGCATGAAGACCTTGTCAGCTACTCGCTGCATGCCGCCGTCGAGCGCGTACGTGAGCCCGCTGGCGAAGTCGATCAGGCGCTTGGAGAGGTCCGAGTCCGCACCCTGCAGGTTGAGGATGACTGGAATCGACTCCTTGAACTGATCGGCCACGTCCTGCGCGTCATTGAAGTTCTTCGGAGCGACGAAATGCATGCGGATGTCGCCGTTGCGGCCACGCGGGGCGGTCGCAACCGGGCGCAGCACCGTGGTGCGGCGGTCTTCGTACTCGTCGCCACCAAAAATGTCATCGAATTCGTCCCGACGGCCGCGCCGGGAGCGAGGCGTGTCTAGCCGGCGCACAGTGGGCCGGTCACGGTAGCTGTCCTGCATCTGAACCTCCGGCTCCGAGTAGGGCTCCAGGTCGTCCTCGTATGCCTCGTCCTCGGCGAGGCCGAAGTAAACGAGCGTGCGGTGCCATGTGTCGCGAAATGCCATATCGGTTGGGGGGTTCGAGTGCGAGCAGGTTTTCCCTGCATAACGCATTATGACCTGCGGAGTCCGTCCGCGGGGTCGTATAGCAGGGAACCGAGGCGCACGATCGTCGCGCCCTCCTCGGCGGCAACTCCAAAATCCTGACTGGTCCCCATTGAGAGTTCTTGCAGACCGTGATGCTCTGCCAGCTCGCGCAGCGCCGCAAAGTGCGGGCGGCTGGCCTCGGGATCGGCGGCCAGCGGCGGCATCGTCATCAGACCGACCACGGTCACCGGGCAGCGATCCAGGAACGCCGGCAGGTCAGCGGGCAGTACGCCCTCCTTGTCCGGATCCGACGCGACGTTGACCTCGACCAGGACCTTGGTCTCCGGGGTTCCGTGCAGCTCAAGCTGCTTCAGCGCCGAATCGGTCGCGACCGAATGGATGTAGCGCACGTGCGGGAGCACCTGCGCGACCTTGCGGCTCTGGAGCGCGCCGATGAAGTCCCAGGTGAACTCGGGATGGAGCGGCGCCTTCTCAAGCAGCGCCTGGGCCCGGTTCTCGCCGGCCAGGGTTACACCGCCGGCAGCCAGGGCTGTCAGTTCCGGCTCCGGCAGGTACTTCACCGCTGCGAGGATCTGCACCTCGCCGGGCTTGCGTCCCGCCGCCACGAGCCGCTCGTTGACCAGCGCAAGATTGGCGCTCACCGTGTCCGCGGCCAGGCCGGTGATCAGGTCAACCAAACGAGCGCCCCCTGCCTGCCCGTCTGGCCGTCGTCGCGGCGATGCGAGAAGAAGACGGCTGGATCGCTGCAGATCGTGCAGATCTTGCTGTCAATCACGCGAGCCACACCGGCGTCGCGCAGTTGCCGGGCCGCGATCGCATGCAGATCGAGGTTGTCGCCGTCGCGAAAGTCCTCGCCGCGGGCTGCGAAGACCTCGTGGAGATCCTCTCCCACCTCGTAACAGCAGCTGCCAGCAGACGGGCCAATCGCCGCGACCAAGGGTGCGTCATTGTCAGCCGCCACAGCCCGGAGTTCCTCGACCGCTGCCGCGATTACACCGTCACGTAGGCCCTTCCAGCCCGCGTGGACCGCGGCCACCGCGCCGCCCCCGGCAATCACGATGGGCACGCAGTCGGCCGTGAGCACCATCGGCGCAAGGCCGGGTGTTGTCGTCACGATCGCGTCAGCATCCTTGAGAGGCGCGGTCGGCCCGGCGACCGAAATCACCGCGCTCCCGTGGACCTGCTTGGCCCGGGCCAGCCTTACTCCCAGCCGCTCTCCGATCGCATCCGCCGTCTCGCGGACGTCGCCCGCGGACACCGTCGTGAACACGGCGCGAGCGTCGGGTAAAGCGATCGCGAGCTGACCGTCAAGCTCGTAAAAGGGCGCAGACCACACGCTCCCTGACACTACTCCGCGAATGTCAGCGCAACGTTGAGTTGCGATTCGCGGTCTGTGGCCTTGCCGTCCAGCATCGCGTCCCTTGCGGCCTCGAGCCCAGCCCCGAGGCGGGGGCCTTCGGGGATGCCGGCGGCGCGTAGGTCGGCGCCGCTGATTTCGAGTTGCCGGTGGCGGAGATCCTGCAGCCACCACTGAACTCGATCCGGTGGCACGTACGCAGATGCGAGTGCCACCGTCTCGACTCCGGCGGTGCCTACTGCATGCGCCACCTCTGCCCCTGTATCAGCGGTCGCCACACGAGCCGCCAGGGCTCTCGCGGAGTCCGCCGCCTCGGTGATCGCGTCGCGGTCCACTGCGGGGAATGCGAGGCGATGGAGGAGTGCGGCAACTCGGTCGGCTGGCTGATCGACGAACGCCGCAGCGAGGACAAGCAGATCGGCGCGCCCATCGCTGGGCAGCGCGGAGAGCGCGAGGGTTGCAAGAGCCTGGTGGTCCGAGTCGAAGCTGAAGGCGGGGTCAATCGCGGTATCGAGCGCGAGGGCGTGAAGCGCCGTGAGCGCAGCGACCGGGTCGGGCTCGCCTGCGAGCAGGCGTAGTTCATTGCCGATGCGGGTGCCGCTGATCGTGTTGAGGGCGCCGAGCGCCACAGCGGCGCCGGCCAGGTCCCGGGTGCGCTGACCGATCACGAAACCCAGACGAGCCTGGTACCGAGCGAGTCGCAGTAGGCGCGTCGGATCGTCCTCGAAGCTCGTGTCGTGCAGGACCTCCAGGCGGCGGCCGTCAAGGTCGGAAAGGGCTCCGTCAACCGAAAGCAGCTCGCCGGCCTGCGGGCCGGCGAGACTGAGCGCGATCGCGTTCACCGTGAAGTCGCGGCGTCTCAGGTCCTCGGTGATCGTCGCCGGGCGCACATCCGGCAGTGCGCCCGGGTGACCGTAGGACTCGGTCCGGGTCTGGGCGAGGTCGTAACGGCGTCCGTCACTGACGACCGTCGCAGTGGTGAAGCGGTCGTGGCTTTCGACAGCGCCCCCGAGGGCATCTGCCAGCTTGCCGACAGGTCCTTCCACCGCGAGGTCGACATCGATCGGATCCAGGCCGAGGAGCAGGTCGCGCACGGCCCCGCCGACGAGGTAGACCGGCTGCGTCGGCTCGCCCGGAAGCGGGACGAGCGCCCGCGCCCGTGCCAGCAGGTCGGCTGATCTCTGAAGCGGCATCCTGCATCGAATTCTCGCGACGCCGCGGACGGTGACTGGCAGAAGGTCTGCACCTGCGTCTACCCTCTGCCGCGCATGCGTCTGCCTAGAGATAACCGGGGCACCTGGCTTGCTGCCTCCGTGCTCGCCGTGATTGCCGTGATCGTCGTCGGTATCGCGATCTACGAGGTCACCAAGACGAAGAACGTCAGCAACCCGAATGTGGCGTTCGTCAACACCGACACCACCAGCACGAAGGCTGTAGCCAAGCCGGGAAAGAAGTTCGTCTGGCCGATATACGGCCTCAACGACGCCCGCACCCGCGACTTTCAGGGTCCCGCGGATCTCAAGCCGCCGTTCACCGTCAAGTGGAAGCTTTCCGGTAACGGACCGCTCGAGTTCCCGCCGGTGATCGACGGCAACACCCTCTACTTCATGGACGACAACGGGTCGGTCAACAAGGTCGACGCGATCACTGGGAAGCGCCTCTGGCGCAAGTCGATCGGCACCTGGTCCGCCGCGACGCCGGCGCTTGACGTCAAGCTCGGCCTGATGTTCGTGCCGGTCCTTTCAGTCAGCGGTCACAGTCCCGGCAACGGCCGTTTCGTCGCAATGTCGATGCGAAACGGCACGATCAAGTGGTCATACCCACTCTCAGCCGGCAGTGAGTCATCTCCGCTCATCGTCGGCGACAACGTCTATTTCGGTGACGCCGCCGGCACGGTCCGGGACCTCAACGTTCTGACCGGGCACGAGGTCTGGTCGTTCCCGACCGGCGGGCCGGAGAAGGGCGGGCCGACGTACCACGACGGCATCCTCTACTTCGGCAACTACTCCGGTCAGGTGTTCGCGGTAAACGCGAAGACCGGCAAGCAGGTCTGGGAGTCGAGCGTTGGCCCCGGCATCTACGCGAGCCCGACCTACGCGTATGGGCGGCTCTACTTCGGCAGCACCGGCGGCGACTTCTACTCACTCTCGGCCACCACCGGAGTCGAGGCGTGGTCGATTGGCACCGGCTCCTACGTGTACTCGTCGGCCGCGGTCGCAGATCCGCCGAAACTGGGACCGACCGTTTACTTCGGGTCCTACAACGGCGATGCATACGCGGTCAACGCGCACACCGGCACGATTGACTGGCAACGCAAGGTCGTCAACTCGATCTCCGGCGCCGCCTCGATCGTCAACAACGTCGTGTTCTTCTCGGGTGTCTATCCAGTCGACGGCCACGGTTCGACGGTCGGCCTGAATATGACCAGCGGTGACGAGGTTTACAGCTACCCGGACGGCGCCTACACCGCCACGGTCGCGACCCCGCGCGCCGTTTACCTCATGGGTCACTACACGCTGTACGAACTGCTGCCGAAGAAGCGCTAGGCGCCGGCGTCTGGGCCGGCCTGTGGCATCCGCTGGATGCCACGAACCGACTCCACCGCCCTGAAGCCGAGCGACTCGTACAGCGCGACCGCGTGATAGCCGGGATCGGCGGCGATCACGAACTGGTCGACGTGCCGCTGCTCGGCGGTCAGGCGGGCGGCCTCACCGACGAGCTGCGACGCGATCCCGCGCCGCCGGTGAGAGGCGAGCGTGTCGACTGACTGGTAGCGGGCGCGACCGGCGGTCACCACGATCCCGAGCGAGGCGACCACCTGCGCTCCATCCAGTGCCACGAACCAGCTGCCGGCGCCGGAGCGGAAGGACTGACGCAGATTCTGCTGGCGGCGCGTCAGGAAGTCTCGGTAGTCGTTCGGTTCGGTCTCCGGACTTGCGCCGGCGGCCTGGACGTCGATCACCTGCGACCAGAGCTGGTCATCCGCCCCGAGGCTCGGATCGAGAGCCCGGACCTCAATCTCGTCTGGAGCCTGCGCGCGCGGCGTCAGGCCTCCGGGCGTGACGAGCAGCCCAGTCGTGCGCTGCACCTCGTACCCGCGTGGGCCGAACTCCTCCCGGGCCAAGCCCTCCTCGCCGTCGGTGCGGTCCCAGCCGAAGGCGCGGTGCTTGACGTCGGGGGTGTCTGCGAACTCCGCCGCGAACAGCGCCTCCCAGCGCTCACCGTCGCCGGCCTGTGGCGCGTCGTCGAACAGCAGAAAATTTCCCCACCAGTATCCTGGGTTCGTCGGGGAACGGATCACCCAGTGATCATCCCGGCGCTCACGTTCGTGGAAGTCTTTGATGACGTCCAGATCGGTGGCCCAGACAAGGCTCTTGATCGGTGGCTGCAGGGCAGGCATTAGGGTGCTTGCAACCGCGCGTTCAGGCAACAAGGGGCGCAAGATGATAACCTGTTCGACCTATGCGTTGTCGAAGTGGTAGTCATTGTCAGGAGCCGGCCGTCAAGGGTCGTCGCTTCTGTGCGGAGCACTCAGCACAGCTCGATCGCATGCGCGACGAGCTTAAGGACGCTGCCGCTGCTCGCATCGGCCGTGGTCGACCAAAGCGGTCGTCCACGTGTTGCCGCCCGGGCTGTTATGAGCCCCGCGTTCCCCCGGCCGCGTATTGCGATACGTGTGCCGCGCTTGGGTACGTCGAGGAAGCCGCTTAGTCGGCTTTCTTCTTGGTCTTGGTCTGCGCTACCTCACGCACGGCAATGCCGGCTGCGGCGAGGTAGCGCTTGACCTCGGCCACCGTGTGCTGCCCGTAGTGAAAGAT
>Ga0302314_10006615_pt1 | contig 20953 bp, 17 predicted proteins | sample III_Palsa_N2_3_FD_200533 | JGI IMG/M metagenome (GOLD analysis project Ga0302314, IMG submission 200533) | Peat permafrost microbial communities from Stordalen Mire near Abisko, Sweden - III_Palsa_N2_3 | ecosystem: Environmental > Terrestrial > Soil > Palsa > Peat permafrost | place: Sweden... | reverse complement strand
GGTGATCGAACTCCACTGCGAACAGCACATTGGCCGTCTTGGAGCGGCCATAGGCGATGAACTCGGCGTAGGGCGAGTGCTCGAAGTTCGGATCATCCAGATCGACGTCGGCAAATCGGTGGCCCGCCGAAGACAGGTTCACCAGTCGTGAACCGGGCTGCAGTAGCGAGGCGATGCGGTTCACCAGAACAAAGTGTCCGAGATGGTTGGTACCCAGTTGAGTCTCAAAGCCATCGACCGTAGTGCTCTTGGGGCACGCCATGACGCCGGCGTTGGCAATGATGACGTCGATAGGCTTGCCCTCAGCGAGCAGGCTGTCCGCGCAGCGGCGCACGCTGGCGAGCGACGCCAGATCGAGTTGCACCAGACGCAGCGCGCCGCCCCGGCTGGCTTGTGCGCGCACCTGCTCGGTAGCGGCATGCGCCTTGGAAAGATCGCGCGCGGCTCCAATGACTTGCGCCCCGTGCGCCGCCAATGCGCGCGCAGTCTCGACTCCAAGACCGGCGGAAACGCCGGTGACGAGGATTGTCTTTTGAGTTAAATCGATCCCGCGCAGCACTTCGTCGGACGTCGACGTGGCTCCGAACGTACTGCTCATCATCTAATTTTCAGGATGATGTTCTGGCGGTGGCGCTTTGGCTGGATGCGGCGCTGGCTTGGGCGGCGGTTTCGGCGCCACCGGCGCATGCGGCGTTGAGAGGGTCTTGTTTTCCGGTCTCGGTGCTACCGGTGCTACCGGTGCTGGATGAGGCGGTGAGGCGCCCGCTGGTGCTGAGGGCTTGACCTCAGCCGTATGAGAAACAAAAGGCTTTGCGCCGGGAGCAGCACTGGCAGCCACGGCGCTGTGCTGCAACTCCGCGACGCTCGCGACCGGACGCGGCACGGCGGCATGGGCCGGAACGCCATGATTCGCCGAAGCAAAGTTGGATTTATCCTGTTTCGCAACTTGCTCATGTTGCTGTTGCGCCTGAGTGGCCGGAAGATGAGGCTCACTGGCGGCCGCTTGCTGCTCCTGAGTGGGTTTCGCGGCAACCCCGTTCGGACCACCGTTGAAGCTGGTGTGGGTGTTGTTGACGATCGTTGTGTTGTTGACGATCGTGGTGTTGACGTAGGTCGAGCGGATCACGGTCGTGTTCACGCTTACTGCAGCGGTGTTATACGCGAAGACGCCGCCGCGCCACTCGCCGCCGGCAAAGCCACCCCCGCCATAACCAAATCCGTAATTCACGCCGCCGTAGAAGCCAACGTGTGTGCCCCAATAGCCGCCGTGGAAGACATACACACCGCCATCTCCCCAGCCCCAATAGCCCGGTGTCCACAGATAGCCCGGTTGCGGAGCGGCGACCCAAGTGCCCGGGATCCAGTAGTAGTCGCTAACGCCGTCCCACGCCCAGTAACCGGGTGTCCACATGAAGTTGGGCTCTGGGCAGGGAGGCTGAACGTAAACCGGGATAGCAGGCGGTTCGATGTTGACGCTGACGCCGATTGAGATCTGTGCAAAGGCCGCCATCGGCATTGAAACGAACGCACCCGTTAATAAGGCGATAAAGAGGAGCCGCATACTGCAAGGTTTCATTCGAAACTCCCTCTTCGATCCATTCAGGCGCCAGACCCTAGCACGGCTCCGGCGCGGCGCGAATTAGACTGAATCGCACGCGCACTGCATCCAGAACGCCACAGTTCGCATTCGGTTTACCGCGAATTACGAATATAGCCCGCGAGCATGAAGGCCTCTGCGCGCTAGCGAACACAGGCGTCACCGACGAGCGAAGCGGCGCTAGTCGGCTGAACTGTAGGGCCGATTTCCAGCCATCCTCCCAAATGCCGTAGAATCGCGCGCCAGAGAACAGACGGGGGGAATATCCATGCCGCGCACCTTGATACTGCTGATCGCCTTTACAGTCCCGGCTGCCGCTGCGTTCGCGCAGGCGGCGCCCAGATCGCTCGACATCTACTTCATCGACACCGAGGGCGGGCAGTCATCGTTATTCGTCTCCCCAAGCGGGCAGACCGTGCTGATCGATACCGGCAACGCCGGCACGCGCGATCCGGGACGCATCATGGAGGCGGTCAGGGCGGCGGGCGTCAAGCAGATCGATTACCTGCTGATCACCCATTATCACGGTGATCACATCGGCGGCTACCCCGAGCTCGTCAAGCAGATACCGATAATGCATTACATCGATCATGGGCCGACGGTTCAACCCGAGCAGAACACCGACTCGAAGCAGGCGTATGACGCCGCCATACAGCACCATCCGCATGTGGTCGCCAAACCGGGCGACAAGGTGCCGGTCAGCGGCCTCGATTGGACCATCGTCTCCTCGGCTGGCAAGACGCTGACCACGAGCATGGCGGGCGCGCCAGGGGCCGGCCTGCCCAATCCGTACTGCGCCGAATACGCGCCCAAAGAGATCACGCAGGACATGGAAAACGCCCAATCCGTCGGCAGCGTGATCAGCTATGGGAAATTTCGCATGGTCGATCTCGGCGATCTGCTCTGGAACTGGGAAGCCCAGCTCGCCTGCCCGGTCAATCGCATCGGCACCATCGATCTGCTGCTGACCACCCACCACGGGCTGAGCTGGTCGGGACCCCGAGCGCTCATCTATGCGCTGCGGCCACGGGTCGTCGTGATGAATAACGGCACGCGCAAAGGCGGTGCAGTCGAGACCTTCCAGACGCTCGAATCCGCGCCGGGCCTGGAGAATCTATGGCAACTGCACTGGTCGGAGAATGGGCTGCTCGAGCACAACGCGCCCGGCAACTTCATCGCCAACATCGAAACACCGGCGACCAGCGCTGCCGTCCTCAACAGTCCGCCAACCGAGCCCGCGGCTGGCGCGCATCTGCCCGCGGACGTGGCCAATCAGGAGCATTCCCCGGCCTATTGGATCAAGGTCAGCGCGCTGCCCGATGGCACCTTTACCGTCACGAATTCTCGCAACGGCTTCTCGAAAACCTATCGCCCGCGAAGCTGACCGGGGCTCGATGCTCGATCATGCGCAACCGCGGGGCGTGCCTGTGAAGCTGGTTGTTCTCGCTCTGCTGTGCGTCAGCCTGGGCGCGAGCGCCGAAGAGGCGGGTGGTCCGAGTCCGGGCGGCGCATCGTTCGCGAGCCGCTGCGCAGCGTGTCATGGCGCGGATGGCAATGGCACCGAGCGCGGACCGAGCCTGCGCGCCTATGTGGCGGCCAATCCCGATCCACAGATTGCCGCGCTGATCCGCACCGGCATCCGCGGCATGCCGGCGCACAATATCGCCGATCCGGAGATGACTGATCTGCTGGCGTTTTTGCACACGCTCGGACCGGTCGCGGGCACGAGTCCGAGCGCCGCAGCGCGCCGTACGATCAGGTTGAATACTGGCGAGTCCTTGCAGGGCGACGTGCTCAATGAGACGAATTTCGATCTGCAGCTCGCGAGCGCCGATGGCCGCATTCACCTGCTGACGCGCGATGGCGAGGTCTACCGCGAGCCGAGCCTGCAGCCCGAGGTCGACTGGCCACGCTATGACGGCAGTTTCACGAGTAATCGCAACAGCCCGCTCGCCCAGATCAATCGCTCGAACGTGCGGGCTCTGAAGCTGCAATGGATGTTCCCGATCACCTGGGCGCCGCGGCTGGAGGCCACGCCGATCGTGGTCGATGGGGTCATGTATGTGACCGCCGCCAACGCGGTGTTCGCGCTCGATGCGCGCAACGGGCGCCAGTTGTGGAGCTATCGGCGCGAGCGCAGCGTGGGTTTGCTGGGCGAGGCGGCGGGCGGCGCCAATCGCGGCGTGGGCATCGCGGGCAATCGCGTGCTCATGCTGACCGACAACGCGCATCTGCTCGCGCTCGACAAGAGCAACGGCAAACTGGTCTGGGACGTCGCGATGACCGACTGGCCGGTCTCGCAATACGGCGCCACCGGCTCGCCATTGATCATCGGCAATCACGCCATCGTGGGCGTGGCGGGCGGTGAGGAAGGCGCACGCGGCTTCGTCGCCTCCTACGACATCGCGACGGGTCGGCGTCAATGGCAGTTCTGGAGCATTCCGAAGCCGGGCGAGAAGCTATCGGAAACCTGGGTGGGCAGCGCGCTGGAGTATGGCTGCGGTGCAACCTGGATGAGCGGCTCCTATGATCCGGACCTGAACCTGCTGTATTGGGCCGTAGGCAATCCATGCCCGGACTTCAACGGGGCGGATCGCCAGGGTGACAACCTCTATACCGACAGCGTGCTGGCCTTGAACCCCGAGAGCGGCGAACTCAAGTGGTACTACCAATTCACGCCGCACGATACGCATGATTGGGACGCGGACGAGCCCATGATGCTGGTGGACGCGAGCTACGGCGGTAGCCCGCGCAAGCTCCTGATCCAGGCCGATCGCAATGGCTTCTTTTTTGTGCTGGATCGCACGAACGGGCAATTCCTGCGCGCCACGCCCTTCGTCAGCAAAATCAACTGGGCCAGCGGCTACACCAGCGAGGGCAAGCCCGTCACGCTGCCCAATGCCGAGCCCACGCTCGAGGGCAACCTGACCTGCCCGGTCTCGGCGACCAACTGGATGTCCGCCGCTTACAACGCCTCGACCAAGCTGTTGTACTTTGCCGCCAACGATCGCTGCTCGATCACCAAGCTGGTACCGGCTCCATTTGAGATGGGCAAGCGTTTCTTTAACGGCACCGCGACCATGGTCCCCGGCGGCACACATTCGATTCGCGCGTTGGATGTGCAGACCGGCAAGACGGTCTGGGATTACGTGCAGACCGGTGAAGGTCGACCCAGCACCAGCGGCACACTGTCGACCGACGGGGGTTTGGTGTTTTTTGGCGGCGACGGCGGCATGTTCACCGCGCTCGATGCGCGCACCGGCAAGCCGCTCTGGCATTTTTCAGCCAACGAGAAATTCTGGGCCTCGCCCATGACCTATATGGTCGCAGGCAAGCAATACGTCTGTATCGCGAGCGCCGCGGGCTATCTCACCTTCGCGCTGCCGGACTGAGTGCGCAGCCCCGACGGCTGCGCCCCGCAATAGCGAGCCTCCAGATCGTAGGTGCTCGCGGCCGTGATCTGGACCTCGGCGAATTCACCGACCTTCAGCCCCGCCGCGCCGCGCACGCGCACGATGCCGTCGATCTCGGGCGCATCGCCCGGGCCGCGAGCGATTGCTACGCCGCGCTCGACGGCGTCAATCAGCACGCGGCAGCGCCGGCCGATGCGCGCCTTCAGGCGCGCGGCGCTGATGGCGCCGGCCCGTTCCATGAAGCGCACATAGCGCTCCTGTTTGATCGGCTCCGGAACCGCAGCGGCGACCCCATTGGCAGCCGCGCCCTCGACCGGCGAGTATTTGAAGCAGCCGACCCGATCCAGTTGCGCGTCATCCAGCCAGCTCAGCAACTGCTCGAATTCGGCGTCCGTCTCGCCCGGGAAGCCGACGATGAAGCTGCTGCGCACGGTCAAGTCAGGGCGCTGCGCGCGCCAGGATTCGATGCGCCGCAGGGTATTCTCCGCGTGCGCCGGCCGGCGCATGCGCTTGAGCACGCTCGGGCTGCCATGCTGGAACGGCACATCCAGATACGGCAACACGCCGTCGTCGCTCATCAGCGCGATCAGCGCATCGACGTGCGGATAGGGATAGACGTAGTGCAGTCGCACCCAGATGCCAAGCTGCGAGAGTGCGCGCACCAGATCGAGCAAGCGTGACGCGTAGGGTTGCCCGCGCCAGAGCACGTCGCGGTAAGCGATATCGCTGCCGTAGGCGCTGGTGTCCTGCGAGATCACCAATAATTCGCGCACACCGCTGGCAGCGAGCGCCTCGGCTTCGCGCATCACGTGATCGAGCGGCCGGCTGACGAGGCGGCCGCGCAACGCGGGAATCACGCAGAAGCTGCAGCGATTGTTGCAGCCCTCAGATATTTTGAGGTAAGCGTAGTGGCGCGGTGTGAGGCGCACGCCTTGAGGCGGCACCAGGTCGAGCAAGCGCGCGTGCGGCGCGGGCAGATGCTCGTTGACGGCCGCTATGACCCGTTCCGTCGCATGCGGTCCGGTCACGCCCAGCACCTTGGGATGTCGCTCGAGGATGCGCTGCGGTCGGGCCCCGAGGCAGCCGGTGACGAGCACACGGCCGTTTTGTTCGAGCGCCTCACCGATGGCCTCGAGCGACTCGTCGATCGCCTCATCGATGAAGCCGCAGGTATTGACCACAACCAGGTCGGCTTGTGCGTATTGCGCGGCGATCTGGTAGCCGCGTGCGCGCAATTCGGTGATCAGGCGCTCGGAATCAACCAAAGCCTTGGGACAGCCCAGGCTGACGAAGCCGACCGAGGGCGTGCGCTCGCGCGCGACTTGCGCTGTCATTTTTTGGTCCTGACCCGGGTTTGCCTGTCGGGCGCGGCCATCCGGCCAGTACAATGGGGCCGCACAGTGTACCTGAGCGAGCGCGACGGATCGACGCATGCCTTTTGATCGTGATTATTACCAGCGTTTTTATTTCAATCCGCGCACTGCCGTGACCTCCCGGGCCGAGATGAATGCGCGCGCGCGTCTGATCGCGGGCTGCCTGAGTTATGTCGGTTTGCCGGTGAGCAGAATCCTTGACGCGGGCTGTGGCGTCGGGCTGTTGCGCGCGCCGCTCAAGCGCGCGCTGCGGCGCGCCGACTACGTCGGCCTCGAGTGCAGCGCATACCTGTGCCAGCGCTACGGCTGGCTACTGGGCTCGATCGAGACCTATCGCAGCCGCCAGCGCTTCGATCTGGTGATCTGTTATGACGTGTTGCAGTACCTGCCGGCGATGCGGGCACGACGGGCTATCGCGAACCTGGAGCGACTGTGTCGCGGCGCGCTGTATTTCGGCGCCCTGACGCTCGAGGATTGGCGCGAGAACTGCGATCAGCGGCGCACGCACCGCATTGAGGGTCTGCGTCGTGGCGCGTGGTACCGTCGCGAGCTTTCGCGCGCTTTCCGTCCGCTGGGCTGCGGGCTGTGGCTCAAGCGCGAGCTGCCCCTGACGCTCTGGAACCTGGACGCGGCGGCTTGAGCTTATCGTCGATGCGCGAGCTGATCGGCTTTGATGGCACGGTCGAGTGCCGCGCCGAGAGCGGTCCGATCAACCTCGTGTTGCGCGGCTTCGAGCGCGCTGGCCCCGGGGCGCCGCGCACGGCCGCCGCGGCGCTCTTCAGCGCTGCGACGCCGCCGACCAGTGACGCATCCGTGCCACGGCATCTGCACGGCGCGAGCTTGCTCGAGCTCCAAGGCGCTCCAGGGGAAGGCCGCTATCTGATTCGCGCCCAGGAATTGCAGCTCGAGCTTCCGGCCCGCAGTCTGCAGCTGCACCGCGAGGCCGCAGCTGAACTGTTCGGCGCCGTGCCGCCGCCGCACGTGCCCTGGCGGCTGCGGGTCGGCTGGACGCTGTTGTTGGCGGTGCTGCGCGTGCCTGCTGCGGCTCGGCTGCTGCTCGGGCGCGGTGACTAACGATGAGCCGACGCATTCCAGTCACGGTGTTGACCGGCTTTCTGGGCGCAGGCAAGACCACGCTCGTCAACCGCATCCTGACCGAGCAGCACGGCAAGCGCATCGCGGTCATCGAGAATGAGTTCGGCGAGATCGGCGTCGATCACGAGCTGGTCATAGGCGCCGAGGAGGAGATTTTCGAGAGCAGTAACGGCTGCATCTGCTGCACCGTGCGCGGCGATCTGATCCGCATCCTCACGCAGTTGCGCAAGCGCCGCGAGCGCTTCGACGCGATCCTGATCGAAACCACCGGGCTCGCTGATCCTGCGCCGGTGGCGCAGACATTTTTTACCGACGAGGACATCAAGGAATTCTTCGCGCTCGATGCGATCGTGACGCTCGTGGATGCACATCATTTCGAGCGCGAGATTGAACAAAGTCCGATCGTACGCGAGCAGATCGCCTTTGCGGACATCGTGCTGCTCAACAAGATTGACCTCGTCGATGAGCGCGAGCTCGCGCGTATTGAGCAGCGGCTGCTGGGCATCAACGGCACGACGCAGGTGCTGCGCACCCGCAACGCCGATGCGCCGCTCGCTCGCGTGCTCGATGTGGGCGCGTTCGATCTCGAGCGCGCGCTGGCGCACGATGCGGATTTTCTGCGACCGGCGTTGCCCTTTGAGTGGGCCGGGCTCTATGCGCTCGGCGCCGAGCAGTATGCGCTGCGCACCGGCGCGCGCGTGCACGAGCATGACGCGCAGCCGCACTCGCAGGCATTGCAGCAGGTCACGGTGCTGTTGCTGCCTGCGGAGGCGGCGGACGGCATCGATGCGCTGGTGCCGCTCGCCTCGACGTTATTCGAGCGCGACGCGCTCGCTCTGGAACCACTCGCGCTGCTGCCGCCGCGACAGCTCGCGCGGCTCGGACTCGAGCACGGCGCGCACTACCTCGTGCAGCTCGAGCGCGCGGGGCACTGCGCGATATTCTGTGAGCACGCGCCCGAGGAATTCGGACTGCGCCTGACAGGGGCCACGCTGCTGCAAGAGCGCCACTTCGGCTCGCATCATCACGATCCGCAGATCGGCTCGGTCGGCCTTGAGGAGGCACGGCCGCTGGATGCGAATAAGGTCAACGCTTGGCTGTCGTATCTGCTGCAAAGCCGTGGCGCGGACATCCTGCGTATGAAGGGAGTGCTGAATCTCAAGGGCGAGGCGCGGCGCTATGTCTTTCACGGCGTGCACATGGTCTACGACGGCCGGCTCGAGCGCGCTTGGGGCTCGGCGCGCCGCAGCCGGCTGGTGTTCATCGGCCGTCACCTTGACCGTGGTGAGCTCGAGGCCGGCCTGCAATCCTGCGTCGCATGAGTGTGGCCGCCGCACGCCTGCGACTGCGCGGCCGCATCGAGCTTGGAGACTGCCCGGTCGATGCGGCCTGGTCGCCCGACGGTGCCGCGCTCATCGTGGCCGGCGGCGAGGGCACGATCATGCTGGCGCAGATCGGCGAGCCTATGCTCGTACGCCGAATTGGCCAGCACCGCACAGGCGCATTGGCCGTGGCCTGGCAGAGGAGCGGCCCTTTATTTGCCTCATCGGGCCAGGATGGCGCCGTACTGTTGTGGGACGCACGCTCACTTGCGGCTCGATCGATCCACCAGGCCGTCGAATGGAGCGAGCAGCTGGCATTTGACCCGCAGGGGCGATGGCTGGCAGTGGCCACTGGCCGCGTGCTGCGGCTGTTCGGCGCCGACGGCAGCTTACACTCGAGCTTCGAGTCGCAGCCGGGCGCGATCGCGGCGCTGGCCTGGCGCCCCAGAGGCAGCGAGATCGCGGCCGCGGGCAATGGTGGCGTGTGCATTCATCGGCTCGAGCCGAGCCTGGAGTCGCGCGACTACCCGTGGCGGGGCGCCTGTCTGACGGCAAGCTGGAATGCCGATGGCCGCGTGCTCGCGGCCGGCATGCAGGATGGCAGCGTGCATCTGTGGTACGTCGTCCTTGGCACCCAATCGCAGATGCAGGGCTACGGCAGCAAGGTCGCTGTGACCGCCTGGAGCGGCAATGGCCGCTACCTGGTGACGGCGGCCGGCAATTCGCTGATCGCCTGGGATTTCAGCGGCAAGGGGCCGCAGGGCTCGCGACCCCTTGAGCTGCAGTCGCACTCCGAGCGCATCAGCGCACTGGCCTGCCGACCGAGCGGAACCTGGCTCGTGTCCGCGGCGCGCGATCGCAGGCTGCTGCTCTGGCGGCTCGGCTTCAGCGATGCGCCGCAGGACGCACATCTGCTGGCCGATGAATGCACGCTGCTGCGCTATGCGCGCAACGGCGAGCGGCTTGCGGTCGGGGACGCGAGCGGCGGCCTGTCGATCTTCGACTGCTGACTAGATGCTCGGTACTTACTAAGGCCCGGGTGATTCGAGGCCCATCGCCGCAGTGACCGCGCGCGGCGTATGCACCGCGCCCAATACGCTCGCGTAGCTGGCCAGTTGCTGCGTGAGGGCCTGCGTCCAAGTGAAGCGTTTCAACACCCGCCTACGCGCCTCGGCGCCGAGCGCATCGATATCGCGCTCGTAGAGCCGGCGGATCGCCGCCGCCATGCTATGCGCGTCATCGGGCTCGGCGAGCTCCCCGACGCGCTCATCGACGAGCTCAGGAATCGAGCCGGCGCGTACGCCCACGACGGGCCGGCCGCAGGCCATGGCCTCGACGATCACCAGGCCGAAGGTTTCGCGATTGCCCGCGTGCACGAGCGCATCGGCCGAAGCGAGCCACTGCGCAAGCTCCACGCTGTCGCGCCGATACGGCAACACCGTGACATTGTGGCTCGGCTGCGCGCTGCGACCGCCGCCGACCAGTAGCAGATGGTAGGGCTTGCCGAGCAATGCCATGGCTCCGCGCAGCACATGAATCTTCTTCTCCTCCGAGAAGCGCCCCGCGAACACTACGAGCCGCGCGTCATCCGGCAGATTGAGCATGCGACGCAGCTCGAGCGTGCGGCGCTCGGGGGAGAATAAAGTGGCGTCGACGCCGAGAGGCTGAAACGCAACGTTGCGCACGCCGCAACGGCGCAGATACGCGCACATCGAGCGGCTCGGGGCGAGCACCAGGTCGAAATGCGCGTAGATCGAGCGCACGTAGCGCGTGAGCGCGCGCTCCACGCCCGAGCCGAAGCGGCGTCCGAGCAATTGCGGCAGATTCGAATGAAAGAATGCGACCACCGGCACATGGCGCGCACGCGCCGCCGCCAGAGCGCACCATGCCGGATGAAACACGTCGCCGACCTCGATGAGGTCGGGCTCGAGCTCGAACAGCATGTTCTTCCAGGTACGCACCGCGAGGGGCAGGCGGTAATTAAAGGTTCCAGGCAAGCGAATGCCGGCGACGGTACTGATACCGCCGCGCACCAGTCGGGTCTCTGTGCCGGGCACGAGCAGCGAATGACGATGCGAGGTGTGCGTGCGCAGCCAATCCTGCTTGGCGGTTAGATAGCGCTTCACCCCGCCGCTCGTGGGTGAGTAGAAGAGCGTTGTGTCGACTACATGCATGCTGTGTCCCACGAGGGAGGCAGCATTGCATCGTTATGTCATTTTGCTGTCAAGCACCAAACGCTATGCGGGTCTCGGCCACGGCGAGGGCCGGCAATTCGACCTGAAAGCGCGTGTAGCGACCCTTCTTGGTCAAGGCCAGGATGGCCCCGTCGAGCCGCCGTACGTGCTCACGCACGATTTGCAGGCCTTGGCCACGTTTCGCTGCCGGATCGGCGGTCGAAATGCCGGGCTGAAAAATGAGGCTCACGAGTCGCGGCCCCTCGATGTCCTGGGCGCCTTGCGCCGGCAGTAGGCCCTGTCTGACCGCACTTTGGGCGATACCCTGCACATCAAGGCCGCCGCCATCGTCCTGCACGCTGAGCTCGTAGCCGCCGGACTCACGCGGCGTGAACTGCACCGCCAGCGTCGCCTGCTCTGGCTTGCCCTGCGCGAGGCGTTGTGCGGGGCTCTCGATGCCGTGCTCGACGGCGTTGCGCACCAGCTGTGCGAGCACGTCGAACAAGGCCGGGACCCACAGCTCTGGAATGTCCTGCAGGCCCTTGGCCTCGAGCGCCACATGCTTGCCATGTTCCTGCGAGAGGCTCTCGGTCAGCCGCTGCACGGCCCCTAGCAATTGCGGCGGTGCTCGCCGCGCGTTGTCGAACGATTCTGCCTCAAGCCGACCCTCCTCGATGACTGGCACATGCACTGCGGCCGAGTCGGCCGCGATTGAGATATGGCTGCACAGCTCCCCGAGCACGACCATCGCCGGCAGCAGATCGTTGCCGCTGATCTGTGCTCGCAGCTCGATCTCGCGTAGTGCGCCGTGTGCGCTCTGCAGCCGCGCACTGACCGTAGGCAGATGCAGGTCCAGCAGCGCCTCGCCCAGCATCTCGAGCTCGGCGAGCAGCAGTTCGATCTTGCCGCGAAAGGCCGCGCTCTCGCGCGTCGGGGCCTGCAGCAACGACTGGATCTGCCGCACGCTCGAGAGCGCCTGTGTCAGGCCGTTGGCCAGCGCCACCGGCTCGCTCAGCAATAGTGAGTGGTACAGATCACGCTGATCGCGCAGCGTCTCGAGCTCGAGCTGGAATGAAGGCGAGACGAGCATCGAAGTGTCGCTCATTGCAGGCTCACCACAGCGTCCAGCTGCGCGGCTGCGGGCCGCAACATCGCGATGGCGCTGCCCAGCTCGGCCTCTGCCGCGAGCGCATCGGCTATGCGGTGCTCGCGCTCGCGCGCCATCAGGCGATCGAGCACTGGCTCGAGGGCTGCGCATTCCGGGGGCAGCGCCGGTCGCGGACCGCGCACGTGCTGCTGCATGACCTCGACCGCGGTCGCGCCCGTATAGGGCTTTCGGCCCGTGAGCATCTCGTACAGGATCACCCCGACGCTGTAGAGATCACTGCGCGCGTCCAACGGCAGGCCTTGTGCCTGCTCCGGACTCATGTAGTAGGGCGAGCCGCGCAGCATGCCCACGACCGTATTCAGATGTGCAACGTCGAGCTGCTTGGCGAGACCAAAATCGATCAGCACCACCGAGCCGTCCGGGCGCAGCATGACATTCGGCGGCTTCAGGTCGCGATGCAGGAGCCCGGCGGCGTGGACCACGTGCAGTGCGGCGCAGATGCGCTGCGCATATTCGATGCTCTCAACGATGGTTATCGGCTGCCGCAATCGCATCTTCAGATCGCCGCAGGGAAAGTATTCCATCGCAATGAATTCGCGCCCGTCGTGAAAACCATAGTCGTAGATGCTGACCACGCTGGGGTGCTGCAGGGCGCTGATGGCGGCATATTCGCGCGCAAATTCCTGCGAATCCGTGGCGCCGTCGGGCGTCGTCTTGCTGATCTTCAGCGCGACATTGCGCCCGAGCTTGACGCTGTAGGCCAGGTACACGGCCGCGCACGAGGACTCGCCGAGCTTATGCAGCAGGGTGTACTGGGGTAGCTGCGCATACGGGCCATCGACGCCGCGCCGTGACGTGCTAGAGCAGCGCGCTCGCGGCGCGGCGGCTGCGCGCGGGACGCGCATGGCGGTGCGCAGAGCGCTGGCCAGACGCTGGGCGTTGAGCAGCCGGCGGGGCAGATAGTCGCTGGCGCCGAGCTGAATCGCACGCACCGCGCTGAGCTCATTGCCGCCGGTAGCGATGACCACGACCGGTGGCGCCTGGCTCGTGGCCCGTGCCGCGCGCAATTGTTCCAGCGCATCGACCGCATCGAGCGCGCCGGTGAGCGCGTCGCCGCAGCGCGCGCCGAGCACGATCAGATCGAGCTCCATGCCGTTGGCCGCCCATATGCGCGCCGCGAACTGCGAGGGCTGCAGTTCCTCGATGAGCCCTTCGGGCCAGAGAATCTCGATGTGACGGCGCAGCCAGTCGCGCAGCTCGCGCTCTTCCTCGACGACCAGAATGGTCGGCTTCATGGTGCTGGCACGCTCGCGTGGTGGGAGAGGCTCCAGGCGATCGCCGCCGCGGCCAGAGCTGCCGACAGCAGTGCCAGCCCTAGGCCAACGCCAGGTATAGCGCGCAGGCCCCTAGGTGGCGCGGCGGCGGGCTCCACGCCGACGGGCGCGGGCCTATCGTCGGAAGAGTGCTCGGGGCTGCGAGCGCGCAGCGCCGCGTCGATGAAGAACTTGAGCCGCTGGCCCGAGACCGGTTTGTGCACGAAGCGAAAAATAGTGCCGGCAGCGATCTGCTCGGCCAGTTGCGCCTGCACCGGGGCCGCTCCAGCCAGTATCAGCAGCAGCTGCGGGAATTGCTCTCGTATCAGCGCGATGAATGCCTTGAGCGGCGGCGGTGTGCTCGACGCATCGATCAGCGCAATGCCGGCCGCATTGGCCACCAGCTGGTCGACGAAACGATCGGCCGAGGGCGAAACGATCAGGGCGGCCTGCGCCTGTACCGCGCCATGCAGTGCGTCGAGCAGGTTCGGGTCGTCCGATAGCGCCACAATGCGCACGGGCGGCGGCGCATCGGGCAGGCCGGAGGCGACCGCGCCGTCGGCTGGCCAAGCCTCGAACTCTACGACCGGAGCGGTCGGCGAGGGACCTTGCGATTGCATTCTCTTCAGTTCAGCTTGCGTTGATCGCACACAATAGCGACCGATGCTACGGACTCTATGCTGTCTGTCTGCGTGGACAATGCTCTGGCGTCCGAGCGGCGATGAAACTGTGAGGTCCATCGGGGCGGCCGCATCGATACTGTGACGGCCCTCACCCGGGGGAGGTGTCCATGCTGCGCCTGCGTGCTGCCAGTGAAGCTGACGTCGCGGTCATCTTTGAGCTGATCGGCGAGCTGGCCGATTATGAGCGGCTGCGCCCGCAGTTCTCGGGATCGGTCGCAGATCTGCGCCAGCACCTGTTCGGTGAGCCGCGCTACGCGCACACCTTGCTCGCCGAATGGGACGGGACGGTGGCGGCATTCGCGCTGTATTTCTTCAACTACTCGACGTTTCTGTGTCGGCCCGGGTTGTATCTGGAAGACCTGTATGTGCGGCCCGCGTTCCGCGGACGGGGCATCGGCTCGGCACTGTTGCGCGAACTCGAGCGATGCGCGCGCGAGCTCGGCTGCGGGCGGCTGGAATGGGCGGTGCTCGACTGGAACCAGCCAGCGATCGATTTCTACCTCGAGTTTGGCGCCAGGCCGAATGATGGCTGGACGCTGTATCGCAAATCGCTGTGGCCTTAGATCGTGCCGCGAGTCATATACATCGAGCCCGATGGCCGCGAGCGCGCGCTCGAGCTCAAGTGCGGCCAGAGCGTCATGCGCGGCGCGATGGACGCGGGCCTCGAGGGCATCGAGGCGCAATGTGGCGGCCAGTGCGCCTGCGCCACCTGCCATTGCTACGTGCAGGGACCCTGGCTGGACAAACTGCCGCCGCCTTCGGATGATGAACGACTCATGCTGACTAATGTCGCGGCCGAACGTCGGCCTGAAAGCCGTCTGAGTTGCCAGTTGATCGTAGTACCCGAGCTCGATGGGCTCACGGTGCGCTTTCCCGATCGCCAAAGCTGACGCAGGTTATCGTGGAAGCCGAAGCGCCGATTTTGATCATAGGTGCGTGCCAGGCCGGCGTGCAGATCGCCGAATCGTTGCGGCAGGAGGGATTCGGCGGCGCGCTGCAGTTGCTCGGCGAGGAACCGCATCCACCGTATCAGCGCCCGCCGCTATCCAAGAAATGGCTGGTCGAGGCCGGACCCACCAGCGCCCTGGCCCTGCGCGGCGCTGAGGCGCTCGCACGTCGTCATATTGAGCTCAGGCTCGACACGCGTGTCACGGCCATCGATCGCCCGAAACGCGAGCTGCAGCTCGCGAGCGGCGAGCGCCTGCGCTACAGCAAGCTCGCCATCGCGACCGGCTCGCTGCCACGTCAACTGCCAGTCCCCGGCGCATCGCTGGCCGGCGTGATGGCATTGCGGGGCATCGCCGATTCGCTCGCGATCGGTGCGGCGATCCGCCGCTGTGCGCTTGAAGGGCAGGCCGTGGTCGTCATCGGCGGCGGCTTCATCGGTCTGGAGGTTGCCGCCAGCGCCCGCAAGCTCAATGCGGCGGTAACAGTGCTGGAAGGCCTGCCGCGGCTGATGTCACGCGTCACCGCGCCGATCGTGTCGGAGGCTTTCGCGGCCTTGCATCGCGCGCATCAGGTTCAATTGCAGCTCGACGCGCAGGTCGAGGAGATCGTCGGGCGCGAAGGCCGGGTGATCGCGGTACGCACCGCCGACGGGCAGGAATATCCAGCCGGCTGTGTGATCGTGGGCATCGGCGTGCAGCCCGATGACATGCTTGCCGTCTCAGCCGGGCTGCTGTGCGAACGTGGCATCGTGGTCGACGAGTGCTCGCGCACCTCGGATGCGCTCATCGTAGCGGCTGGGGATTGCACGGCGCGGCGGCTGCACAATGGCGAGCTCGTGCGGCTCGAATCCGTGCAGAACGCGGTCGAGCAGGCCAAGTCGGCTGCTGCGGCGCTGATGGGGCGCGAGCGGCCCTTTCGTTGCGCGCCCTGGTTCTGGTCGGACCAGTACGACGTCAAACTGCAGATGGTCGGCTTGAGCCAGGGTTATGACCAGGTCGTCACGCGCGGGGATCTGTCGAAACCGGCGTTCTCAGCCTTCTACTTTGCCCAGGGCCGGCTGTTGGCTGTCGACTCGCTGAGCCGCTCTGCCGATCACATGCAGGCCAAACGGCTGCTTGATCACGGGATCTCACCGACCCCCGCGCAGGCGGCCGATCCGTCCTTCGATCTGCAAAGCCTGCTCAAGGAGGCTACTGCGGGCGGAGCATGAACTGCTTGCCGCGATAGCTCAGCGCGACGCCGTCGTGGAAGATCTGCAATACCCGTGGTCCCTCGGGCAGCACGTCGCCCTCGTGGACCTTGTGCATGTTGATCAGCGCGTAGCGATCGGCGCGGCGCTCGGCATAGACGTGCAGGTCCAGCCGCAGGTCGGGGATGTCAGCGCCCAGTTCTGCGAGGCTGGGTAAATCCACCGGGTTGATGGACCCACTGTCCGCATCGATGCTGCTGGCAGCGGTGCCGGCGCCTCGGGCGTCAATGGCGGGCTGGTCGTCGGCCGGATTCTCGGCCCCGGCCGCACCTGGCGCGCTCGCTGCGGCTGCCAGAGCGCCGCTGGGCGGCACCGGCATGCTAGCGCCGGGATCCAGCGCAGCGCTGGTTTGGGCTGCAGTCGCGCTCGCAGTCGGCGCCGATGCCGCGGCGCTCGGTGCGACGCTAGCGGCAGGGGCGGTCGCAGCCTGGGAAGGCCCAGCCACGCTCGCAAGGGCCGCGGCCGGTGCCGCCGGTGCGGCGGCGAGCGGTGCGGCGGGCTTATGCAGCGCAAACAGCAGCAACAGGATCATATTTATCGCCAGCAAGGCCCCAAGGATCAGGGTCCACAGCGGCCAGCGTTGGCGCGGGGAGCTCACGCGCACTTCGAGCAATGTGGGGCCACTCTGCCGTTGCCGCTCGGCTTCGGCCTTCTTGAGCGCATCCAGTATGAATGACATCAGCCGCCTCGCGTGCCGGCTGGCGAGCTCGGGGGTGCGAGCAGCGGTGAGTCGGGCGCGGCGATCGCGGCGTCCAGGGCGACCTGAGTTTCAATCCCGGCAACGCCGTCGACGGACAGACGGTTGGCGCGTTGAAACTGTTCGACCAGTCGCATGAGATTCTCATCATAGTCGTCGCCAGGGGTGGGGCTCTGCGCGCCGCGCCAACGATCAAGCTGCTCGCGTAGCCGGCGCACTTGCAGCCCGTGCATGCCAGCGCTGAGGTCCTGAACACTCTTGGTTGCCGGGCGCCAGACCAGCACGAAATCACCGAACCAATAGCGGGCCAGCTCGGCGATCGCAACGGATCCCAGGTGCGTGCCGATCTGCACCTGTGCCGCCTCGTCGGTCAGGCCGCGCAATACGACCTGGTACATCGAGCCGCTGTCGTCGCTGAGCATCAGAATGGCCGGGCGATTGAGCAGACGCAATTGCGCCAGGGAGCCGCGCTGCGCCAGGCATTGCAGGCCCTGGGCTTTGGCCTGCGTGCAGCCGTCGGTGCTGCTGGGCACGTAGCTGGCCTTCCACAGCGTCAGCAGCTGCAGGAAGGCGCTGTCGGTGTTGGTACTGTCGCGATAGGCGGCCAGCAGTTGCGCCAGATTCGCCATGGATGGGTCAGTGCGCGCTGCCGGCGTGGCGGCGGCCGGGTCGGCCGCATCCGGCGCAGCAGCCGGTGCGCTCGTTGCCGCCGCAGGCAGCACGGCCGCTGGCGCCTGTGCGCGGGCTGGCGTCGGCCGGCCGCGCAAGTGCAGCGTGAACTGTGCCGGCGCATGGCGCCACAACAGCACCGCGCTGCCAGCCAGCACGGCCAACGCCAGGCAGGCCAGCGCTGCCGGCATCCAGCGTGAGCCCGGTTCCTGGCCAAATACCTCGGCCGCGGCGCGGCGCACGAGACTCGCCGGGACCTCGTGCAGATCCTGGGTGTAGGCGCCAAGCAGGGCCCGATCGCACAGCACGTTGATCAGGCGCGGGACGCCGCCACTGGCCCGGTGCACCGCGCGCAGCGCTGCGCGCGTGAAGATATCCGCGGTCGCGCCGGCCACGCGCAGTCGGTGGCGCACATAGGCGTAGGTTTCATCGCTCGACAGCGCTTCGAGATGATAGCGGGCGGTGATGCGCTGCGCGATCTGGCGCAAATCCTCGCGCGCTAGCAGTTTGCGCAGCTCCGGCTGACCAATCAGGATGATCTGCAACAGTTTGTGCGTCTCGGTCTCCAGGTTGGTCAGCAGCCGCACCTGCTCGAGCACGTCGGGCGCGAGATTCTGTGCCTCATCGACGATCAGCACCACGCGCTGGCCGTGGGCATGCGCATTGAGCAGGTAGCGGTTGAGCAGGTCCACGAGCGCCTTGGTCTGCCCGTCGGAGCTGTCATCGGCGGCCAGCCCGAGCTCCCCGCACAGAGCATGCAAAAACTCGCTGGCTGACAGGCGCGGATTGAGGATCAGCGCGATCTCCGCGTTCTTCGGCGCGCGCGCCAGCAGTGAGCGAATCGTCGTGGTCTTGCCGGTACCGACCTCGCCGGTGAGCTGGATGAAGCCGCCGGCCTCGTTGATGCCATAGACCAGGTGCGCGAGCGCATCGGCGTGGCGCACACTCAAATACAGATAGCGCGGATCAGGGGTGATCGCGAACGGCATCTCCGTCAGTCCGAAGAACTGCAGATACATGCGGTGGCGTACCTCCTCGCGCCGCGATCAGTTGTACGTCGATGATTCGACGCGAGCATTGTGCGCCAGGCCCAGCTCCTCGGGCGCGAAATCATCCACGTCGATGATCGCCATCACGCGTCGGTCATAGTCGGTCAAGAACTGCGCTTCCTGCTCGCTCAGAATGCCCAGCGCGCGCCCCTGCTCGATCTGCGCGGGCAGGTCCAGCGCGCTCACGCGGCCGGTCTTCTGCCCCTCGACGCGCAATTTTTTCTCGAGTGGCTCGGCCACGGGGGCCATCTCCAGCACCGTTTGCAGGGCTGCAAGCGGATTGCCGGGCTCTGCCGCGCGATAGAGCAGACGGCTCAGGTACGAACGGGTCTGACTGTCGGCAAGCACGAGCTCGGCCACGGCGCGACCCAGGCCATCGGCCGGAGCAAAATAAGTCAGGCCGCGCGGGAACATCAGCAGCCGTGCCAGCGAGGCGATCGCGCGGTTCGGAAAATTGCGCAGCACGCTGTGCAATTGCTCCTGCGCCAGATACAGCAGTTCGCGGCAAGCCCATTCGACCACCGGCAGCTCCTCTGCCGGCCGGCCGCGGTTGGCATGGTGCTTGAGCACCATCGAAGACAGATACATCGCCGAGAGCACATCGCCGAGCCGCGCGGATAGGGTCTCTTTTTTCTTCAGGTAGCCGCCGAGCGTGAGCATGGCGACGTCGGTCAGGAAAGCGAACGAGGCGCTGAAGCGCTCGATGTGTTGATAATAGCGCCGGGTCGCTCCGGTCTCGGGCACGCGCTGGAAGCGCGCGAAAGTCAGCGCCATGATCAGCGAGCGCACCGCGTTGGAGATTGCAAAGCCCATGTGCGCGAACAGTGCGCGATCGAATTCACGCAGGCCGCGGCGCCGATCGTCGTCGCGCGCGGCAGTCATTTCGCGCAGCACGAACGGATGGCAGCGGATCGCCCCCTGGCCGAATATGATCAGGTTGCGTGTCAGGATGTTCGCGCCTTCGACCGTGATCGCAATCGGAATCGACTGGTAGCCTCGGCCCAGATAGTTGTTGGGCCCGAGCATGATGGCCTTGCCGCCGTGCACATCCATGGCATCGTTGGCGACGCGCCGACCCATCTCGGTCAGGTGGTATTTGAGAATCGCGGCCGGCACCGCCGGCTTCTCACCGGCATCGATCGCTGCCGTCGTCACGCTGCGCGCCGCGTCCATAATGTAGGTGAGGCCAACCATCCGCGCGATCACCTGCTCGACGCCCTCGAAGCGTCCCACGGGCAGGTTGAACTGGCGCCGGATGCGCGCATAGGCGCCGGTCGCGACCGTCGCAGCCAGCGCGCCGCCGGTTGCATTCGCGGGCAGGGAGATGCAGCGGCCAACCGAGAGCTGCTCGACCAGCATGCGCCAGCCCAGCCCTGCCATCTTGAGCCCCCCGATGATGCAATCCAACGGCACGAACACATCGCGGCCACGCAGCGGACCGTTCTGAAAAGGGATGTTGAGCGGCAGGTGCCGACGGCCGATTTCGATGCCTGCGGTGTCGCGCGGAATCAGTGCACAGGTGATGCCCAGATCCACCTGCTCGCCGAGCAGGTGCTCGGGATCGAACATGCGAAAGGCCAGCCCGATGACCGTGGCGATCGGCGCCAGCGTGATATAGCGCTTGGAGAAGTTGAGCTTCAGTCCGAGGACCTCGCGGCCCTCCCAGCTGCCGCGGCACACGATGCCCGTATCCGGGATGGCCGCGGCGTCCGAGCCGACGCGCGGTCCGGTGAGCGCAAAGCAGGGGATCTCAAGTCCCTGCGCGAGCCGCGGCAGGTAATAGTCCTTCTGCGCCTCGGTGCCATAGTGCAGCAGCAGCTCGGCTGGGCCGAGCGAATTGGGCACGGCCACCGTCGAGGCGCAGGTGATGCTGCGCGCCGCGATTTTCACCAGTACCGAGGAATGCGCGTAAGTCGAGAACTGCAGGCCGCCATATTGACGGGGAATGATCATCGCAAAGAAGCGCTGCGCCTTGAGGTAGTCCCAGACCGCCGGCGGCAGATCGCCGCGCCGGTGCGTGATGTCGAAATCATCGAGCATGCGGCACAAGGTCTCGCAGGGCCCATCGATGAAGGCCTCCTCTTCGGCCGACAGCCGCGGCGGCGGTGCGGCGCTCAAGCGCCGCCAGTCCGGATTTCCGGTGAACAGTTCCCCATCCCACCATACGGTGCCGGCCTCGAGCGCATCGCGCTCGGTTGGCGACATCGACGGCAACAGCCGGCGATAGGTTTTCATGAACGGTCCGCTGAGCAAGGCGATGCGC
>Ga0302314_10006614_pt1 | contig 20954 bp, 15 predicted proteins | sample III_Palsa_N2_3_FD_200533 | JGI IMG/M metagenome (GOLD analysis project Ga0302314, IMG submission 200533) | Peat permafrost microbial communities from Stordalen Mire near Abisko, Sweden - III_Palsa_N2_3 | ecosystem: Environmental > Terrestrial > Soil > Palsa > Peat permafrost | place: Sweden... | reverse complement strand
GCCGGCCGCGGCGGGGCCGGCTGGGCCGCGGAAGCCGCCGGGGCGGGCTGGGCCGCGGGAACCGGCGGTGCGGGCGGGACCTGCTGGGGCTGGAGCGGTGCGCTCGCCGGGTGCGGCGGAGCGAGCGACGCGGGCGGCGGGGACGGGATGGACGCGGCCGCTTGCTGGGGTATCCCGGGGGCGGGAGACGGGTGGGGGGTGGGAGAAGGCCCGGACCGTTCACCTTGAGGGTTGGATTTTTCTAGGCGCTCGATTCTGGCCAGGACCGAGCGCTCGTCGGTCGCGGCCCCGGGCAGCAGCACCTGGGCGCACATCAGCTCGAGCAGCAGTCGCGGCGACGTGGCCCCGCGCATCTGGTCGAGGCCGGCCGAGACGATCTCGGCCGCGCGGGTCAGCGACGCGAGCCCGTACCGCTCCGCCTGCCCCTGCAGCGCCGTCGCGCGGTCGGGCGGCACGTCGAGCAGCCCGGTGGTGATCGCGTCGGGCACCGAGGCGAGCACGATGAGGTCGCGGAACCGGTCGAGCATGTCGGTGCCGAACCGGCGCGGCTCGTGGCCGCCCTCGATGACCCGGTTCACCGCGCGGAACACCCCGGCGCCGTCGCTCGCCGCGAACGCGTCCACCATCTCGTCGAGCAGGCTCGCGTCGGTGTAGCCGAGCAGCGCGACCGCCCGGTCGTACCTGATGCCGCCCTCGTCCGAGCCCGCTAGGAGCTGGTCGAGTATGGACAGCGTGTCCCGGGCCGACCCCGCGCCCGCCCGCACCACGAGCGGCAGCACGGCCGGGTCGAACGTGACGCCCTCGGAGTTGAGGATCTCCTCAGTGAGGTCGCGCATCACCGACGGCGGCATCAGCCGGAACGGGTAGTGGTGCGTCCGTGACCTGATCGTCGCGATGACCTTGTCCGGCTCGGTGGTCGCGAAGATGAACTTAAGGTGGGCCGGCGGTTCCTCGACCAGCTTGAGCAGGGCGTTGAACCCCTGCTGGGTCACCATGTGCGCTTCGTCGATGATGTAGATCTTGTAGCGGCCGGCGACCGGCGAATAGAAGGCCCGCTCGCGCAGGTCACGGGCGTCGTCCACGCCGCCGTGGCTGGCCGCGTCGATCTCGATCACGTCAATGCTGCCCGGCCCCGACGGTGCCAGCGCGACGCAGGAGTCGCAGACGCCGCAGGGCTCCGGGGTCGGGCCGTTCACGCAGTTCAGCGAGCGGGCCAGGATCCGGGCGCTCGACGTCTTGCCGCAGCCGCGCGGGCCGCTGAACAGGTAGGCGTGGTTGATCCGGCCGCTGCGCAGCGCCTGGCGGAGCGGCTCGGTGACGTGGTCCTGGCCGCGGACTTCGGCGAAGGTGGCGGGGCGGTACTTGCGGTACAGGGCCAGGTTCTGCTGGCGCTGCTGGCCTTGCTGACCGGACTGCTGGCTGCCTGTTCGGGCCTGGGCAGTCCCGGTCGCTTCGGAATCTTCCGCCATGACCTCATCCTCGCAGGCCAACCCGGCCGGAATCCCGGTATCCCGGGAACGGGAAAGGACCCCCCGCGCACCCGTCAGAGCCCGCGTACCCTTGCTGCCTTCCGGCCCTGGGGGGGTTGGCGAGATAAACGCCGCACGGGGGGTCGGTAGGTAAGTCTAGTCGCGGTCAGCACCGCTTGCGCCCGTTGCCGGCCAGACAACGGTCGCATCTTCTGCCGCGCCCTCGACGGCGACTTCCACGCCCCGGATCCGGTAAGCTCGACGGCGGAGGACTCGCCTAGTGGCCTAGGGCGCACGCTTGGAAAGCGTGTTGGGGGAAACCCCTCAGGGGTTCGAATCCCCTGTCCTCTGCTCAGATCTTGACCGGGCAAAATGCCTGATGTCTCCGTCTGGTCTCAGTTGAGACCAGACCGGTGCTCGAACGGCGCCGCGCGCGAGCCCAGATTCGTGGGTAACAGTCCTGTTTCCTGGGCCAGTCCCGCAGCGAAGCGGCCCAGCCCAGAGGGAAGCTCGCGAGATCTTGCCTTGCCAGCGTTGGCTACGTCATCCACCATCGGGCCGGAGGCGAGCTACCGTCACCCGATTTATACGCTTATGCCCGCTTCAACGGCGGGGCCCGGGAAGATTGGGTGTTGGCAGTACCGTTATTTGCGGTTAACGACACCCAATCATGCAGGTCAGCGTCCCAGGGCGGATGCCCGGGAACGCACCAGCAGCAGGATCGCGCCGACGGCAACCGCCGCGACCTGCATCGCGGCGCTCAGCGGGCGTCGGCCAGCCGCTTGCGGCGGCGATATTATCTCCGGTTCCGGGAACAGGTCGCCGAGTAGGCCGAGCGCATCCGGCCGGCGGCTCTTTCCGCGCCGAGCCGCATGGTCGAGCCGCTGGCCGCCGGCCGAGCCGCGCCGTGGTGAGGCCGCAGTGAGCTTGAGCACGTCGCCGGGGCCCGCCGTCCCCGTAGCCCCCACGTAGTCCACACGAGACTGTCCTGGTCACGCTCGCGCCACCAGCAACGCGTCCCCCGCCGATGCCATCGGGTTGCAGACATACGGTGACATTGGTGGATGAACACGGGGCTGACGGGGTATCCCATTCCGGGTCGCTCTTCCTACATAGATAGACGTGGTAAGAAGTACCCGCACGTTTCACTGAGGAAAGGCGCACACAGGTGGCCATGCCCAAGCCCACGGGCCTGCTCGACGGGCACGGCAGTCAGAGCGGCGGCGAGTCCGAGACCTTCTGGTACATGGCCAAGAAGCGGCTGCTCGGACCGCCACTGGTCAACGAGCAGCTCGGCGAGCAGCGGCTGTCCAAGCCGCTCGCGCTCGGCGTCCTGTCGCCGGACGGGATCTCGTCCTCGGCGTACGGCCCCGAGGAGATCCTGATCGCGCTGCTGCCCATGGCGGGCCTGGCCGCGTTCACGCTGATCCTCCCGATGACACTGGTCATCCTGTTCGTGATGATCCTCGTCGTGCTCTCCTACCGCGAGATCGTCATGGTCTACATCCGGCCCGGCGGTTCCTACGTCGTGGCCAGGGAGAACTTCGGGCCCCGGATCGCCCAGATCTGCGCGGTGGCGCTGCTGATCGACTACGTGGTCACGGTCGCGGTCCAGGTGGCGGCGGGTACCGCGGCGGTGGCGTCGGCCATACCCGCGATCGGCCCGTACAAGCTCGAGATCTGCATCGGCGTCGTGATCCTCATGGCCTTGGGCAACCTGCGCGGGCTCAAGGAGGCGGGCCGGGCGTTCGCCGTCCCCACCTACCTGTTCTCCGGTTCCGTCATCCTGATGATTGTGGTCGGCCTGGTCCGCGAGGTGACCGGCAGCCTGCACAACGTCACCCTGACCACCGGCACCTACTCGCTCGGCTCCGGCCACGAGGGGATCATCAGCGCGGTCATGATCTTCACGCTGCTGCGCGCGTTCGCCAACGGCGGCGCCTCGCTGACCGGCATCGAGGCGGTCAGCGACGCGGTCGGCGCGTTCCACTCCCCGGAGGGCAACAACGCCCGCAAGGTGCTGATTACCGAGGGCCTCATCCTCGGCATCCTGGTCGCGGGCATCTCCTGGATCGCGCACGCCACCCACGCGACGCCCTACACGGTCGGCTACCCGACGGTGCTGGCCCAGGAAGCCAAGGTCATCTTCGGCTCCACGATCATCGGCCACGTGCTGTTCCTGCTCGTGCAGCTCGCGACCATGCTGATCCTCTACACCGGCGCCAACACGAGCTTCAACGGCTTCCCGTTCCTGACCAGCTACGTGGCCGGCGACTCGTTCCTGCCCCGGTGGCTGCTCAAGCGCGGGCACCGGCTGGTGTTCTCCAACGCGATCATGCTGCTGACCGTCACCTCGCTGGCGCTGCTGGTCATCAAGGACGCGGACGTCAACAGCCTGGTGCCGCTGTACGCGATCGGCGTGTTTACCGCGTTCTCGATGGCCGGCTTCGGGATGGCCAAGTACCACCACACCCACCGCGCGGCGGGCTGGCGGCCCAAGTTCGTCATCAACTTCTCGGCCGGCGTGCTGACCCTGGTCGTCGTCATCATCTTCGCGGTGGTGAAGTTCACCGAGGGCGCCTGGGTAGTGCTGCTGCTCTTCGCCATCCTCGTGCCGGCGCTGATCCGGCTCAACCGGGAGTACCAGGACGAGGCCGAGGTGCTCGAGACGATCACCGGCGCGCAGCCCCCGCCCGCCCCGCACTACACCCGGCGGGTGGTCTTCGTCTTCGTGGACGACTTCGACCTGGCCACGCTGGCCGCGCTCCGCTACGCGCGGTCGCTGCGCCCGACCTCGCTGCGCGCGGTGCACTTCGTCATCGACAGCGTCCGGGCCGAGAAGCTGCGGGACAAGTGGATCCGCGCCGACCGCGGCGTGGCCCTCGACTTCATCGACTGCCCCGACCGGCGGCTGGCCAAGGCCGCGACCGAGCTGGCCGAGCGCGAGGTCGCCGACCTGGGCACGCACGTCACGGTGATCCTGCCGCGGCGCAGCTACTCGGCGCTGCTCGGACGGCTGCTGCACGACCGCACGGCCGACAAGATCGCCGCCGCGGTCAGCCGCGTCCCCCGGTCCGCGGCCACGATCGTCCCCTACGACGTGCCGACCCGGGTGGCGGTCCTGCAGGCCCGCCACGCCGCGGCCAAGATGGCGGCCACGGCGGCGGCCAAGCCCGCGAAGCAGGCCAAGGGGGCCAAGCCGGTCGGCCTGCCCTCGACCGGCCCGACCGACGGGGTGCTTACCGAGGCCGCGGACACGGCGGCCGCGCAGGCGGCGACCGCGCAGGAGCTGAACCGCGAGGCCACCGTCGCGACCGCGCACACCGTTCCCCGGCAGCCGAGCAAGGTCACCGTGCCCGGACTGACCGCGATCGGCGCGGTCACCGGGGGCAAGGTCGTCGTCGAGGGGAAGATCCGGGTCGTCGAGATCCGCCCGGTCGAGCGGAACTCGGTGCTCGCCGTGGAGATCAACGACTCGACCGGCAACCTCACCGCGATGTTCTACGGCCGGTCGCACATCTCCGGCCTGATCTGCGGCGCCCGCATCCGGCTGACCGGCTCGGTAGGCATCCGCGGCGGCCAGCCGGTGATGATCAACCCCGCCTACGAGCTGATCTCCCCGGGCGAGTAGCGCGGGCGCCGTCCTCACTCGTCCTTGGCCAGCAGCTCGTACGCTGGGTTGATCATGGCGGGACCGCCCCCGCGCATGGACACCTTGCCGTCGAGCCGCAGCCGTGCGCCCGGCTCGACACCGGGGATGTTGGTCCGCCCGTAGAACATGGCGGTCAGCGACCCGGTGCCGTCGGCGATGGTGGTCTCGAACACGCAGCTGTTCTCCGACGGGCGGATCGACACCGTCTTGACCCGCCCCTCGACCGAGGCCTTCCGCCCGGCGCCAAGCGCGGCGATGGCGGTGGTGCCGTCGGCGGAAACCGCCGGCGGTCCGCCTTTGGCGCTCGGCGCCCCGGTACCGGCCGCCGCCGGCTGCTCTTTGCTCTTCGGGCTAACGTTCCCTGGTTCCACCGGCCCGGCCCCATTGTGCCCGGCACCGTGCCCGCCACCGTTGTGGGCCGACTCGTTGACCGCCGCCAGCCTCGCGGCCTGCCGGGCGTGCAGCAGGTGGACGCGGCTTTCCACGTCGAACGGGATGATGGTCGCGGCCGAGTCGGGCACCTGGCTGACCACGGCGGCGATCTTGTCCGCCGTCCGGTCGTGCAGCAGCCGGCCGAGCAGCGGGGCGTACCCGCGCCGCGGCAGCACCACGGTGACCTGCGTGCTCGCGGCCTGGGCCTCGCGGCTGACCAGCTCAAGGGCCTCGCGGGTGAGGCGGCGGTCCGGCGTGTCGATCATCTCAAGCGGGATGTCCTGGCCGTACCTGACCCACTTCTCCCGCAGCTTCTCGGCCTGGGCGCTGTCGATGACGAAGTGCACGGCCCGCATCGTCGTCGGCCGCAGGCCGCGGGCGTACCTGATGGCGGCGAAGGTGGCGAGGTCGACGTCATCGACGAAGATCAGCACCACCCGGCGGCTGTAGTTCGTCGGCCGCGGCGGGACGCCGGCCGCCCGCCGGTCGCCGATGGCCGCCAGGACCTCCGACTCCATCCGGTACTCCCGGTTGAGCCTGATCAGCAGGTAGACGAGCGCGGGGAAGATGATGACGATGACCCAGGCGCCCTCGGTGAACTTCACCACCGCGAAGATCACGACCACGATCGCGGTGTACACGGCGGCGGTCACGTTGATGATCCGGCGGCGGCGCCAGCCCCGTTCCTTCACCCGCTTGTGGTACTTGGCCATGCCGAAGCCGGCCATCGCGAAGCCGGTGAACACGCCGATCGCGTAGAACGGGATCAGCCCGTTGACCTCGGCGCCGGTGGCGATCAGCAGGACCAGCGAGACGATCGTGAGCACGATGATCCCGTTGGACAGCGCGAGCCGGTGCCCGCGCTTGGTCAGCCAGCGGGGCAGGAACGAGTCCGAGGCGACGAAGCTGGCCAGGAACGGGAACCCGCTGAAGCTCGTGTTGCCCCCGGTGAACAGGATCAGCGCGGTCGCTGCCTGGACCACGAAGTACATGAAGTGCCCGGCGCCGCCGAAGACGACGTTGGCCTCCTGCGCGAGCACCGTCGGGTAACCCGCCAGGTAGGGGATCGCGTGGGTGATGTGCGCCAGCCAGGAGATGCCCGCGATCAGGAACGCGACGATCGAGCCCTGCGTGATCAGGATCTGCCGGGCGTTGCGGCCCTCCGGCGGCCGGAGCGCGCCGACCGCGTTGGAGACCGCCTCGATGCCGGTCAGCGAGGACCCGCCGTTGGCGAAGGCCTTCAGCAGCATGTAGATGATCCCGACGCTGATGATCCCCTCGGTGCTGTGCCCGATCAGGTAGGTGGGGCCGGGGTACGCGCTGACGTGGTGCAGGTTGCCGAGCACCTCACGGACCAGCCCGACGACGATCATCACCGCGACCGAGCCGGTGAACAGGTAGGTCGGCATCGCGAACAACCGGCCCGCCTCGCGGATGCCCCGCAGGTTGCCATAGCACATGATGAGGACGGCGACCACGGAGATGACCGGCAGGATGTGGTGGCCGATCACCGGGATGTTGGCCATCTGCGGGAAGGCGGAGACGATCGCGGCGCTGCCCGCGGCGGTCTGCACGGCGACGGTGACCGTGTAGTCGATGAGCAGCGCGACCGCCGCGACCTGGGCGACCCGCGGCCCGAAGTTCTCCCTGGCCACGACGTAGGAGCCGCCCGCCCGGGTGTAGACCGAGACCACCTCGCGGTAGGACAGCACGACGAGCGCGATGCCGGCCAGCACGACCAGGGTCATCGGCAGGATCAGCGTGAACGCCGCCAGGCCGACCACCTGGATCATCTCGATCAGCATTTCCTCGGTGCCGTACGCGGCCGAGGAGATGCCGTCGCAGGAGAGCACCCCGAGCGCGAGCGGCCGGGACAGCCGCTGCTCGGCCATCTGCTCGTTGACCAGCGGCGGCCCGAGGAGCTTGCGCTTCAGGGTGTAGCCGAACGTCTCGGGCAGCGCGGTGTCGGCCAGGTCGGTGTCGGCCAGGGCGACCGCGGAAATCTCGTCAGCCATGCGAGTGGCTCGGTGGGTGTCTTCTCATAGCGGATTTCACGTTAGGCGCTGCCTTACCAGGTGAACGCAAGCGCGGCGTTAAGCCTGCTGAGCTGGGCGTTAAGGATTCATCAAGATCAGTCACCGCGCCCGGGTCCGGCGGTCAAATGAACACATCATGACTGGGAACTGGCGCACGGTAGCGACGTGGAACGGTTACCGGCTGCGCGCTGACGGGCGGCTGCGGCCGCCGTGGCGGGGCGGTCTGCCCGCCGTATATATCCTGCCGGCCGGGTTCGCCGCGCTGCTCGGCGTGGGCACGGTGGCCGCCGGGCTGCACGGCCAACTCGACGCCATGGGCGTCCTGATCGGCTGCGCGGTGGTGGTCGGCGCGCTCGCCGCGGTGGCCGAGCCAACCGCGGCCGCACCGCTCGGCGTCATCGGCTGGTTCACCGCGGTCGGGTTCTCCCGGCCGCCCTACGCCGACCTGCGGCTGACCGGCACGGTCCCCGAGCGCGCGGCGATCACGCTGGCGGTGACCGGACTCGTAGCGGTCGTGGCCGGCTCGGCGTTCCGTCAGTGGTCGGCGCGGGTAACACTAGACAATGTGGACAAGCGCGAGCCAAGCGGCATCGACCTTCGCCGGCAGCTAGCCGGCGCGGGGCTCGCCGTTGTCGGCCTGCCGCTGCTGACCTTCGCGCTGACCGCCAACCGGTCGCGTCTCGACCTCTCCAACGACCTGCTGCTTTACCTGGTCGCGGTGGTCACCGTCACCGTCATCGGCGGGTTCTGGCCCGCCGTGCTCGCCTCGATCGGCGCCTGCCTGCTGCTCAACTGGTACTTCACCCAGCCGCTGCACACGTTCACGATCGCCGAGCCGCGGAACCTGCTCGCCCTGGTGCTGTTCGTCACGGTCGCCGTCGCGGTGAGCAGCGTGGTCCACCTGGCCGCGCGGCGCGAGGCGGACGCCTCCCGCAGCGCGCGGGAGACCGAGGTCCTGCTCGGCCTGGCCCAGACCGTGCTCGGCGGCGCCGACACCCCGGGCGACGTGCTCGACCACCTGACCAGCAGCCACGGCGGTCACGCCGGGCTGCTCGAGCGGGTGAGCGGGCGCTGGATCACCGTGGCGACGAGCGGCGTTCCCGATCCCGCCGCGAGCACGCTGCGCTTCGAGGTCCGGCCTGACCTGGCCCTCGAGGTGAGCGGGCAGGCGGCGACGGCGACGACGTCGCTGCTCGCCGGGTACACCGCCCAGGCGGTCGCGGCCCTGGACCGGGCCCGGCTGCGCACCCAGGCCGCCCAGGCCGAGGCGCTGGCCGAAGGCGACCGGATGCGGACCGCGCTGCTGCGCGCGGTAAGCCACGACCTGCGCACCCCGCTGGCGTCGATCAAGGCCAGCGTGTCCAGCCTGCGGCAGACCGACGTGCACTGGTCCGAGGAGGACGAGGCCGACCTGCTCGCCGACATCGAGGGCAGCACCGACCGGCTCGACGCCCTCGTCGGCAACCTGCTCGACATGAGCCGCCTCCAGGCCGGGGCGCTCGCGCCGTTCCTGCGGGCCACCGCGATCGACGAGGTGGCGCCGGTCGCGCTGCGCGGTCTTGACGGCGCGGACCAGCTGCTGATCGTCGTCCCCGACGACCTCCCGCTGGTCCAGGCGGACCCGGGACTGCTCGAGCGGGTCCTCGCCAACCTGTTCTCCAACGCCCTGAAGCACTCACCGGACGATCAGCGGCCGGTCCTGCGCGCCCGGGCGGACGGCGGCCGGGTGGTGGTCGACGTCGTCGACCACGGCCCCGGCGTGCCCGCCGAGATGAAGACCAGGATCTTCGAGCCGTTCGCCCGGCTCGACGCGCGGGTGCCGGGCGTCGGGCTCGGCCTCGCCGTCGCCAAGGGGTTCGCCGAGGCGATGGGCGGGGCGATCGTCGCGATCGACACCCCAGGCGGCGGGCTCACCGTCCGGGTCACGCTCCCCGCCGTGGCCAGCGGCGTCCGCGCCGTGCTCGGAGCCGACCAGTGACCGGAGCCGGCCAGTGACCAAGGTGCTCGTGATCGACGACGAGCCGTCGATCCTGCGCGCGCTGCGGATCAACCTCACCGCCCGGAACTATGAGGTCAGCACCGCGACCGACGGCGCGTCCGGGCTGGCGGCGGTGTCCCGGGACCGGCCCGACGCGGTGATCCTCGACCTCGGCCTGCCCGACATGGACGGCACCGAGGTCATCCACGGGGTCCGCGGCTGGTCGAGCACGCCGATCATCGTCTTGTCGGTGTGGGACGCCGAGCATCAGAAGGTCGCCGCGCTCGACGCCGGGGCCGACGACTACGTGACCAAGCCGTTCGGCATGGACGAGCTGCTCGCCCGGCTCCGGGCGGCCGTCCGGCGGGCTTCACCGGCGCCAGACGAGCCGGTGATCACGACCCCCGATTTCGTCGTTAACCTGGCCGACAAGCGGGTCACCAGGGATGGCGCGGACGTCCGGCTGACCCCGACGGAATGGCAGCTTCTCGAGGTCCTGGTCCGCAACCGCGGCCGCCTGATCACGCAGAAGCAGCTCCTGCGGGACGTCTGGGGTCCCGCCTACGGGTCGGAATCCAACTACCTGCGGGTCTACGTCGCCCAGCTCCGCCGCAAGCTCGAGCCCGAGCCTTCCCGCCCCCGCTACCTGCTCACCGAGCCGGGAATGGGCTATCGCTTCCAGGCCTGACCGGGTTACCCTGGCGGCAGGTCTTCGTCACGAGGGATATGAGGGGAGGTGCGGTCGATGTTCACCCCCAATCCCGCGCCTTCCGCCGCTCGCTGAGACCCAGAGCCGCGGGGCGCCGCATCACAAGCGGAGAGCACGCCATGAGTTCCACCATTAAGCACGTCACGTTCGACTGCGCGGATCCCCGCGCGCTGGCCCGGTTCTGGGCGCGGGTCACCGGCTGGCCGCTACTCGAGGAGCCGGCTCCCGGCTACGACGAAGCCGCGGTCGGCGTCGCCAGCGAGGGCCGCCCGCGGCTTTACTTCGTCGCGGTTCCTGAGGGGAAGACGGTCAAGAACCGCTTGCACCTGGACATCGTTCCCGATGACCGCACGCAGGACGAGGAGATCGCCCGGCTCGCCGGCCTCGGGGCCACAGTCGTCAGCGACCAGCGCCCCGAGTTCGGCTGGGTCATCCTCGCCGACCCCGAGGGCAACGAGTTCTGCGTAGAGCTCAGCCCCGCGGAACGAGACGCCGCCATCGCCGCCGAGGCGGCGGCCGCCGAGGCCACAGCGGTCGCCCCGCGGTGATCGTCCTCACCAGCGGCTCGTCCGGTCGTAGCGCGGCTTCCAGAGCCCCCGGAAGACGAGGCGGGCCGGGGGCGGCAGCGTGCCGATCGCCGCGGCGGCGTGGTCCGGGTCCGCGCCTTCGGCTAGCCAGGCGAACATCTCGCCCCCGGCCGACAGCCCGTTCTTGCGGACGATCCTGAATCCGACGCCGCGCCATTCGGCGGCGGACAGGGCGACGCCGATCAGCGGCAGGCCGTCGCGCTCCTCGTGCGCCATGTGGCCGGCCAGGGCGGTGGTAAGCGCGTCAGCCGCATCGGCGACGCTCGCCCCCCGCCCCGACCGGCCACCGGCCCCGCCCCCGGGCCGGCCACCAGCCTCAACGTCACCAGGCGCGTGAGCACCGGCGGCCCGATCTCTCCAGGCCCGGGCGAAGGCGGCGTCGACCGCGGCGAGCAGCGGGTCGAGCTGCTGGTGCTCGTACTCCATCGCGTCGAGCACGGACCGCGCGTGGTCGCTGTGGGCCAGGCGCTCCCGCAGCGCCGGCCAGACGATGGCGTCCTCGGCCGTGTGGTGCAGGTGCAGCTGCCGCTTGAACAGCTCCCAGCCGGCCCGCACCGAGGCCCGCCGGGCCGGGTCGGGCAGCTCGGCGAACGCCGCCGCCCGGGCCAGCCGCTCGGTGTCGCGGCGGAGCGCGGCGTGGGCCGCGAGCATGATGGTCAGGTCCGCGTCGCCGGCCCCGTGCCGGGCAGCGTCGCTGCTGCCCGGCAAGTTCCGCGTGGTCATGCGCCTTCACCGTTCGCGCCGAAGCCGCCGGCCGGGCGCAGCGCCCGGGCGCGCGCGGTGATCTCCTCCAGGGTCCTGATCGTGGTGTTCAGGGCCGCGGGGTCGAGCGACTCCCAGAGCGGGGCGGTGACCGCCCGCACCGCGTCCTGGAGCCTGCCCCGGAGCTCGGTGCCGGCGGCGGTCAGCCGGATGGTCTCGCCGCCGGCCTCGTCCTCGGCGAGCAGGCCGGCCGAGACGAGCGTGCTCACTCGCTGCCCGGCGGCCCATAGGTCGAGACCCAGCGAGTCGCTCAGGTCGGCGGCGTAGTCTTCGCGGCCGGCACTGCCGCCTAGCGCCACGATGCGCTGCAGCGCGAGGTAGGTCTCGCGGGTGATGCCCGTCCGCGTGAGCACCTCGATCAGCATCCCCGACAGCGCCGTCTCGGCCTGGCCGACCGCCTGGCCCATCGCCTGGCCGACCGGGAGTGACGGGCGTGGCGTGGTGGTAACGGCCCCGTACTGGTTTTCGGTCATCGTCGTGATCCTTCGCGTTGTGGTAAATCTTGATAACCACCAAACGCTAGGTACGCTACCCTCTAGGAAAACTGATGTCTAGGTTTCCTAGATAATAAGGAGCCGAACGATTATGGACGACTCTCCCGACCGCGCCCGGCGGCGGCTTGAGAGCGACTTCCTGCTCGCGCTGCGCCGCTCCGGCGCGGTGATGCAGCTGCTCGGCGCTGCCTCGGCCGAGCGGATCGGCATCAACGTCACCGACCTGAACTGCCTGAACATCCTGGCCCTGAGCGGCCGGATGACCGCGGGCGAGCTGGCCCGGGCGACCGGGCTCACCACGGCGTCGATCACCGGCGTGCTCGACCGGCTCGAGCAGGCGACCTTCATCCGGCGGGAGAAGGATCCGCACGACCGCCGCCGGGTGGTCATCGCGCTGAACGCCGAGCGCGGCCTCCGCGACGTCGCCCCGGTCTTCGCCCCGGTGATCGAGGCCTGGCGCGCCGCCGCCGCCCAGTACACCGACGAGCAGCTCACCCTCATCCTCGGCTTCCAGAACCAGCTCGAGCAGATCATGCGCGACCGCCTCATCGAACTCCGCGGCCCCACCCCCGCCCCCTAACCACCCCTCCCCCAGTCCCCGCGCATCCCCTTCCACACCACCCGCACCACCCGCGCCCGGGCGCGGGCCCTCCCTGGGGCCGTAATCGATGATGGCGGATTATTTTCCGTGCCCCCGGACGGAAAATAATCCGCTATCAGCGTCCCGGGCACGTGGAGGGGAACGCCGGTCAGCTGCGGTAGTACTCGGCGACGGCGGTGAAGGCGGCCTTGGGCTCCCACGCCAGGCCGGGGTAGGCGTCTCCGCCGCGGTTCTCTAGCATCTTGACGATGCCCAGGCTGGCCAGGTCCAGGTCGAGACGGGGATCGCCGTCGGGGCGGTGCGGGAAGTTGTCCAGCGCGAAGATGAATACGAAGGCGGCGTCGACGCCTTCGGTATCGAAGATCTCCAGCAGCTCGCGCAGGTACGCGGCCTGGCCGTCCTCGTCGCGGACGTAGTACCCGTTCAGCCGGACCGGGGCGCCAGTGGCCTCGTCGTACTCGAGGATCTCCATGACCCGGCCGCCCCTGTCTCCCGCGCCGCGGTAGGCGGCGGTGCCGAAGCCGGTGATCGCCACCGGCTTCCCCCCGGCAACCAGGGTGCGGACGCCTTCCCGGAACTGGCCGGCGACCTCGGCGGACCGGATGAGCTCGAAGGACATGATGTCGAAAAGCGTCCAGTCCACCCCCTCAGCCTGAATGGCGGCGTAGGTGACCCGGCCCCGGAAAAGCTCGCGGACCACGGCCACGGCGCCGCGGAGAAAGTCGTTGAGGCGGTCGCTGACCTCAGCGAGGCGCTCACCTCGACGGTCGGGGTCGCTCAGCAGCAGGCTCAGCCGCTCATCGGCTCTGTCCCCGGGCATGAATCCCTGGTTCATGATGCTCAGCTCCACGCCGGCGACGAACACCACCTCGGCTCCCTTCTTCCGGAGCCGCTCCGCCCGCTCGGCACAGTCGGCGAACAGCGCCAGGATCTCGCCGGGATTCAATTCCAGGGGGTAGGGCGAGAACCAGACCTCGAGCCCGAGTTCGGCGGCGTAGGCGGCGACCAGTTCGAGCCGGCCGGGATCGCCGCCGATGACCTGAACGGCACTGCAGTGCAGGTCATCGCGGATGATGGCCAGCTCGCGCCGCACCACCTGCGAGTCGAAATCCGTACGGGAGATCTCGCCGTTGCGGATGAAGCCGGTGTCGTACGTCATGCCCTTCGCTCGCACGTGCCTGGTCCTTTCGGCCGAATGGGTCCGTCCGGAGACTATCCAGCAAACTTGCGTGCACGCAAGTTTGCTGGCACGCAACTTTTCTGGAATGCTGACGGCGTGACGACGCCACCACGGCCCGGGCTGCGGGAGAAGCGGAAGCAGGCCACCCGGAAGGCGCTGCGGGACGCGGCACTGCGGCTGGCCCTGGAGCGCGGGCCGGACAACGTGCGCGTTGACGACATCGCCGAGGCCGCCGGGGTCTCGCCGCGGACCTACAACAACTACTTCCCCAGCCGTGAGCAGGCGATCGTCGCCGCCGTCACCGCGGAACGGGAGGAGCGGGTCGCGGCGGCGGTGGCCGCCTTCCCGGCCAGCGTCCGCCTGGCCGACGCCGTCACCGAGGCAATCGTGGAGCAGTACACCGATCCGGGGACCCGCGATCGCGACGTGCTGCTGCTCCTCACCGCCAACTCGGCGCTGCGCGACGCGTTCCTCGGTACCGCTGCCGGGATCGAGTACCCCTTGACCGCCGTGATCGCCGAGCGCACGGGCGATCACGGCCAGCACACCGCCCGGGTCCTCGCGGCCAGCGTCGCCGCCGCGGTTCGCATCGCCCTCCAGCAATGGCTGCGGCCGGCCCCCGGGAACGGCGGGCTCGTCGCAGTCTCCGGCTCGCTCCCCGTCCTGCTCCGGACCGCGCTGGCACCGCTCGCGCCAGCCCTCGACGCCGCCGAAAAGGAACCGCGGCGATAGCAGCCGCGCGGCCGCGGCCCATGTCCCGGGACTAGCAAGATGACGAAGCCCGCCCCGTTGCGGCATCCTATTGCACGCACAGCCATCTATTTGTCACTGTATGTATGTGGATGATTCCGTGGTCCGGAAAATGGACGGGCAGGCGCACCGGTACTGGGTGATGCTGCTCCATGCCCAGTGCGGGATCATCGACCGATCGCAGGCCCTCGGCGCGGGACTCACTGACGAGCAGGTCGAGCACCGGCTGAAATCCGGCCGGTGGCAGCGGGTGCACAGCGGGGTGTATGCGACGTTCACCGGGCCGCTGCCTCGCGAAGCGCGGATGTGGGCGGCGGTGCGGCGGGCGGGCGAGGGCGCGGTGCTCAGTCACGAGACGGCGGCCGAGGTGCAAGGCCTGATCGATCTGAAGGCCCCGTGGGCGACGATCGACATCACCGTCCCCGGGCACCGCCGTCCGGTTCAGCACGAGCCGATACGCGGGGTCGTGATCCACCGGTCCGATCAGAGCCGGCCGCAGCTGCCGATCACCTGGAAGCTGCCCCGCACCCGCATCGAGGACACCGTCCTTGACCTGGTCACGGCGTCGGCGACCTTCCCCGACGCCTACAGCTGGATCTCGCGGGCCGTCTCCCGCGAGTTCACCACCGTCGAGATGCTGCGCGCGGGGATCGAGGCCAGAAGCCGGCTCCGCTGGCGGGGCAAGCTGGCCCGGGCGCTCGCCGACAACGGCAAGGGCATTCACTTCGAGCTTGAGCTCCGGTATGCCCGCGATGTCGAACGGGCGCACGGGCTGCCGCAGGCCCAGCGGCAGGCGCGCCACGTGGTCGGCGGGAAGGCCCACTACCGTGACAACTGGTACGCCGAGTACCGCGTCTGCGTGGAACTCGACGGGCCGACCTTCCACCGGTACGAGCAGGCGGGCCGGGACAAGCGCCGCGACAACCTGAACCTGGCCGCGGACGGCGTGCAGACGTTCCGGTTCGGACCGCTGGAGGTCAACGACGGGGCCTGCGAGAGCGCCGTCATGGTCGCGGCCACCCTGCGCCGGAACGGCTGGCCGGGCAGCCCGCGCCGGTGCCGCCGCCGGGGGTGCGCGGCGGGCCCGCCCCGCACCGGGAAAAGCGCAAGTGAAGCGGCCAGAGGACCAGCATGAACGGCCGCGCGTCGGGGAGACTGGGTGCCATGAGTATCGACGGTGGGACAGCGGGACACGGTCCCGACGACATGGGTGACGACGAGCAGGAAACCGAGGTGGGCGAGTGGGAGCAGTACATCGAGGACCCGCCTGACGGCGAACTCGCCGTCGACGAGGACAACGACGATGACGGGGAGCAGGCGACCGACTGGGCCGCCCGCCATCCGCGCCAGGTGGTCGCGGACAACGAGCCCGCCGACAACGAGCCGGCCGAGCACGCCGCCATCCACGAGATTCCCGGCACCTGACCGACGCGGGACAGCCGCGCGGCCGCTTCCCCGCGCGGCCGGCTCGCGTGGGCGGTGGGGAGACGGCCCGGTCCGTTCACCTGGATGAAAAGCCGAGCCCGGCCGGGCGGGATGCCTTGCCGGGCTCGGGGCGGGCCGCGACCCGCCTTGGTTTTTCCCGCGGGGTCAGCCGCCGTTGAGGATGCCCTTCGCCACGCCGGCGCCCAGGTCGGCGTGGACGCTGGTCCAGTACTCGACGACCTTCTTGCGCATGTCGCCGGTCACCTCGGGCTTGCCCGCGTGGCCGACGATGTTGCTGACCAGGTGCTCGCGGTCGGTCTCGGTGAGGACCTTCTCCCAGAGCGCGCGGGGCTGGCCGAAGTCGTCGTCCTCCGCGTGGAGGGTGTTGGCGCTGCGGATGATCTCGCCCGCGACCTGGTAGCTGTCGTCCTTCCAGAGCTCGGGATCGGCGACCGGACCGCCCATGGTGTTCGGGGCGTAGACCGGGTCACCGTAGTTCTCGTACCGCATCGCGCCGTCCTTGTTGTAGGAGTGCACGGGCACGACCGGGCGGTTGACCGGGAGCTGCAGGTAGTTCGGGCCGATCCGGTAGCGGTGGGTGTCCGGGTAGGAGAACATCCGGCCCTGCAGCATCTTGTCCGGGGACGCGCCGATGCCGGGGACCAGGTTGGCCGGCTCGAACGCGGCCTGCTCGATCTCGGTGAAGTAGTTGTCCGGGTTGCGGTCGAGGGTGAACCGGCCGATCGTGATCGGCGGGTAGTCGCCGTGCGGCCAGACCTTGGTCAGGTCGAACGGGTTGAACCGGTAGTCCGCCGCCTCGGCGAACGGCATCACCTGGACCTGCACCGTCCACGACGGGAAGTCGCCGCGCTTGATCGCGCCGTGCAGGTCGCGGAGGTGGAAGTCGGGGTCGTCGGACTCCATCGCCGCGGCCTCGGAGTCGGTGAGGTTCTCGGCCCCCTGGTCGGTCTTGAAGTGGTACTTCACCCAGAACTTCTCGCCGCCGGCGTTGTACCACAGGAACGTGTGGCTGCCGAAGCCGTGCATAGACCGCCAGCTCGCCGGGGTGCCACGGTCGCTCATCAGGAACGTGACCTGGTGCGCGGACTCCGGCGACCCGGTCCAGAAGTCCCACTGCATGTTGTTGTCGCGCAGGTTGGTGTCCTGGCGGCGCTTCTGCGAGTGGATGAAGTCGGAGAACTTCGACGGGTCCTTGATGAAGAAGATCGGCGTGTTGTTGCCGACGAGATCGTAGTTGCCCTGCTGCGTATAGAACTTGAGCGCGAACCCGCGCGGGTCGCGCCGGGTGTCCGGGCTGCCGAGCTCCCCGGCGACGGTGGAGAAGCGGATCAGCAGCGGGGTCTTGCGGCCGCGCCGGAACAGGTCCGCCTTGGTGTACTGGCTGACGTCCTCGGTGATCTCGAGGACGCCGTGGGCGCCGCCGCCCTTGGCGTGGACCACCCGCTCAGGGACGCGCTCGCGGTTGAACTGCGCCATCTTCTGGATCAGGTAATGGTCCTGCAGCAGCAGCGGGCCGTCCGGTCCGACGGACTGCGAGTGCTCATCGCTAGGCGCCGCGATTCCGGCATCGCTCGTGGTGACGTCACTCATGGGCGTCCTTTCCTCGTCGTCTTCGTCGTGGGCTGGTGATTCACTTGCCCAGCGGGAAGCGACCTAATCAAGGAGCGCCCATTCGCCTAAACGGGCCGTTCTTGGCCTAAAGCGGCAGCCGGGTGACGCTGCCCGGGCCCTCGTCCGGGCCGGGCAGGGCCTCGGGAACGTCCCCGTCGACCTGCCGCCGGGGATCGCCGTTCCCGTTGGTGGCGTTGTTGAAGAGGCCGCCGAGGCCCTCGAGGGCCTTGCCAAGCTCGCTCGGCACGATCCACAGCTTGTTGGCGGCGCCCTGGGCGATCTCCGGGAGCGTCTCCAGGTACTTGTAGGCGAGCAGCCGCTGGTCCGGGTTGCCCTCGTGGATGGCCCGGAACACCGTCGAGATCGCCTGGGCCTCACCGCGCGCCCGCGCGGCCTGGGCGGTGGCGTCCGCCTCGGCGCGGACCACGGCGGCCTCGGCCTCGCCCCGGGCGCGGAGCACGGACGCCTGCCGCTCGCCCTCGGCGGTCAAGATGGCCGACTGCTTGGCGCCCTCGGCCGACAAGATCGCGGCGCGCTTGTCCCGGTCGGCGCGCATCTGCTTCTCCATCGAGCCCTGGATGGACGCGGGCGGCTCGATCGCCTTGAGCTCGACCCGGCTGACCCGCAGCCCCCACCGCCCGGTCGCCTCGTCGAGCTCCTTGCGGAGCTCGCCGTTGATCTTGTCCCGCGACGTGAGGGTGGTCTCCAGGTCCATGCCGCCGACCACGTTCCGCAGCGTGGTGACGGTGAGCTGCTCGACCGCGGCCACGTAGTTGGCGATCTCGTAGGTCGCCGCCCTCGGGTCGGTCACCTGGAAGTAGATCACCGTGTCGATCCCGACGACCAGGTTGTCCTTGGTGATGACCGGCTGCGGCGGGAAGCTCACCACCTGCTCGCGCAGGTCGATGAACGGGCGCACCCGGTCGATGAACGGCGTCAGCAGGTTCAGCCCGGGGTGCAGGGTCCGGTGGTAGCGGCCAAGTCGCTCGACCACGCCCGCCCGGGCCTGGGGCACGATCCGCACCGACCGGACCACGGCGTATATCACCAGGCCGACGACCAGGAGAAGGAAGACAATCGCGACTATGGTGCCCATCACCCGTCATCTCCGCCCACGCGAGCCGATAAGCCCACGGTAACCCAGCGCAGTGATCAACTAGCAATGACGTTATGTGATGTGGCTCACAGGAAATCGGTTCAGCGGGCGGCCCAGGCCCGCCAGCGGGCCTCGTGCCGCTCGATCTCCAGCGGGACGCCGAAGCAGCGGGACAGGTTGCGGGCGGTGAAGACGTCCTCGATCGGGCCGGCGGCGAGCACCGAACCGCGGCGCAGCAGCATGGCGTGCGTGAACCCGTCGGGAACCTCCTCGACGTGGTGCGTGACCAGCACCATCATCGGCGCCTTGGGGTCGCGGGCGAGCACCGACAGGCGCCGTAGCAGGTCTTCACGGCCGCCCAGGTCGAGGCCGGCGGCGGGCTCGTCGAGCAGCAGCATCTCCGGGTCTGGCATCATCGCCCGGGCGATCTGCACCCGCTTGCGCTCGCCTTCCGACAGCGTGGAGAACCGCCGCCTGATCAGGTGGGCGCAGCCGAGCGCGTCGAGCAGCTCGACCGCCCGGGTGACGTCGGCGGACTCGTACTCTTCCTTCCACCGGCCGAGGATCGCGTAGGACGCGGTGAGCACGAGGTCGATGACCTTCTCCCCTGAGGGGACGCGCTCGGCCAGCGCGGCGCTGGTCAGCCCGATCCGCGGCCGCAGGTCAAAGACGTTCACGTCGCCGAGCCGCTCGCCGAGCACCTCGACGGTCCCCTCGGTCGGGTACAGCAGCGTCGCCGCCACCTGGAGCAGGGTGGTCTTGCCCGCGCCGTTCGGGCCGATCACGATCCAGCGCTCGTCCTCGTGCGCGGTCCAGTCGACGTTCCGCAACAGCAGTGATGTCTCGCGTCTCACCGAAACGCCGCGTAGCTTGAGCACTTCGTCTGACACTGCCTGCCCCTTCTCACGCCGACCCGGCTCCCGCCGGACCGTACGGCCGCCGTGACCGAACTTATGCCACCGCGGGCCGATCGGGTAACCGCTCGCCCAGATGGGGCGCTAGGGGTTGATCACACCGGCCGCCGGCCAGACGGTACCGTGGGCTCGAGATGAATCAACCACGGACCACCCTCCTGATCACGTTGACCGGCCGGGACCGGCCCGGGGTCACGTCGCGGCTGTTCACCGCCCTCGCTCGCTTCCCGCTCAGCGTAGCGGACATCGAGCAGGTGACCATCCGGGGCAAGCTCGTTCTCGGGGTCCTCCTCGCTTGTGACGAGCCGCCCGACCTGACCGCGATCTACCGCGTGGTGACCGACCTGGGGGACGACCTCGGCCTCGAGGCGGAGATCACCACCGGCTCGGCGGAGCCGCCGTCCGGAGGCTCGGGCTCGGGCCGCGGCCGGGTGCGCGGCAGCCTGCACGTCACCGTGCTCGGCAGCCCGCTGCAGCCGAGCGCCGTCGCCGCCGTGGCTGGCCGGATCGCGGCCAGCGGCGCGAACATCGACCGGATCACCCGGCTCGCCAGCGGCCCGGTCACCTGCGTCGAGCTTGACGTCTCGGGGGCCGAGCCCGAGGCCCTGCGGGACGCGCTCGCCCGGGTGGCCACCGGCAGCGGCGTGGACGTCGCGGTGCAGCGGGCCGGCCTCGAGCGCCGGGCGATGCGGCTGATCGTGATGGACGTCGACTCCACGCTGATCCAGGACGAGGTCATCGACCTGCTCGCCGACCGGGCCGGCTGCGCCGCCCAGGTGGCCAAGGTCACCGAGTCGGCGATGCGCGGCGAACTCGACTTCGCCGCCTCGCTGCGGGAGCGCGTGGCCCTGCTGGCCGGGCTCGACGCCGCCGTCCTCGACTCGGTGCGGGCCAGCCTGAGGCTGACGCCCGGCGCGCGCACCCTGATCAGGACGCTGAAGCGCCTCGGCTACAAGTGCGGGATCGTCAGCGGCGGCTTCACCACGGTGATCCAGCCGCTGGCCGACGACCTCGGCATCGACTACGTGGCCGCGAACACCCTCGAGGTCGCCGGGGGCAAGCTGACCGGCCGGGTACTCGAGCCGATCGTGGACCGGGACGGCAAGACCGAGGCGCTGCGGCGCTTCGCCGCGGCCGCGGGCGTCCCGCTCTCGCAGACGGTCGCGGTCGGCGACGGCGCCAACGACCTGGGCATGATCGGCGCCGCCGGCCTGGGCGTCGCCTTCAACGCCAAGCC
>Ga0302314_10006613_pt1 | contig 20955 bp, 21 predicted proteins | sample III_Palsa_N2_3_FD_200533 | JGI IMG/M metagenome (GOLD analysis project Ga0302314, IMG submission 200533) | Peat permafrost microbial communities from Stordalen Mire near Abisko, Sweden - III_Palsa_N2_3 | ecosystem: Environmental > Terrestrial > Soil > Palsa > Peat permafrost | place: Sweden... | reverse complement strand
AGATGCGCTCGCCGAAAATGCCGCCGCAGCGCGCAGAGCAGACGGCCGAGGTACCGATCGACGATCTCGGACTGCATCTCGATCATCTCGAGGAGAGCGGCGCGCCCTCACTCGATACCATCTCGCCCCTCGAGGAGACCGATCATCCGGCCGACGCGCCGACCATGGTCGCGGGCCTCGACGAGCGTTCGCGCCGCATGATGGAGGAAGCGGCCTCGAATGCGCGCGACCGCGATCTCACGGAGCTCGAGCGCGAGCTCGAGGCATCGTTCATAGCCGATCTGGAGCTACCGCAGGAAGAGATCAAGACCGCCGTGCTGCCGCCCGAGTCCGCGCCTACGGTGTTGATGCCCCGTGAGCAGGTGTCCCAGGCGACCCAGCGCGTCAAGCCGAACGTCGAGTTCTCCGACATTCGCGATCCGGACAAGGTGGACATCGATTCGACCTCCAAGCTCCGCGGCATCAATTCCGACAGCATCGACTTGGACCTTGACCGTCTCGCCACGGCACTCGGGAGCGGGGATACCGTCGAGCAGCCGCGCGCCGCCGAGGAAGTGTTCTCTAACGAGGTGTTCGAGGCGAGCCAGCGGAGCCGTCGCGTCGATCTCGATGTCGGCGAGGCGATGAACGGCAGCGAGCATCCGACCAACAAGTTCCAGGCCTCGACCAACAAGATGAAGGCGGTCGAGCTGCCCATCGTCGAGCTCGAGCCGGTCACCATGAGCGAAGTGGGCACCAAGCTCGATCTGGCGCGTGCCTACATGGATATGGGCGATCCGGAAGGCGCACGCAGCATTCTGGAAGAGGTCGTGCAGGAAGGCTCCGCCAGCCAGAAGCAGGAAGCCTCCCGTCTGATCGAATCGCTCCCCGGCTAGGAGCGCGCCGCCGATGACCGATCCCGGCCGCCGCGGCGACGCCCCGGCCGGCGATCCGCGACCGGCGCCGATCGAGTCCGGGTCGGCGCCACGCGTCGCGGCGTTGCTCGAATATGATGGCAGCGCCTACGCCGGCTGGCAGTCGCAGGCGCACGCAAAATCCCTGCAGGAAACCGTCGAGGCAGCCCTCGCCTTCGTGGCAGGCGCGCGGGTGGCCGCGGTCTGTGCAGGGCGAACCGATGCGGGCGTGCATGCCCTCGGGCAAGTCATCCATTTCGACACTACGGCACGGCGTACGGCGCGCGCCTGGGTACTCGGCGCCAACACACGCCTGCCGCCCGACATCTCGCTGCAATGGGCCGGGGAAGTCGCGCCGGATTTTCACGCGCGCCACACGGCGCTGCGCCGGATCTATCGCTACCACATCTTGAATCGCAGCGCCCGATCGGCCCTGGCCGCTCTGCGCGCCACCTGGATTCACCGGCCGCTCGATGTCGATGCCATGCGCACGGCGGCGCAGGTGCTCTTGGGCGAGCACGACTTTTCTGCGTTCCGCTCGGTCGAGTGTCAATCGAAGTCCAGTAGGCGGCGCGTCGAGCGCATCAGCGTCGAGCAAGATCGCGAGTCTCTGTGCATCGAGATTTCGGCGAACGCCTATCTGCATCACATGGTGCGCAACATCGTGGGAACCTTGCTCGAGGTGCAAAGCGATCGCGATCCGCAAGGCGCAATGCGGCGCGTTCTCGAGAGCCGCGATCGGCGCCTGGCCGGCGCGACCGCGCCCGCTGCAGGTCTTTATCTGTGGCGCGTGGAATATCCTCCCGTGCACGCGATCCCTGCGCCCAATGGGCGGTTTTGCTACACTAGTGCATGACTTGGTTCGAGCGAATAGTTCCCTCGCGCATCAAAACCGAACGCCGTACGCGTTCCGTGCCCGAGGGTCTGTGGATCAAATGCCCGGCGTGCGATGCCGTCCTGTATCGGGCCGAGATCGAGCGCAACCTGCACGTCTGTCCCAAGTGCAGCCATCACATGCGCATCAATGCGCGCGAGCGGCTGCTGAAGTTCCTGGATACCGGGTCGACCAAGGAGCTCGCCGCCAAGGTCGAGCCGGAGGATCCGCTCAAATTCAAGGACTCGAAGCGCTACAAGGACCGTCTTGTCCAAGCACAGAAGCAAACCGGCGAGCGCGACGCGCTGATCGTGATGTCTGGGACGCTCGCGGGCCTCGAGATCGTCGCGGTCGCATTCGAGTTTCGCTTTCTCGGCGGGTCGATGGGGTCGGTGGTCGGCGAGAAATTCGTGCGCGCGATCGAGCACTGCCTCGAGCACCGCATGCCGCTCATATGTTTTTCCGCAAGCGGCGGCGCGCGCATGCAGGAAGCGCTTTATTCGCTGCTGCAAATGGCCAAGACCAGCGCCGCGCTGAAGCGCTTGTCGGAGGCGCGGCTGCCGTACATCTCGGTGATGACCGACCCGACCACGGGCGGCGTGTCGGCCAGTCTCGCGATGCTCGGCGACGTCAATATCGGCGAGCCGAAGGCGCTGATCGGCTTCGCCGGACCGCGCGTCATCCAGCAAACGGTGCGCGAGACTCTCCCTGAAGGCTTTCAACGCAGCGAATTTCTGCTCGAGCACGGCGCTCTCGACATGATCGTCGACCGGCGCGAGATGCGCGATCGCATCGGCGCCATGCTGCGCTTGTTGATGGGCAAAGAACCCGCAGCGGCGGCCTGAGGTCCTCGCGCCTGCGCACCCTGGAGGACTGGCTGACCCACCAGGAGCGGGTGCATCCACAGTTGATCGATCTGGGCCTCGAGCGGCTCGAGCGCGTGCTCCGCCGCCTCGATTGGCGTCAGCCGCGCGTCCCCGTCATCACCATCGCCGGCACCAACGGCAAGGGCTCGGTCGCCGCGTATGCGACGGCCATTCTGCAAGCGGCGGGCTACCGGGTGGGTACCTTCACCTCCCCGCATCTGCGCGATTATCGCGAGCGAATCCGGATCGACAACGAGAAAGTCGATGTGGCGGCGCTGCTCCAGGCATTCGAGCGCATCGAGGCCGCGTGTCGGGGCGGGGACGGCGACATCTCGCTCACGTTTTTCGAATACAACGCGCTCGCGGCCTTTTTGGTATTCGAATCGGCCGGGCTCGACGCCTGGGTGCTCGAGGTGGGCATGGGAGGGCGCCTGGATGCGGTGAACGCGGTCGACCCGACGGTTGCGGTGGTGGTCAGCATCGGTCTCGATCATCAGGAGTTCTTGGGCGCCACCCTCGAGGCGATCGCGCGCGAGAAGGCGGGAGTTTTTCGCAAGGGCGTCCCGGCGGTGCTCGGAGGTTTCGCGCGGCCGGGCGTGCTCGAGGAGATCGCGCGTGCTCTCGGTGCCCCGCTCAAACGACTGGGCAACGAGTTCGACTTCAGCCGTCGCGGGGAGCGCTGGCGCTATCGCGGCTCGCGCTGGAATTTAGAGGATCTGCCCGCGCCCGCGCTCGTGGGCGACATCCAGTACGCCAATGCCGCGACCGCGGTCGCGGCTCTGGAGGAGCTTGCCTCAACGCTCGAGATCTCGAGCGAAGCCATTGCGCGTGGACTCGGCGCGGTTCGTCTCGAGGGCCGCTTTCAATCCATCGGCGCCGCCGGCCTCGAATGGATCCTCGACGTCGCTCACAATCCGGATGCGGCGCGCGTGCTTGCAGCGAATCTCGAGTCCCGCCCGATCGCCGGCCGCACGCTGGCGGTTTGCGGCATTCTCGCGGACAAGGATGCCGCGGGCGTTGCCGCCGAGCTTGGGTCCCGGATCGATGAATGGTGGATGGCGACTACCTTCGGAGCGCGCGGCGCCGACGGCGCGGCGCTTGCGGCGCGCATGGCTCCCCATCTCGAGGCGCCGGTGCACACCGCCGCGGACATCGCGGGCGGTTGCGCGGCAGCCCTCGCAGCGGCGCGCGCCGGCGATCGCATCGTCGTCTTCGGGTCCTTTCACAGCGTCGCGCCGGCGCTCGATTGGCTCGAGGCGCGAGCGCGTCTGCCGGACGGGACGCTTCGCGAATATACTGTGCCGCCGCGGATCCCATGAACACAGCAAGGCCTATGATGGATCGTCGCCTCAAAGAACGCCTGGTCGGGGCCACGATCCTGGTGGCGTTGATCGTGCTCATCGTGCCGGAGCTCTTGTCCGGTCCGAAACATCCTGGGTTGCCGCCGCTCGCCGCCGGCCTGCCGACGACCGCGACGCGTAGCGTGTCGGTAGATCTTGCGACGAACAAGGCAACCGCTGAGCCCGAGGCCGGCGTGGCCTCGCAAGCGGCGCCCGCCGATGCGCCGAATCCGGCGCCTGGCGCCGGTGCATCGAGCCCGCCCGCCGCGAATGGCGCAGGCAGCGCGACGAGTCCCGCGGCGCCCTCGACTGACGCAGGCGAGCCGACTGCCGCAAGCGCCGCACCCAGCGTCGCGACGCTCAGGGCCCAGAACGGTGCACAAACCCCGCTTGAAACATCCGCATCACCCCCCAAATCGTCCGCGACGGTGACCCGCTCGGCCGGGCCCGCGGAAGCTGCCGCCGCGCCCCGCCACGCATGGGCCGTGCAGCTCGGCAGCTTTGCCAGCAAGGCGAACGCAGAGCGGCTCGTGCACCGATTGCAGGCGTCGGGCGGAGCGTTTTACATCGCGCCCGGCGGCTCGGGCTCATCGCTCCGCTACCGGGTGAGGATGGGACCTCTCGCCGATCGCGGCGCCGCCGATCGCGCCTTGGCGAGGCTCAAGGCACAGGGTCATTCGGCGACTATTGTCACACCGGGGTCCTGAGTTCACGACAGTGCGGCCGGGGTTTAGTAGAATGCGCCGGGTCGCGCGCTCGGGCGCCATGGCGTTAAGGTGAAAGCTTGACCGGGGCCGATGTTCTCATTGTGTTGGTTCTGTTGGGCTCCACGGTCATCGGACTTCTGCGCGGTTTCGTGCGCGAGGCGGTGTCGCTGGTGTTCTGGATCGTCGCGGTGTGGGCGGCTTGGAAGTTCGGTCCACTGGTCATCCCGCATCTTGGCGGCTATTTGGCGGATCCGAACATTGCGCCTTGGGTTGGACGGCTGGTGATCTTGGTGCTGGTGCTGCTGTTCGGATGGCTGTGCGGCATGCTGCTCAGCTACTTGACGCGCAGCATCGGGTTGGGGCCGCTGGATCGCGGGGTTGGTCTGCTGTTCGGATTCCTGCGCGGCACCGTCCTCGTCGGACTGATGATCATCGGCGCCGAATTGCTGCATCTCAATCAGGAATCCTGGTGGGAGCGCTCGAAGTTCGTGCCGTATGGTGAAACCGTCGGCGATTGGCTGCGAAGCATGGTCGGCGAGCGCGGCGAGCCTTGGTCGAAGCTCGAGCGCCTCACGGGTGTCAAGGTCAGGCCCAGGTAGACGGAGGTCCTTCATGTGCGGCATCGTCGGAATGGTTGGAATGAGCGCAGTCAATCAGCGCATCTATGACGCGCTGACGGTGTTGCAGCATCGCGGACAGGACGCCGCCGGAATCATGACCAGCGAGGCGGGCGAGCTGTTCATGCGCAAGGACTCGGGTCTGGTGCGCGACGTCTTTCAGCAAAAGCACATGCTCAAGCTCAAGGGCAACATCGGCATCGGCCACGTTCGCTACCCGACGGCGGGCGCCGACAGCGTATTCGACGCCCAGCCCTTCTACGTGAATTCCCCTTATGGTCTTTGTCTCGGCCACAACGGCAATCTCACCAACGCCCGCGAGCTCACCGAGGTTCTGGTGCGCGAGGATCGCCGGCATCTCAACACAGGCTCGGACTCCGAGGTGCTCCTCAACGTCCTCGCCTCCGAGCTGCAGCGCGTCGGCACCCCCCGCGTCACCCCGGCGGACGTCTTCGCCGCCGCCAATGCGGTATACCGTCGCTGCCGCGGCGGCTATGCGGTCGTCGCCATGGTCATCGGTCACGGCATCCTCGGCTTTCGCGATCCGAACGGCATCCGGCCGCTCGTGATCGGCAAGCGCGAGACCAACAAGAAGGGTACGGAGTGGATGCTCGCTTCCGAGAGCGTCGCGCTCGACATGCTGGGCTTCGACATGGTGCGGGACGTCGCGCCCGGCGAGGCGGTGTTCATCGACGAGCAGGGACGCTTCTACGCACAGCAATGCGTGGCCATGGCCCGCCACACGCCCTGCATCTTCGAGTACGTGTATTTCGCGCGCCCCGACTCGATCATCGACAACATTTCGGTCTACAAGGCGCGCCTGCGCATGGGCGAGCACCTCGCCGAGAAGATCAAGCGCGAGCGTCCCGATCACGACATCGACGTGGTAATCCCCATCCCGGACACGAGCCGTACCAGCGCCGTGCAGGTGGCCCAGCTTCTCGGCGTCAAATACCGCGAGGGATTCATCAAGAACCGCTATATCGGCCGCACGTTCATCATGCCCGGCCAGGAACAACGCTCGAAGTCAGTCCGCAGCAAGCTGAACGCCATCGACCTCGAGTTCCGCGGCAAGAACGTGCTGCTCGTCGACGACTCCATCGTGCGCGGCACGACCTCGGCGCAGATCATCGACATGGCGCGCGAAGCCGGCGCGAAGAAGGTCTACTTCGCCTCGGCGGCGCCGCCGGTGCGCTATCCCAACGTCTACGGCATCGACATGCCGGACGCCTCGGAGCTGGTGGCCGCCGGGCACACCGACGACGACGTGCGCGCCATCATCGGCGCCGACTGGCTCATCTATCAGGACCTAACCGATCTGGTGCATGCGGTCCGCCACGACAACGCAAAGATCAAGGATTTCGATACATCGTGCTTCTCGGGAGAATACGTCACCGGGGACGTAACGCCTGAATACCTGAAGCGCTTGCAGGGAGAGCGATCCGACGAGGCCAAGCAGCAGCGTCGCGATGCGTTAAGTCGTGGAATCAAGTCCGTCCACATTCTCTGAACCAGCTGAGCTGCGGGCCTTGCGGTCTTGAGCCTGCGCCTATTGGTCATTGGCGATCGACCCGAGTATCGGCTGCTCGTCAGAAAGCATGTCGAGATCGAATGGGCTGACACCGTCGTCCTCGAGCACCGCCTCGGAGAGGACCAGCCGCTCGACGCCAAGTTCGTCGCTGCGGGCTACGATGCCGTGATCGTCGTGGGCGCGCCGCCGGCCGAGTCGGCGGAAATTCTAGCCTCGCTCTTATCGTCGCGCGCGGACTTCGCGCCGTTGGTGCTGGTGCTGCTGCAGGATGCGCCGCCCGAAGTGCCGCCCGACACGCCGAAGCTCTCGCGCCTGTACGGCAAGAAAGTCGACCGCGAGCGGCTCCTGCGCGCCATCACCGTCGCCTCGCGCGAGCAGAAAAAGTCGCGGACTGCGCTGCGCGCGCGCCCGGACTTCGACCAGATGTACAAGTTCGGCTCGCTCACGATTCGCGGCCACCGCTGCATCCGCCAGGTCGGTTCCGGCGGCATGTGCAAGATCTACCTCGCCGAGAGCGAGCGCGCGGGAGCGATGGTGGTCCTCAAGGTGTTCAGTCAGGTCCCGGATGTTTCCGAGCGGCTGGTCGGCTTCGACCGTTTCATTCAAGAATACGAGATCGTCGCCGGCCTGAATCATCCGAACATCGTGCGCATTTACGATCTCGGCATCGCCGACGATCATGCGTATATCGCCATGGAGCATTTTCCGGCGGGGGATTTGCGAGCGCGGATGAAGATGCCGCTCGCGCCGCGGACGGTGGTGCATTTTCTAGCGCAGATCGCGAGCGCGCTCGACGCCATTCACGCCGTGGGGGTGCTGCACCGGGATTTGAAACCCGCCAATGTGATGCTGCGCGCCGACGGCACGCTGTGCCTCATCGATTTCGGGCTCGCCAAGGCTGACCAGATGGAGGTCGAGCTCACGGGCTCGCGAGAGATCTTCGGCACGCCTTATTACATGAGCCCGGAGCAAGGACACGCCGAGCTCATCGACGCGCGCAGCGACCTTTACAGTCTGGGGGTCGTGTTCTACGAGATGCTGATCGGCAGCAAGCCATACACAGGATCGACCGCCATGGAAGTCATCTACAAGCACAAGCGGGCCGAGCTGCCGCCGATCGAGCCGCAGTACGCCCCCTACGAGCCGATGCTCCGGCGGCTGCTCGCGAAAGAGCCCGCGGACCGGTTTCAGTCGGCGCGCGAGCTCTTGGACGCGGTTACCGAACTCAAGGTGCCTGCGTGAGCGCATCCTGCGCTCACACGCTGTTGCTCGCGCCGACCCCGCAGAGCTGGATCGACTGCGCGCGCGGCTCTCTCGACGTGCTGCTCGTCGATCATGCGAATTGCGAAAAGAAGGCGGCCTCGACAGCGCTCGCCTTGATGTTCGCGTATGCCGAGGACTTGGAGCTCGCCGAGCACATGTCTCGGCTCGCGCGCGAGGAGCTGCGTCACTACAGCCAAGTCGCGCAGCTGTTGCGCAAGCTCGCGATCGAGCCCCGCCGGCTGGCGCCGGGCCGCTACGCGCAGCGTCTGCGGCAGCTGGTCGCGCGCGGCGAGCCTGAGCGCGAGGTCGATCTCATGATCTGCGGAGCCTTCATCGAAGCTCGGTCGTGCGAGCGCTTCGCGGCCCTAAGCTGTGTGCTCGAGGGGCCGGCGCGAGAGATGTTCGAGAGTCTGCATGAGGCCGAGGCGCGCCATTTCGAGCTGTATCTCAAGTTGGCGCGGCGGCGCGCGCAGAGCGCGGGTATCGAGGCGGCGGCGCGCATCGCCGCGTTCGCCGCGCTCGAGGCGGAGCTCATCGTGAGCCGCGACGCGGCATTCCGGTTTCACTCGGGCGCCCCGGAATAAGCGCGCGGCAGGGAACGCAGCTCGGGGCCCCCTGCGTCCCAGCGCAGCACGCTACCCTGCGTGTACCAGTCGCCGAGCACGATGCGCATGCAGGGACGACCATCGATCGCGAAAGGGTAAAAGCCCGGGCGATGGGTATGTCCGTGCAGGAGAGTGGTTGCGCCGGCGGCCTGCATGGCGAGCGCGAGGCTCGCGGCATTCACATCGGCAATGGCGTATTCGATCGTCGCGGTGTGCGCGCGGCTGCCCTCGCGCGCGGCTCCCGCGAGGGCGCGGCGCTGCGCGACCGACAGGCCGAGAAAGCGCCGCTGCCAGTCGCAGTCCCGTACCGTCGCCCGCAATCGCTGATACTGACGATCGTCGGTGCAGAGCGCATCTCCATGCATCACCAGCACCGGCTCACCGTAAAGCGTCACGATCAGAGGGTCGAACAACAGGCGCGCGCCCGACTGCGAGCAGAACTCCGTACCTAGAAGGAAATCCCGGTTGCCGTGCATGACGAAGCACGGCACGCCGCCGGCGGTGAGGGATTTGATCGCCGCAATGGCCTGTTGCTGGTCCAAATCCGGTGCGTCGTCTCCGACCCAGGACTCGAACAGATCCCCGAGGATGTACAGCGCATCGGCGGCCCGCGCCTCGCTTTGCAGGAATTCGACGAATTGCCGCGTGATGTCCGGGCGCTGCGCGTCGATGTGCAGATCGGAGATGAAGAGAATAGCCACCCGAGGCTGCCCGCGCCTCGGCGGCTCAATTGGCCGTGGGGGCCGGTACGCGCTCGATCTTCTCGATGACGACGGCTTTGAGCGGCGCGTTCTCCTTGAAGGGACCCTTGGCACCGGTCGGCACGAGGCTGATCTGATCGACCACCTCCATGCCTTGCACGACCTTGCCGAAAACCGCATATCCCCAGCGGGTCTGATTCGGATCAAGTGCCGCGTTGTCGGCGAGGTTCACGTAGAACTGTACGTCGCCGTCGTGCGGCCCGCCCGGGCGGGCGAGGCCGACCGTGCCGCGCTGGTTGGTCAAGCCGTTCCCCGACTCATTGACGACTTTCGGCGGATTGCCCTTGAGCTTGTAGTCGGCGTCGTAGCCGCCGCCTTGAATGATGAAACTCGGAATGGCGCGGTGAAAGATCGTGCCGGAATAATAGCCCTGGTCGACGGACTTCAAGAATTGAGCCACGGTGAGCGGTGCGCGCTCCGGATTGAGCTCGATGGTGAAACTCCCCGCGGAGGTCACGACTTGCACGTAGACGGGTGCGGCGGTTTTCTCGGGCGGCGGGGTTGCCGGCTTTTCGGCGGCTCGGAGCGGGGAAAGAAAGGCGAGGGCTACGGCGAAGGATGCAACTATTAGCTGTTTCATGCCGCGATTCTACTCGAATGGGTACAATCTTGAGATATGTCCGCGCCCGTCGTCACGCGTTTCGCACCTTCACCCACCGGCTCCTTGCACCTGGGGAACGTACGCACCGCTTTGTTCAGCTACCTATGGGCGCGAAACAGCGGCGGGCGATTCATTTTGCGCATCGAGGACACGGATGTCGAGCGGAGTGAGGCGCGTCATCGTGCGGCGCTCATCGCGGAGTTGCGCTGGCTCGGGCTCGGCTGGGACGAGGGACCGGATGTCGGCGGTCCGAGTGCGCCTTATCTGCAGTCCGAGCGCGGTGCCTGGTACCAGGAGCTGTTTGCCCGCCTGGAGTCGGAGGGGCACGCCTACCCCTGTTTCTGCACACCGGACGAGCTCGAGCTCGCGCGCAAGCTCGAGCGCATGGCGGGCAGGCCGCCGCGCTATACCGGCACCTGCCGCGCCCTGAATCCGGCCGAGCGCGCGGCGAGGCTGGCGCAGGGGCACAAGCCCACGCTCCGTTTCGCCGTCCCCGACGCCACCATCGTCGAGTTCATCGATCTCGTGCACGGCGCGCAGCGCTTCTCGTCGGCCGACATCGGCGACTTCATCGTGCGCCGCGAGGATGGCACGGCCGCGTTCTTTTTCTCGAACGCCGTGGACGATTCCACCATGGGCGTCACGCACGTGTTGCGCGGGGACGACCATCTCACCAACACGCCGCGCCAATTGATGCTGCTCGACGCACTTGCCATGCGGCGACCCGACTATGGGCACGTGGGACTGCTCGTCGGCGCGGACGGTGCGCCCTTGTCGAAGCGGCACGGCAGCACGAGCCTGCGGGAGTTCCGCGAGCGCGGATTTCTGCCGGCAGCGCTCCTCAATCATTTGTTCCACTTGGGACACACGGCCGACATCGATGGCTGGCTTGCGCCGGCGGATCTGCCCGCGCACTTCCGGCCGGAACATCTCGGCCGAGCGTCGGCGCGCTTCGAGGAGTCGCAGCTCCTGCACTGGCAAAAGGAAACGTTGCGGCACATGTCTACGCCTGAGATCGCCGACTGGCTCGGGCTCCCCGACTCGGCACCATTCATCGAGCTGGTGCGCCATAACGTGGTGCTTCCTGCGGATGCGGAGCCCTGGCTGTCGGTGGTGCGCGGGGAGTTGCCGCCGCTCGGCGCCGAGGAGCAGCGTGTCGTCGCCGCCGCAGGGCCCGCCTTCTTCGCCGCCGCGGCGGCGGCACTGGATCGATCGGGCCCGGATCTGCCCGCGCTCACCGCGCTGCTCAAGCAGCAGACGGGACGGGGCGGTGCGCAGCTCTTCATGCCCTTGCGCGTGGCGCTCACCGGAAAGACCCACGGACCGGAGCTCGCTCCCATTCTAAAGCTCATGTCGCCGGAAACGGCGCGGCGCCGGCTCGAATCCCATGCTCGAGATACATAATTCGCTCACCGGCAAGAAGGCCGAGTTCAAGCCGTTGCGCGGCAACGAAGTGCGCATGTACGTCTGCGGCATCACCGTGTACGACTACATTCACCTGGGGCACGCACGCATGCTCACGGTATTCGATCTGGTGCAGCGCTATCTGCGCTCGCGCGGCTATGCGGTCACCTACGTGCGCAACATCACCGACATCGACGACAAGATCATCCAGCGTGCGGCAGAGAACTGCGAGGATTGGAAAGCGCTCGCGCAGCGCTTCATCGTCGCCATGCATGAGGATTGCGCGCTGCTCGGACTGCAAGCTCCCGATGCGGAGCCGCGCGCCACCGAATACATCCCCGAGATCGTATCGATGACGCAGGCGCTCATCGACAAGGGATTCGCCTATCGGGCGGACAACGGCGACGTCATGTACGCGGTGCGTAAGTTCCCCAGCTATGGCGCGCTCTCGGGAAGGCGCATCGACGAATCGCGCGCGGGCGCACGCGTCCAGATCGACGAGTTCAAACACGACCCGCTCGACTTCGTAGTGTGGAAGCATGCGAAGCCGGGCGAACCCGCATGGCCCTCTCCGTGGGGACCCGGCCGGCCGGGGTGGCACATCGAATGCTCCGCGATGTCGACGACGTTGCTGGGCGATTACTTCGATCTGCACGGCGGGGGCATGGACCTGAAATTCCCGCATCATGAGAACGAGATCGCTCAGACGTGCGCCGCGTGCGGCTCGCCGTTCGTGCATGTGTGGATGCACAACGGGTTCGTCAACATCGACGAGGAGAAGATGTCGAAGTCGCTCGGCAACTTCTTCACGGTACGCGACGTGTTGAAGACGCTGCGCGATCCGGAAGTGCTGCGCTTTTTCCTGCTCGGCAGCCACTATCGCGGGCCGATCAACTACTCCACGGCGCAGCTCGCGCAGGCTGATGAGACGCTGGCGGGCCTGTATCGTGCGCTCAAGGACACCTTGCCGGCCGACGGGGCGGGCGAGAGCGATCCCGCGCTCGAGAAGTTTCACGCGGCCATGGACGATGATTTCAACACGCCCGAGGCGCTCGCCGTGCTCGCGGGCGTGGCGCGCGATCTCAACATCGCCAAAGCGGCAAACGATGCCAAGCGCAGCGCTGCGGCAGCACGTTCCCTGCTCGCTATGGGCAAGATGCTGGGCGTCCTGCAACAGCCTCCGGAGTCTTATCTAAAGCGCGGCAGCAAGGTCGGTAACGCGAGTATCGAAGAAGGTCCGGAGCGCGCCGAAGGCTCAGGGCGAGCGCCGCTTACGGACGGCCAGATAGAGCAGCTCATCGCCGAGCGGCGCGCCGCGCGTGCGGCCAAGAATTTCCACGAGTCCGACCGGATACGCGACCAGCTGAGCGCGGCAGGAGTCGTCCTCGAGGACAGGCCCGGCGGACTTTCGGAATGGCGCCGCGCTTGATGCGCCGGTCACGTCTGTTTCGCCCGCAGTAAAAAGGCGTGTGGGGCTTTATCCCACACGCCCGTGCCGCCGTTCAGCGGCTCCATGGGCTCAGTCGCCCGAGCGCCGACTCATCATGACGCCGAGAACGACGCCCACGACGGCTGCGATGCCCACCACCTGCCATGGGTTGTCGCGCACATAGCCATCGGTGGTCTTGCTGATCTGACTCGCCTGGCCGCGCACCTGCGAGGCGCTATCGGCCAAAGCGCTCTTCGCCGCGCTGAGCGCAATCTTGACCTTGGCCCGGACGCGGGCAATATCGGGAGTTTCCACGTCCTTGATGGCCTTGGTCAGATCGTCCACGTTATCGAGGAAATCGTTGATGTTCGCATTCGCGTATCGTTTCGCTTTACGCACGCTCGTATCCGATTGTGAATCCATACCTTGCTCCTCTTTTGGTTTGCATCAGACGCGGCGGCCGAGACTCATCAAAAAGCTCACGATGGCGCCGATCAGAAACACGATGAAGAGTATCTTCGCGACGCCGGCGGCTCCCGCCGCGACTCCGCCGAAGCCGAAGAATGCCGCCACCAGGGCGATGACGAAGAACACCACTGCATAATGAAGCATGAGCGCACCTTTCAATGAGAGAACACAGATCCTTGTGTAACCATAATGCGCTACGAGCTAAAAACCGATAGTCGGTCGGGGGTTAGGGCTATCGTAGGATATTGCCCACGGGGGTGCGGCTAAAGCGCCCCGGGGATAGCGCGGGCAGCTCGGCGTGGAGGCTCCATAAGTCCGCGGGGAGCGGAGCCTCCAGGATGAGCGCCGCCGCGGCGCGCGAAAGCGCGGGCGCGGTCTGGATGCCATAGCCTCCCTGGCCGGCCAGCCAGAAAAATCCTGATGCCTCATCCGAGTAGCCCGCCACCGGCGATCGATCGGGCGCGAAGGTGCGCAGACCCGCCCAGCGAGCCTTGGGACGCGTAATTTGCAGGGTGGTTACCGCCTCGACGCGCTCGACCGCGACGGCAATGTCCCACTCGTCAGGCTGCGCATCGCTCGGCTCGACCGGCGTCTCGTCGGCAGGCGATAGAAACAGCGAGCCGGCTTCCGGCTTGAAGTAGAACTGCTCCTGCGCGTCGTTCACGAACGGCCAGCGGCTGACATCCATGCCGGGGGGCGGATCGATCAGCACCGCGGTGCGGCGGCGGGGCTGCAGCCCAACCCGCGCGAGGCCCGCGAGCGCCGCGACTTCATCGGCCCAGGCGCCGGCGGCATTCACAAGAATCGGCGCCGCGAAACGCTCGACAGCCGAGTGCACCGTCCACCCCGCGGCGCCGCGCTCGAGCGCCTCGACCGGCGTGTTCGTGACCAATTGACCTCCCCGCCGACGGAAGAGGCGCAGATACCCCTGGTGCAGAGCGCTAACGTCGATGTCCGAGGAGTCGGGCTCGAGCAAAGCCGCGGCGACGTACCCCTCGCGCAGAATCGGGCACAGAGCGTACGCTTCGCGTACGTCCAACGCTCGAGTGGCGGGCGCCACGTCCGGGAGCGAGGCAAACGCCTGCAGCGCCGGGATCTGGCTCTGCGATGCGATGTAAAGGCATCCCCGTGGCCGGGTGAGCGGTCCCTCGGCGAATCCTGCCGGCGGATCGAACAGGAACTTGCGGCTCGCGCGCGTCAGCGCACGAATCGTCGTGTTGCCATAGATCTCCGTGAACAGCGCGGCCGAACGGCCGGTCGAGTGATAGCCGGCACGATCTTCGCGCTCGAGCAGCAACACGCGCCGCGATTCGGCAAGATGGGCGGCGACCGAGGCGCCGGCGATGCCGGCGCCGATGACGATGACATCAGCGTGATTCATTTAAGTGACCTAACGGAACGCGCGTCGAGCGCTTGACAGTGGCGAGCACGACGCTCGACTGCACGTCGCGCACGTGCGGGATGCGCAACAGCTTCTTGAGTATGACCGTGCTCAGCGAGTCGAGGTCCTTGCCGAACACTTGCAGAATGAAATCGAAGGCGCCGGTCATCGCATAGCAATGCGTGACCTCCTCGAGCAGAGCAATCTCCCGCTCGAAGCGCTCCACGCTCTCATCGGTGTGCTCGCTCAGCTTGACGTGCACGATGGCCTGCACCTCGAGCCCGACCCGGGAGGGACTCAGCAGCGCCGTGTAACCCTCGATGACTCCGGCGGACTCCAGCGCCTTGATTCGCCGCGCGCAAGGAGTTGCAGAAAGACCAATGACTTGCGCCAGCTCGACAACCGGCAGGCGGCCGTCTCGCTGCAGCTCGGACAGGATTCGCGCGTCGAAGCGGTCGAGTTCCATGGCGGATGAGACCCTCACGGCCAAATTGGCGACTATCACCAACAATCATGCCTGACAGAGGGCGTTTTGGCGATTTATCGCGCGACGTTGGGTTTAATCTCGAAGCATATGGCTGCTCGCGTCGAGAAGATGGGCGCCGCGGCGCAGATGGCGGCCGCCGAGTGGCGGGCTATTGTCCGCCTGGTGGCTGTTTCCCGCGCCTTGGATGACCTCGAGGAGACCGTCCTCGTTCCGGAGCGCAAGGTACTCTACCAATTCTCCGCCCGCGGCCACGACGTCACCCAAGTCCTCCTCGGTCGGCTCCTCACGGGCGGGCGGGATGCGCTAGGCGGCTACTATCGTTCCCGCCCATTGCTGCTCACGCTTGGGCTATCGATCGAGGAAGCCCTGGCCTCGACCATGATGCGCGTCGGCGGCATGAGCGAAGGGCGCGACATCGGGGTCGTGTTCAACCTGCCGCGCAGGGATGGGCCGTGCGCTCTGCCCGTGTGCGGCGGGGTCGGCACTCAGTTCACCCCCGCCGTGGGGTGGGCGCAGGCGCTGCGCTATCGGGAGGTGGTGCTCGGCGATACGGCCTGTGAACGCAGTATCGCGGTGGCGCACGGCGGCGATGCGTCCACGGCTACCAATGGTTTCTGGGCCGCGCTCAACATTGCGACCACTCAGCGGCTCCCGCTGCTCTTCTTCATCGAAGACAACGGCTACGGCATCTCTGTGCCCGCGGACCTGCAAACCCCGGGCGGCAACATAGCCCAAAATCTGAGCGGCTTTCGCGGCCTGCGGGTGCTCGATGGTAACGGCTCGGATCCGCTGGCCGCCGCAGAGCTCATGCGCGAGGCCGTCGGCGGCGTGCGTGCGGGCAAGGGTCCGGCGCTGCTGCGGCTCACGGTGCCGCGGTTGTCCGGCCACTCGGGTCAAGATACCCAAACGTACAAAGGCGCGGCGGTGATCGCCGCGGAGCGCGAGCGCGATCCGTGGCGCAAGCTTCGCGCACAGCTCGTGCCCGCGGTGCTTTCGGAGGAGGCCTGGGACGGCGAGGTCGAGCGCGCGCGCGCGGACGTCGCGGCGGCGCGCGAGCGCATCGAGCAACGCAGCGCGCCGGATCCGAAGCGCGTGCGCCGTTACGTCTTCACCGAGACTTCGGAGGACGGCGCGATAGAGATCCAGGCACAGGGCGGTCTATGGGGCGATGGCGTGCTGCCCGCGCGGGGCTCGGAGGAGGCCGCGCCCCAAGGTCCGCGCATCAATCTGGTGACCGCGGTGCGCCGCACACTCGAGCGCGAGCTCGAGGTCAATCCGCGCGTCGTGGTGTTCGGCGAGGACGTCGGCCGCAAGGGCGGTGTGCACGCCGCAACCGTGGGGCTGCAGGAAAAATTCGGCATCGCGCGCGTGTTCGATACGAGCCTGTCCGAGGAAGGCATCATCGGACGCGCGGTCGGCATGGCGGCGGCAGGACTCATGCCGGTGCCCGAGATTCAGTTTCGAAAATACGCTGATCCCGCGGCGGAGCAGCTGAACGATTGCGGCTCGATGCGCTGGCGCACCGCGAATCGATTTGCCGCGCCGATGGTGGTGCGCATCCCCGGCGGATTCTTCAAATGCGGCGATCCCTGGCACAGTCAATCGAACGAGGTGCAATGGGTGCACGGCATCGGCTGGCGAGTGGCGATGCCGTCGAACGCGCAGGACGCGGTGGGTTTACTGCGCACGGCATTGCGCGGTAACGATCCGACCATATTCTTCGAGCATCGGTCGCTCCTCGACGGCACTTGGGCGCGGCGCGCCTACCCCGGAGATGACTTCGTGGTTCCGTTCGGACGCGCGAGCCTTCTACGGAGCGGTGCTGCACTCACGGTCGTTACCTGGGGCGCGATGGTCGAGCGTTGCGAGCTCGCGCTCGAGCGCTTAGGGTTAGATGCCGACCTCTTGGATCTGCGCACCTTGTCGCCGTGGGACAAACAGGCGACACTCGCGTCGGTGCGCAAGACCCATCGCTGCTTGATCGTGCATGAAGATACTCTCACGGCGGGATTCGGTGCGGAGATCGCGGCCGTGCTTGCGCGGGAAGCGTTCTTCGATCTCGATGCGCCCATCGAGCGTCTCGCCATGCCGGATGTACCGAGTCCGCATAGTCCCGTGCTGCTCGATGCGGTGCTGCCGAGCGTTGCGGGCATCGCCGCAACCATGAGCGGCTTGGTGAGCCTCTGAGCACGGGTCAAATCGACGTCGTCGCCCCTGCGAACGAGGAGGGTACGAAGGCCACGGTGCTGCGTTGGTGCAAGGCCGCCGGCGACGCCGTCCGCAAGGACGAGCCCTTGCTGGAGCTCGAGACCGACAAGGTCACCGTCGAGATTGCTTCGCCGGCCACCGGCAGGCTCGCCGAGATCCTGAAGCAGCCGGCCGAGGAAGTCGAACCGGGTCAGATTCTCGCGCGCGTGCGCATCGCAGAGTCGAGCGATGCGGGTGCGACGGACGCGAAGCGTACCGCCGCGGCGGCCGCGCAGCCGGCGGCGGCGCAAGATACCGGCGAGATGCTGAGCCCCGCCGTACGGCGGCTCCTCGGCGAGCACGCGCTCTCCGCGAGCGAGCTCAAGGGCAGCGGCCGCAACGGCCGCATCACGGTGCAAGACGTCGAGCGTCACGTCGGCCAGAAACCCGTTGCGGCCGCACCGTCGGGCGCCTTGCCGGGCGGCGATGCGGACACCACCGCGAAAATGCGCCGGCCTCCGGGCGTCGCGGCTCTCGTCGCGGGCGGCCGTCGTGTCCCGCACAGCGCGGTGCGCCGGCGCGTGGCCGAGCACATGGCGCGCAGTCTCGCGCAGGCGCCGCACGTGACCACTCTGTTCGAGGCGGACCTGAGCCGCGTGCAGGCGCATCGCGCGCGCCATGCAGCCGAGTACGAGCGCCAAGGCATCCGCTTGACGCTCACGGCTTATTTCGTGGCCGCCTGCGCACGCGCGTTGATCGCACATCCGTCCGTGAACGCGACGTACCACGAGGATGCGCTCGAGCTGCATGCGGATGCGAACGTCGGCGTCGGCACGGCGTTGGGTGATGAGGGCCTCATCGTGCCGGTGATCCACCAGGCGCAACACTTGAGTCTCGCGCAGCTGGCGGCGCGCCTCGGTCAACTCGTGGGAGCTGCACGCGCCGGGCGGCTGGCGCCGCAAGACGTGCGCGGCGGCACCTTCACCATCTCCAATCACGGCGTCGGCGGGAGCTTGCTGGCGGCGCCCATCGTCATCAATCAGCCGCAGGTTGCGATCCTCGGCGTGGGCAAGGTCGAACGCCGGGTGTGCGTCGTGGGAGTGCCCGGCGTGGGAGCGCCGGACGGGGAGTCCATTGGAGTGCGCACGATGTGCTATCTCACGCTCACCATCGACCATCGCGCGATCGATGCCTTTCAGGCGAATGGCTTTCTCGAGCACGTCGTCAAGACGCTCGAGGAATGGAGCGCGGACTAGCCGGGACTTCCCTCGCTTACGGCGGGAGCAGCCCACCCGTATCCGCCGGATAATTCGCCGCAGCACGCCCTCTAGCCTTTGCGTCGAAATAGGCACGTACCCACTTAAAACGCTCGCTGGTCTTGGCGAGGCCAACGGTATCAGCGATCGTCCCGAGGCTGATGGTTTCGCCGCGGGCGCCCCAGTTCCCCTCGGGAACTTCATCGATGATCACGAGCACGTTGGCGCCCTGATCCGAAGCGCCCGGGGTGCCCACGATATGGATGATCGCTGCGTTGACCGCGACGTGCACTTCGGTCTTGTGAGTCTTGTTCATGTACCCCTCGGGCACGGAGACGCGGATCAGGAACTTGCCGGGCGGCGCCACGTAGGTGGCGTCGGTGCGTCCGCCGACCCACCAGTCTGCCGCGGCGACCTCCGTGAACAGAACCGTGGCGAAGGCGAGGCCTCCATGCGTCTTGGCCCCGCCCTCCATCGTCAACAGAACATCCGTCAGTCGCTGAGCGAGCGCGGCCTTGCGCTCCCCCGGGAGCGCTCCGTGCGGGTAATAGACCTGAAGTATCGGCATTTGAGGGTCTCCTGGATTTGGCGAAGCTATGCTGCCGTCTCGACGATGAGCACATCCGTTTCCTGGGCGCCGGTGCGGAACGGAATGCGTTCCGCGCCCCAGATGCCGGTACTGTCCCGGCGGCCGAGCGTGGTCCCATCGCAAGCCATTTCACCTTCCAGGACGAACGCGTAAACCCCATGCAGGGTCGAGGTGGGTACGTAATCGAGAGTCATGGCCGCATCGCTGACCAGGCGCGACACCTTCACGTCCTGCGATATGCGCAGCGCTCCGTCGACATTTCCAACCAGCGTGACCAGCTTGTTGCGGTTCGCCAATGCGTCGAAGTGGCTGCGAACGTACGTAGGCGGCAGCAGTAGTTGGTCGGGCATGATCCAGAGATAAATGGCATGCATATCCTCATTCTTTAGGTTCAACTCGCAATGCTTACCACCCGACCCGGCCGAGAATGCGTAGTAGTCCCCTTGCGTCAGCTGATCGATGTTGCCCACGGTGTTGACGTGCGTCAGCTGGCCCTGCAACACGAATGCGCAAATGATGAAGTTGTGATGCCGATGTATGTTGTAACCGCATCCGGGGCCGCTGAAGGTTTCATCGCCGAACACACGCACCCGCCCGAAATTGGCGCGACCCGTTTGATAGGGCCCGAAATTGAAGCTCGAGTGACGGGTTACGACCGCCTCGGGATGGCCGCCGATATAGGACGAGCTCTCGCCGGTCGAGAGGAGTTTGTTATAGCCGCGCTCACCGGCACGTAAAACGAAGTTGCTGTTCATGATCATTCCTTCTGTGAGCGCGTCAGGCTGAGACGCGCGGCGTCGGCTCGCCGGCCGCGTACGGGATCTCGACCATTTCGAAGCGCTGTTTCGGCGTACCGCAATCGGGGCACACCCACTCCTCGGGGATGTCCGCCCAGCGGGTGCCGGGAGCGATTCCGTGCTCGGGGAGCCCCAAGACCTCGTCATAGAGGAAGCCGCATCCAAGGCACATGAATCGTTTGAGGTGCTCGTCGACCATTCTGCTCTCCCAAGGGTTAACTCTAGTAGCGCGTGACGCATTTATATCATGCGTCACGCGCTACCTCAACTTATTTTGCTACAATTGGTTTTCGATCGACCCAAAAGATCGGTGAGGTGCTGTATGAAGCCGGATGCGAATCTCGTCAATGTCATCGAGGTGCACAGCCTGCGCGAGCAAGTAGTCGGCAGGGTCCGCGCGGAGATCGTGTCGGGGCAAGTGGGCCCTGGCGCCATCTATACGGTGCCTGGTCTGGCGGGCGAGTTGGGGATTTCCACCACTCCGGTACGTGAGGCGTTATTGGAGCTGAGCCGGGCGGGTCTCGTCACGCCCATGCGAAATCGCGGCTTCAGGGTCGAGCCGACCACGCTCGAGGATGTGGAGAATGTCTTTTCCCTGCGTGTGCTGCTCGAGCGGCACGCGTTGGTCACCTTGGCGGAGCGGCGCTTGTCGGATACCGAGCCGCTCGTCGTGCTGGCAGATGCGGTGGGCGACGCCGTCAAGCGTAACGATGTAACCGCGTACCTCGAAGCCGACCGCGGGTTTCATGAGGCGCTCGTGGCGCGTGTCAACAATCCTCGGCTCACCAGAATGATCATGACGCTGCGCAGCGACATGCGCCTCTATGGCATCGATACGAAGGAGGGGCGTGAGCGCCAGCGCGCCTCCGTGCGTGAGCACTTCCAGATGATCGAATATG
>Ga0302314_10006612_pt1 | contig 20957 bp, 15 predicted proteins | sample III_Palsa_N2_3_FD_200533 | JGI IMG/M metagenome (GOLD analysis project Ga0302314, IMG submission 200533) | Peat permafrost microbial communities from Stordalen Mire near Abisko, Sweden - III_Palsa_N2_3 | ecosystem: Environmental > Terrestrial > Soil > Palsa > Peat permafrost | place: Sweden... | reverse complement strand
AATCCATCAGCGGCACATAGCCGGTCGCGAGCAGACGCCGGTCCACCGAACAGAAGTCGGTCATCATCCGGTTGTGGGCGGTGGCCGCCGCATAGGCCAACTCGACGTCATCGCCGTATTCGAGCTGGAAATTGCCCAGGCAGAAGGTGGTGAAGACCAGCTGGCTGGCGAAACCCAGATAGTCGATGGCGCGCGGCCGGTCGGCCGGGAGGAAGGCGCCCAGCGCCGCCTGGTTCTTGCGCAGCAGGATATTTTCCTCGGCCCCGGCGCGGAATTCCGGGTCCTGATGCTGGCAGCGCGCCGCCTCGGCCCAGCCGGCCGGCTTGCCCAGCTTGTGATGGTAGATCGGCAGGGCGTGGTAGCGGGCCAGGGTCCTGGCGTCGAAATAGGGATCGAGACAGTCCGGCAACTCCATCAGGTGGGAGTCGGCGTCGTGAATGATCTGGTCCTGCACATAGGCCACGGGGCTGTCCTCCAGTTCTCTTCTTCTTTGCCCCAGGATACGGCCAGCGACCGTGCCGTATCAACCGGCGCGAATGAAGCGACCTTCCCAGGTGAGGGCGCCGGTCGCCTTGGCCGGACCGGCGGCCTTCAGGCCGGGTGCGGCGCTTAGCTGCGTCGGGACGCCGGCGGGGCTGCGCACCTGGGCGACAAAGCCGTCGCCGTCGCGCTCCAGCCTCACCTCGACATCGCCGCGCGCCGTCGGGACCGTCCCCTCGGCATGGTCGAGACCGGCGAGGTCCGGCGCGACCAGGATCTCGGCGAACCCCGGCTGGCCGGGCGAGACGCCCAGCATGCGCCGCGAGAGCTGATAGGTCGGCGAGGCGGAAAACCCGTGACAGAGGCTGGCGGTCGGCTCGAAGCTTTCCCAAAGCGTGGTGGCGCCCCGCGCCAGCATCGGCCCGAACCGCTCGCGCATCAGGCGCAGCGCGTCGCCGAACCGGCCATGCCGACCCAGCGCGTCATAGACGAAGTGGCTGTAAAAGGTGTTGGCCAGGACCACGCCATTTTCCGGCTCCAGCGCCTGGCCGCGCGGCGCGATCGGCGGGCCCGGGGTGAAGGTCAGCCGCCCGGAATCAGTGATGCGGTCCAGCGCCCGCCGGATGCGCGCGGCCGGCGCCTCGCCCCAGAGCGCCATGGCGGCGTTGGCGTGCTGCGACATGCGCAGATCCCGCGCGCCCGTCACCGGATCGACGATATCGACATAGGCCCCGCGCCGCTCATCCCAGTGGCGCGCGTCCAGGGCGCGGCCGATGGAATTGGCCCGCGCCGTGCAACGCTCGGCGGCCCGCTCCCAGCCCAGCGCCCGCGCCAGTCGGGCCGCAACGCGGAAGGACCCGGCGAGCTGGGCGTTCAGGGCGCCGGCCTCGCCTTCGCGGCCGACCCCGGCCCAGTCCATGAAGTGCCAATAGGGCATGTCGGCGACCAGGCCGGACGGGCCGATCAGCCGCTCGAACCAGGCCAGGGCCTTCAGGATCGAGGGAAAGATGGCCTCGATGGTCTCCAGGTCGCCGGTGTACTCCAGGTGGTCGCCGGCGGTGAGGATCCATTGCAAGGTCCAGTCGGGTATCAGAAGTCCGTTGGTGCGGTGGTCGCCGGGCGCGAACATCTGGGTCAGGCCGTCCGGCCGCTGGCTCTCCGCAACCTGCGCCAGGTACTTGGCGTTCAGCGGCGCCACGCAGGGACCGAAGGCGGCGTGGCCGACCAGGTTCTCCACCGTCACGTCGCCCAGCCACTGGCGCTGCTCGCGGCTGGGGCAGTCCTCCCAGGCGTCGTGCATGCACTGGTGCAGAGTGTAGGCGCCGGTCGCCCAGAGCTGGTTGAGGAAATCGTCCGAGGACCGGAAGCGCCCGCGTTCCTCGACCGGATAGTTGGCAAGGTTGGCGCCGAGACCGCGAATGACCAGCCCTTCGGGCGCGTTGCGGATGGTCAGCTGCATCCAGCGGATGGCGCACCACTCGAACCGCTCGAAGGTCTGCACGCCGGCCCGGGCGCGATAGCGGCAGAGATGGGCGTCGGAGCCCAGCCAGGGCTTGGGCTTGATCCGGGCATCGGGGGCGGGGCCACCGTCGCGCCACTCGCCGGGCAGGCTTTCGGCGCAGGCGATCTCGACGATCTCGCCGCCACGCGCCTCGATTTCGATGCGCGGCCGCCCAGTCATGATGCGCCCGAAGTCGAGCAGGATGGAGACGTCGCGGCCAGGCGCGGTGCGCACCACCGCCGCGCCACCCTCCAGCTTCAGCAGGTCATCGGGCTGGCTCACCGCCCCGTCCGGCGCCTCGGCCAGCGCCTCCTCATAAGACCGGCGCCAGAAATCGAGTTCGGGCTCGGGTGTGAGGCCCTTGATCCACACGATGCGTTTGGCCGGCTCGAGACGTTCCTCCAGCATGGCGATGCCGCGCGGCAGCAGGGTCGGGAAGGGCCGCTGCATCAGCCCGCCATAGGTCGCCTCCGGGCCGCCGCCGCCCGCTGCCAGATGCCGCGCCTCGTCCCATTCCGCGTCATCGAACGAGGCCAAAAGCCACGCCTCGTCCAGCTTCTCTCCGTCCAGGTCCTCGATGAAGCCGAGCGAATGGTTCGACTGGGGCACCTCCTGCGTCCACGCCTCCGACTGGACGCAGCGCCACCCGTTCTCGCTGTTCAGCGGGATCTTGCGCCCGGCGGCCTCGACCGCCCCGTCCATCCAGAGACCGCCATCGCCGAAGGTCGGCTGCCACATGCCCTTGACCGTTTCATAGAAGGCCGTGTCGGTCCCGTAGGTGTGCACCAACACGGCGACGACATTGCGCCCGGCCGTCAGCGCGTCCGTGAGGTCGTAGTCGTCATAGCGCTGATAGAGCGGGCTCGACCGCACCGGCCCGCGGCCGATCCGCTGGCCGTTGACATAGAGGACGTAGCGCCCATCGACCGTGATCGAGATCGGCGCGGCGGTCGGCGCCGCCGGCAGGTCGATGGTCTTGCGGAAGAAGAACCAACGGTTCTTCTCGAACGGCCGCCCCGCGTGGCCCAGATAGACGCGCCGACCGCCGGTGGCGTCGATCTCCTGGCGCGGCGTCCAGACGAAGGGCGGCCTCAGCATCTGCGTCATGAAAACTCCCCGTGGCCGCGCGCTCTTGGAACCGCCGCGCTCGCCGGATGATCGATTTTGATCTCGTGTGAGCAATCGACGCCCAAATCAAGCGTCAATCGCGGCTGCCTACATCACCGCGCCGATCAGCCAGGGTACGAATTCGGCGCCGCCATAGCCAAGGGCCTCGCTCTTGCTATGGCGGCCGGAGGCGACCTCGAGCAGATAGTTGAGAATCTCTTCGCCCTTGCCCGGAATCGTCGCGTTGCCGGTGGCGATGCCGCCGCAATCGATGTCGATGTCCTCGCTCATCCGCGCATAGACCTCGGTGTTGGACGAGAGCTTGATCGAGGGCGAGGGCTTGCAGCCGAAGGCCGAGCCGCGGCCAGTGGTGAAGGCGATCATATTGGCGCCCGAGGCCACCTGGCCGGTCGCCGAGCAAGGGTCGAAGCCGGGCGAATCCATAAAGACCAGCCCGCGCGTCCGCAGCGGCTCGGCGTATTCGATCACGTCGACAAGTGGCGAGGAGCCGCTCTTGGCCACGGCGCCCAGCGACTTTTCCAAAATGGTCGTCAGGCCGCCGGCCTTGTTGCCCGGCGAGGGATTGTTGTTCATCTCCGCGCCATGGACGTGCGTGTAGTGCTCCCACCAGTCCAGCCGGGCGCGCAGGCGGGCCGAGACCTCGGTCGAGGTGGCCCGCGCATAAAGCAGGTGCTCGGCGCCGTAGATTTCCGGGGTCTCGGAGAGGATCACCGTCGCGCCGAGCGCCGTCAGCCGGTCGCAAGCGTCACCGAGCGCCGGATTTGAGGTGACGCCGGACCAGCCGTCGGAGCCGCCGCACTGCAGGCCGAGTACGATCTCGCTGGCCGGGACTTCTGTCCTTTGGTGTGCGTTGGCCAGCGGCAGCATCTCCTTAAGCCGTTCAAGGCCTTGCTCGACCGCCTTTCGCGTGCCGCCGACGTCCTGGATGGTGAAGGCCTGGAAGTCGTCGCGGCCGGCCAGGCCATAGTCCTTGGCGAAACGGCCGGTCTGGATCACCTCGCAGCCGAGCCCGACCAGCATCATGGCGCCGAAGTTCGGGTTGGCCGCGGTGCCCCAGAGCGTCCGGCGCAGCATGTCGAATCCCTCGCCGTCTCCGGCCATGCCGCAGCCGGAGGTATGGGTGATGGGGATGACCCCATCGACGTTCGGATAGTCGTCCAGCAGGCCCGAGCGGTCGGCCGCCTCGGCGATCAGCCGCGCCACCGTCGCCGAGCAGTTCACCGAGGTCAGCACCCCGACATAGTTGCGCACGCCCACCCGGCCATCGGCGCGGCGGAAACCCATGAAATGCCGCGGCGGCTCCTGGCGCGGTGTGGGGTGCGCGACCTCGGCCGCCAGGCGCAGGTCGGAAACGTCGAGGTTCTGCACATGCACGTGGGCCCCGGCGAGAATGTCGCGCGTGGCGACGCCGATCGCCTGGCCGTATTTCAACACCGGCGCCCCGGCAGGGATGAGGCGGGTAGCGATCTTGTGCCCGAAGGGAACGGCCTCGAGACTGCGGAGACCTTCGCTGCGCACCTCGACCCCGGCAGGGATTCGGGCGGCGGCGACCACGACATTGTCGTTCGGATGCAGGCGGATCACGCTCGCCGCCGCCTCGGTCGCCACGTCCGACATCTCGCTGTCTCCGTCTGAATTCGCCGCTCAGTGTGGGCCGGGGTTGCGCCCAGTTCAACGCGGTGATCGTTGCTGATCGATAGTGATCCGCGTTGACCCCGAACCGCCCGCCGCTAGAAGTCGCCCATGGCCGCCGTTCCGCCCCAGCGATCCCTGACCACCCGGGCCGGCCGGACGCTCACCTTCAGCGCCTTCGGCTTCGGCGCCGCGCCCATCGGCAATATGAACCGGGTGCTGGGCGAGGCGGAAGCCGCGGCGACTGTGCGCCGGGCCTGGGCGCTCGGCCTGCGCTATTTCGACACCGCACCCCTCTATGGCCACGGCCTCTCCGAGCAAAGGGTCGGTGCGGCGTTGCGCGGCGAACCCCGAGGCTCCTTCCTGCTCTCCACCAAGGTCGGCCGCTTGCTCGAACCCTGCGCGCCGGGCGAGGAGGACAGCGGCATCTATCAAGGCGTGCCGCAGGTCCGCATCGCCTACGACTATTCCTATGACGGGGTGATGCGCGCGCACGAAGCCAGCCTGAAGCGCCTGGGCCTCGGCCGCGTCGACATCCTCTATGTCCACGACATCGACGTCATGACCCACGGCTCGGCCGAGGCCGCCGAGGCGCGCACCCGCGAGCTGATCGACCGGGGCGGCTGGCGGGCCCTGGACCAGCTGCGCGCCGCCGGCGACGTGGCGGCCGTCGGCGCGGGCGTCAACGAGTGGGAGCCCTGCGCCCGGCTGCTCGAACTGGCCGATCCCGACATCTTCCTGCTCGCCGGCCGCTACACCCTGCTGGAGCAGGAGGCGCTGACCACGCTGCTGCCAGCTTGCGCCAAGCGCGGCGTCGGGGTCGTGGTTGGTGGTCCGTTCAACAGCGGCGTCCTGGCCACCGGGCCCATCCCCGGCGCGGTCTACAACTACGCGCCGGCGCCGGAGGCCATCCTGCGCCGGACGGCGGAGATCGAAGCCATCTGCACCCGCCATGGCGTGAAGCTGCCGCAAGCCGCCCTGGCCTTCCCGCTCGGCCATCCGGCCGTGGTCTCGGTCATTCCGGGCGGCCAGACCCCGGACCAGGTGGCGCAGAACCTCGCCTTGCTGAACGCGCCGATCCCGGACACCCTCTGGGCCGACCTGAAGACCGCCGGGCTGATGCGCCCGGACGCCCCGACGCCGGAGGCCGCAAGCTGATGCTCAAAGGCATAGACCCCGTGCTCGGGCCCGAGCTGCTCGCCATCCTGCGCGCCATGGGCCATGGCGACGAGATCGTGGTGGCCGACGCCAACTTCCCGTCCGCCGCCAACGCCAGACGTCTGGTCCGCGCAGACGGGATTGACGCGGTGCGGATGGTCCGCGCCATCGCCAGCCTCATGCCGCTGGACGATTTCGTCCCGGCCGCGGCCTTCCGCATGGCCGTGGTGGATGCGCCGGACGAGGTCCCGCCGATCGTCGCCGACTTCGCCAGGGCCCTGGCTCATGGCGGCTACGCCGGCCCGATCGAGCCGGTAGAGCGCCACCAATTCTACGCCCGCGCCCGCGAGGCCTTCGCCATCGTCGCCAGCGGCGAGAGCCGGCTCTACGGCAATCTGATCCTGAAAAAAGGCGTGGTGCGGCCGGCTCCCTGACATGCGCATCGATGCCCATCAGCACTTCTGGCGCCTGGCGCGCGGCGACTATGGCTGGCTCACCGCCGACCTCGCCGCCATCCATCGCGACTATGAGCCGGCCGACCTGACGCCGCTCCTCAAGTCGGGCGGCATCGAGCGTACGGTGCTGGTCCAGGCCGCGCCGAGCGATGCCGAGACTGACTTTCTGCTACGCTTGGCCGAGACGACGGATTTTGTCGCCGGCGTCGTCGGCTGGGCCGATTTCGAGGCCGAGGACGCCGCTCACCGCATCGCGGCCCTGGCGGCGCGTGAGAAGCTGGTCGGCCTTCGCCCGATGATCCAGGACATTCCCGACCCGCGCTGGATGCTGAACGAGGCGATAGAGCCGGCCATCGAGGCCATGGTCGAAGAGGGCCTGACCTTCGACGCCCTGGTCAAACCGCAGCACCTGCCGATCCTCATCGAATTCGCCGTTCGCCATCCCGGCCTCGACATCGTCATCGACCATGCCGCCAAGCCGGACATCGCCGCCGGCGCCTTTGACGATTGGGCTCGCGACCTGCGCGCCCTCGCCGCCGGGACCCGCCTGGTCTGCAAGCTTTCGGGCCTCGCCACCGAGGCCGCACCCGGCTGGTCGGTCGAGACGCTGCGCCCCTATGTCGAGGTGCTGGTCCAGGCCTTCGGCGCCGATCGGCTGATGTGGGGCTCCGACTGGCCGGTGCTGAACCTGAACGGCGACTACGCCCGCTGGCTGGATGCGGCCGAGACCCTGCTCGCCGGTCTTTCCGAGGCCGAGCGAGACGCGATCTTCGGCGGCACGGCGAATGTCTTCTATGGATTGGATCGCGCGTGACCCTCGCCGAGATACTGCCCGACGATGCTTACACGGGCGTGCTGGCCGGCCGGCTCTGGGTCGACGGCCCCACACCCGGCCCGCGCACCATCGCCGTGCGCGAAGACGGCCTGTTCGACCTTTCCGCGCTGGCGCCCACGCTCAGCGACCTGTTCGACCTGCCCGATCCCGCCGCCGCCGTCCGCGCCCATGTCGGCGAGCGCCTCTGTTCGCTGGAGGCCGCGATCGAGGCGGGCTGGCTGCTTGCTCCCTGCGACCTGCAGGCGATCAAGGCCGCCGGCGTCACCTTCGCCGCCAGCCTGGTCGAGCGGGTGATCGAGGAGCGCGCCAAGGGCGATCCGGCCGCCGCCGCCAAGGTGCGCGAGGAGCTGAAGGGCGTCTTCGGCGACCTCGCCGCGATCAGGCCCGGCTCCCCCGAGGCGGTCACGGCCAAGGCCCTGTTGCAGCGCGAAGGCCTGTGGTCGCAATATCTGGAGGTCGGCATCGGCCCGGACGCCGAGGTCTTCACCAAGGCCCAGCCGATGTCGGCGGTCGGGTATGGCGCCGAGATCGGCCTGCACCCCAAGTCGGTCTGGAACAATCCTGAGCCGGAGATCGTGCTGGCCGCGTCCTCGCGCGGCGAGATCGTCGGCGCCAGCCTCGGCAACGACGTGAACCTGCGCGATTTCGAGGGCCGCAGCGCGCTTTTGCTCTCCAAGGCCAAGGACAACAACGCCTCCTGCGCCATCGGCCCCTTCGTCAGGCTGTTCGATGAGAGCTTCGGCCTCGACGACGTGCGCGCCGCCGAGGTCGAACTGATCGTCGAAGGCGCCGGCAACTTCCGCCTGGAGGGATCCAGCTCGATGAGTCAGATCAGCCGTGATCCGCTCGACCTGGTCGCTCAGACCCTGAACGAAAACCACCAGTATCCCGACGGGCTAATGCTCTTCCTCGGCACCCTGTTCGCCCCGACCCAGGATCGCGACGCCCCCGGCGAAGGCTTCACCCACAAGGTCGGTGACCGGGTCCTGATCCGCTCCGCCAAGCTGGGCGGCCTGGCCAACCGCGTCACCACAGCTGACGCCGCGCCGCCCTGGACCTTCGGCGCCCGCGCCCTGATGCGCTCGCTGGCGGCCAGGAATTTGATTTAGCGAGGTCGCTTCAGCGCGCTAAGCTTGGCCATGGCCCGCGTCATCCTGGTTCGTCACTGCGAGTCCGAGGCCAACCGCGCCGGGCCCGAGGGCGGCGGCTCGAACTCGCCGCTGAGCGCGCGGGGACGCACCCAGGCCGCCGCCGTGCATCGCGCCTTTCTGGCCCAGGACCTTGGCGAAGCGGTCTTGATCTCCAGCCCGCTCACCCGCGCCGCTGACACCGCGGCGGCCATTTCCGAGGCCCTGGGCGTCGATGTCGCGTTCGACGCCCGGCTGGGCGCCGGTGAGATGCAGGCGGCCCGCGACCTCGACCTGAACGATCCGGCGAGCCTCGGAATCGTCGGCGGCGAGGTGCTAGAAGCCTTCCGCGAACGGATCGACAGCGGCGTGATGACCCTAGTCGCGGTCAGCCACCGCTATCCGATCTGGGCCGTGCTCACCCGGCTCTACGGTGATCGCGGCACGGAGATCATGGACGAGCTGAACAACCTCGGGAACGGCGACAGCCTCGAACTGAGCCTTGAGGGTGGCGCGGCGGACGGCGAGCCCGTCCACCGGCCGTTGCCGCGCTGACGGCGAGGCTAGACCGCGCCGCCGGCAAGCTCCGCGGACGATCGGAGCGTCAGCGCCGTCGCCGAGGTCCCGATCGCGACCTCGCAAGGCCCCGCCGGAATGCGCCAGCCGCCGTCCGCGACCTCGTAGTTGGCCAGAAGGCGCGGCTCGGCGATGATGGTTATCCGCCTGCTCTCGCTTGGCTCCAGCATCACTCTGGCCCAGCCGAGCAGGCGCATCACCGGCTTGCTCCCGAGTTCGGTCAGGTAGAGCTGCACCGTGTCAGTCCCGGCGCGCTCGCCTGTATTGGTCACTTCGAGCGAGGCCCTGAGTCTCTCTCCGCCCTCCACGGCCAGGCCGTCATAGCCGAAGCGCGTGTAGGAAAGCCCGTGGCCGAAAGCGAACAGCGGCTTCCGGCCGGTGCGGGCGTACCAGCGATAGCCGACATCGGCGCCTTCGGGATAGGTCACGTCGAACCGGCCGCGCTCCAGTTCCGCTCCGGGCAGAGCTGGGTTGGGGATATCGGCCTCGGACTTCGGGAAGGTCAGCGGCAGGCGACCGGACGGGTTTACGTCCCCGAACAGCACAGCGGTGATGGCCTCGGCGCCGCGCGCGCCCGGATACCAGGCCTCGAGCACCGCGCGCGTGTGGTCCAGCCACGGCATGGTCACCGGCCCGCCGGTCTCCAGAACCACCACCAGGTTGCGATTGGCCTTGGCCACCGCCTCGATCAGGGCGTCCTGGCCGTGCGGCAGGGAGAGGTCGGGAACGTCGATGAACTCGGTCGTCCACTGTTCGGCGAAGATCACCGCGACGTCGCAGCGGGCGGCCAGATCGGCCGCGGCGGCGACATCCTTGCCGTCGTTGAACGAGATCGAAGCCCCCGGCGCGGCGGCCTGCAGCACCGACAGCGGCGATGACGGCAGGTACCGCTGGCGCAGGTAGGGGCCCCAGCGGCTGTTCGATTCCGGCTTGAACTCGCGCGCATAGCCGCCCCAGGGCACCACGCTGGACGAGCCGCCGCCGGCCAGAACGCCGATATCGGCGTTGAAGCCGATCACCGCGATCGAGCCGACATCGCGGGCCAACGGCAGGACGCCGTCGTTCTTCAAGAGAACGATCCCCGCCTCGGCGGCGCGCTGGGCCGCCTCCAGGTCGGCGTCGCGGTCGATGCCGCCTTCCGGAGGCTCGACATGGTCGAACAGGCCGTGCTCGAACAAGGCCCAGAGGATGCGGCGGACCATCCCGTCCAGGTGGCTGGCCGTCAGCCGACTCTCATCGATCGCCTCGCCCAGACGCTGGTAATAGAGTTCGCGGTCGAGCTCCTGGCCGCTCTGCTGGTCCAGTCCGGCCAGCGCCGAGGCCTCGGTCGAATGGCAGCCGCCCCAGTCGGACATGACGTAGCCCGGATAGGCCCAATCGCCCTTCAGCACCTGGCCGAGCAGGAATTCGTGCTCGGCGGCGTAGGTCTGGTTGATGCGGTTATAGGCGCTCATCACCGCGCCGGGGCGGCCGCGCTCGATGCCGATCTCGAAGGCCAGGAGGTCGCTTTCGCGCAGGGCCTGCTCGTCGATCTCGGCGCTCAGCACCATCCGCCCGGTCTCCTGGGCGTTGAGCGCGAAGTGCTTGATGGTGGCGACCATATGGTTGGACTGGATGCCGCGCAGGCTGGCGCCGACCAGGACGCCGCCCAGCAGCGGGTCCTCGCCCAGATATTCGAAATTGCGCCCGCAGCGCGGCTCGCGGGTCAGGTTCACCCCGCCGGCCAGCATGATGTTGAAGCCCTTGACGCGCGCCTCGGCGCCGATCATCACCCCGCCCGCCTCGACCAGCGCCTCGTCCCAGCTCGCCGCCTGGGCGAGGCCGGACGGCAGGGCGGTCGAGCCGATGCCGTCGTGCAGATTGGCGACGCCGAGACTGGCATCGGTCTGCTGCTGCACCGGGATGCCCAGCCGCTCGACGCCTTCGACAAAGCCGGCCGAGCCCATGCCGCCGGGCGGCGGCTGCGGCCGGCCGGGCGCCGAGCCGCCGATATGGCCGTTCACCATCAGGAGCTTCTCCTCCCGGGTCATCTCGGCAAGCAGCAGGTCCGCCCGCGAGTCGACGCTCAGGGCGGGGTTCATCCAGGGCATGTCGGTCAAGGCTCGCTCCCGCTTCTTTTGTCCTTGGGTCGACCTTGCCATAGACGCCGGCCCCTCGCCCAACCCCAATGCGCGACAGCCGTCACGCAATTCGGTTAGAACCGCTGTCGATGCCAAGCTTAGCCGACGTTCGCGACCTGCTCAGCGCCCACCGGCCGGCGGCCGGACCCTATGTGGTCGCGATCACCGGCAGCGTCGCGGCGGGCAAGAGCGTCTTCGCCGGCGAGCTGGCCGCCGATCTCGCCGCCCAGCCGGAGCCGTCGGCGGTGGAGATCGTCTGCACGGACGGTTTCCTGATGGACAATGCGGCGCTGGAGGCCCGCGGCCTCTCGCAGCGCAAGGGTTTTCCGGAAAGCTATGACGAGGCGGCCATGCGCGCGGCTCTGACCGCGATCCGCGGCGGGCCAGCGAGCTTTCCCGCCTATTCCCACATCACCTACGATGTCGACCCGGCCCTGGCGCGGACGCTGGAGCCGCCGGGCGTGCTGATCGTCGAGGGGCTTGGCCTGCACGACGATCATGGCGGGCTGATCGACGCGCTGATCTATCTCGACGCCGACGAGGCGGACCTCGAGGCCTGGTTCACCGAGCGGCTGATCGGCCTCTGGCGCGCCGCCGAGCATGACCCGGCCTCGTTCTACGCCCGCTTCCGTCACCTGGACGAGGCGGGGGCGCGCGGCTTCGCCAAGATGGTCTGGGAGGCGATCAACCTGCCCAATCTGCGCGACCATATCGTGCAGGCGCGGGCCCTCGCCGACATCGTCATCCGCAAGGGTCCGGACCACGCGATCGAGGCGATCAGCGGCCGCTGGGCGGTCAAGGCTTAGGGTCTACCGTCCAGTCGAAGCCCCTTGCCACCTCCCGAACCAGATCGGCGCGTAGGAAGCGATGGGTGGCCATCATGCGCGGTCGGTCCGACGCGTTCGGCGCGCCAGTGTGCAGGAGGCGAAGGTCCATCAGCCAGGCGTCGCCGGGCGCGCCGGTCAGCTCGACGACCTGAAGCGGCACATCGCCGACAGCGCCACCCGGCAGGCCCTCGCCGCCGTCGAGAGCGCCGGAGCACAGATCGGCGAAGAAGGCCTCGCGGCGCAGGGCCTTCATCACCTTGCCGGTCTTGTGGAAGCGCCCATCGTTGAGCAGCCGGTGCGAGCCGGCGATGACCAGCGTGCCGCCGCCGCCGGGACCCACCGCGTCGAGGAAGGTGAAGACCTGCACGCCGGGCGCTTCGCCGCTGGCCAGGCGCGGCACATCCAGGTGCCAGCCCGCCGGCAGGGTCCAGGTCTCGATGTTCGGCAGGGTGAAGAGCAGTTGCGGCCGCTTGTAGATGCTGCGGTCGAAAGGACGCCCTTCGAGCAGCCTATCGACGACGGCCAGCAACGCCGGCTCCTCGATCAGCGCTTCCAGTTCCGGCCGCTTGTTTCCGATCACCCTCGCGGTCTTCAGGCCCGAGGCCGGCCATTGCGGTTTCGGCCAGCGGTCGAGCCGCCAGGCGCCGTCCCACCAAAGGCCGAGCCGCTCCAGCGGGCGCAGAACCGCCTCACGCGCGGGGCGGACCCGTTCGGCGGATAGCAAGCCTTCGAGACGCAGCAAGCCTCTGCGCTCGAACTCTTCGTATTGTTGGTCGGTGAGGGTGAAGGTCTGGGTCACGGGGTCCGTCTCCTATCTGAGACGCCCCGCGGCAGATTTCCCGCCCGGGCAAGACGCCAGGACGTTCAATCTACCGCGGTACTGATTTCCCGCGGCCCACCGCGAGGCGCGGTGAACAATGGCTCATGGTCGCCGCGCCTCGCCCCGCCGTCAAGAGGCGGCGGAGCAGCCCGGCTATCGTGGCTTAGACGCGTTCGATGATGATGGCCGGGGCCATGCCGCCGGCGGCGCACATGGTGACCAGGCCGCGCTTCAGGTCGCGGCGTTCCAGCTCGTCCAGGATGGTGCCGATGGCGCCGATCGGGTGGCCCAGCGCCATGGCGCCGCCGTTCACATTGACCTTTTCGCGGTCGAGCTTGAGGTCGCGGATGAACTTTTCGGCCACGACCGAGAAGGCCTCGTTGATCTCGAAGAGGTCGATGTCGTCGATGGTCAGGCCGGCCTTTTCCAGCACCTTGCGGGCGGCCGGCACCGGGGCGTTGAGCATCAGGGTCGGACTGTCGCCCATATTGGCCATGGCCACGATGCGGGCGCGGGGCTTGAGGCCATGCTTCTTGGCGTAGGCCGGCGAGGCCATCAGCACCGCCGCGGCGCCGTCGACCACGCCCGAGGAATTGCCGGCGTGGTGCACGTGGGTGAACTTCAGGTCCGGATAGACCTGACGGATCAGGCCGGCGAAGGTTGTGCCCTTTTCGTCGATCGGGAAGTCGGCCATCGCTTCGAAGGCCGGCTTCAGCTGGCTAAGGCCTTCCAGCGTGGTCTGGGGACGCGGGAACTCTTCGTGGTCCAGCGCCAGGCTGCCGTCTTCCTTGTAGACGGCCACCAGGCTCTTGTTGAAGTGGCCGCCACGGATCGCCGCGTCGGCGCGCTGCTGGCTGACCAGAGCCAGCTCGTCCACCGCTTCGCGGGAAATGCCTTCCAAGGTGGCGATGGCGTCGGCGCACACGCCCTGGTGTGACTGAGGATGCTTGGCGCGCAGCCGCATGTTGCCGGAGTCCATCAGCATCGGGCCGGCCGAACGGTCGGCGCTGGCGGCGCTGGAGGCGGTATAGGACATCATCTCGGTGCCACCGGAGATGACCAGGTCTTCCATGCCGGACATGACCATGGCCGCGCCCAGGTTCACCGCGGTGATGCCCGAACCGCAATAGCGGTCCAGCGTCACGCCGCTGGCCTTGATGTCGTAGCCGGCGTCGAGCGCGGCCATGCGGCCGAGGTCGCCGCCCTGCTTGCCGCGCTGGCTGGAGGTGCCCCAGATGATGTCGTCGACTTCGGCGGTGTTCAGGCCATTGCGTTCGGCCAGGGCCGCCAGCACCGAGGCCGCCAGCTGTTGCGGATGGATGTCGGCCAGCGCGCCTTTGCCGACCTTGCCGATGCCGCGCGGGGTGCGGCAGGCGTCGATGATCAGGGCTTCGGACATTTGAGAACGTTCCTTTGCAAGGCGGCGGACCGTCCGTCGCGTTCAGGGTTCGTCCTCATATAGCCCTAGGGCGCGGCCTTCGGAACCGTGCCCTAGGGTAAGCCGGGAAGCGGCGTCTAGCGTGGTGAATTTGAAGTTCGCCTCTAAGTGGGTCCAAGCTCTGCGCGAACTTCAAATTCATAAACCACGCTAGGATCATTCATTTGCTAGTGTCCTTATCGAGTCCGAAGTTCGTTCGGCGCTCGCCACCGGCGATCACGAACTTCGGACTCGGGACACTAGCCGCGCGTCACGGCGGCGACCTTGTCCTTGTACTCTTCCTTCGGATCGCGGCCGAGCATGACCTTCACGCCGGCGAACAGGCTGTGTTCGTTCAGCCATATCTGGCCATCGCGGACATCGAAACGCAGCAGGGCGAGCTTGGGATCGTCCTTGCCGCCCTCGAACCAGGCTGCAACGAACTTGTTCCACAGCCGGTCGATCATCGCTCGGTCGTTGCTGACGGCAAGCTCGCCTTCGAGCGCGGCGAAGAGGTCGTGGCCCTTGGACGCGAACTGGCCGACCGCCTTATGCGAGGCGCCCAGCGCCTTGAAGAGGTCGGTCTCCTTGGAGGTGAAGAACCAGATCGGGCCGCTGTCCTTGTCGCCGTCGAGCTGGGCGGTCATCGGCTGGCCGTAGCCTTCCTCGGCGCCAGTCAGCCCGAGCATCATGGTCATGTCGGACTTGAGCGCCTTCCAGAACTTGGCTTCGATATCGGCTTGATCGGGCATGGTCGTATCCTTCTCTGAGGGGAGGGAAACGGTGCGGGCGCCGGCTTGTTCCGGTGCGGTGAAGCTCAGACGACCATGTCCGAAAACCGCGAGACTCCGCCGCCCGCCAGGGCGATCATACAATCATGGATATGGATGCAGATGCCTGCTACCGCGCGCTTTCGACGCGTGACGCGCGTTTCGACGGACGGCTTTTCGTCGGGGTCAAGACGACCGGGATCTATTGCCGGCCGATCTGCCCGGCGCGGACGCCGAAGCGGGAGAATGTGCGGTTCTTCAGCTCTGCCGCCGGGGCTCAGGCTGCGGGGTTTCGGCCCTGCCTGCGTTGCCGGCCGGAGACCTCGCCGGACAGTGGCGCCTGGCGCGGCTCGTCCAGCACCGTCTCGCGCGCGCTCAGCCTGATCGAGAACGGCGCCCTGGACGAGGCCGGGGTCGACGCCCTGGCCGAGCGGCTGGGCGTCGGCGAGCGGCAACTCAGACGGCTCTTCCAGCGCAAGTTGGGCGCCTCGCCGATCGCCGTGGCCCAGAACCGCCGAATCCACCTGGCCAAGCAGCTGATCCACGAGACCAACCTGCCGATGACCGAGGTGGCCCTGGCCTCCGGCTTCGGCAGCGTGCGGCGCTTCAACGAGACCTTCCAGCGCCTGTTCGGCCGCCCGCCGGCGTCGCTGCGCCGCTCTCGCGCCCCGGCCGACGCGGAAGGCGCCGAGGTTTCGCTGCATCTCGCCTATCGCCCGCCCTATGACTGGGAAGGCCTGCTGAACTTCCTGAAACTGCGCGCCATTCCCGGCATCGAGCGCGTCGAGGCCAACGCCTACATACGCACCATCGCGCTGAACGGCGAGCAGGGCCTGATCCGGGTCGAGCTGGCCGACCGCAACCGGCTGAAGGTCAGCGTCCGCTTCGGGCGAATGAGCGCCTTGCCGACCATCATCGCCCGGGTCCGCCGCGTCTTCGACCTGGCCGCCGATCCGGTCGCCATCGGCGCTCACCTTGCCCAAGACCCGGTGCTCGCGCCCTTGGTCGCGGCGCGGCCGGGCCTGCGCGTGCCGGGCGCCTGGGACGGGTTCGAACTGGCCGTGCGCGCCATTCTCGGCCAGCAGATCACCGTCACCGCCGCGACCGCCCTGGCCGGCAAGCTGGTCCGCGCCTATGGCCAGCCGCTGCCGGAGCCGCTGGACGGACTGACCCACACCTTCCCGACGCCGCAGACCCTGGCCGAGGCCGACATCGCCGCGCTTGGCATGCCGCGCAGTAGAGCTGCGGCGCTGAACGCCCTGGCCGCCGCCGTCGCCGCCGATCCAGCCATCTTCGGCCCCAGCCGCAGCCTCGACGCGGCGGTGGCGCAGTTGAAAGGCCTCACCGGCATCGGCGAATGGACGGCGCAGTACATCGCCATGCGCGAATTGCGCGAACCGGACGCCTTCCCCGCCGCCGACATCGGCCTGATGCGCGCCCTGGCTGACCAGACCGGCCGGCGGCCCACCCCGGCCGAACTGCTGGCCCGCGCCGAACGCTGGCGCCCCTGGCGCGCCTATGCCGCCCTCCACCTCTGGGCCGGCGACGCCCAGGCGGAGGCGGAACGGAAGCGGGCGGCTTAGCGCACCTCGAACCGCCAGGCGCCAGAGCCGATCTCGGCGTTGAGGCGGCCGCCTTCGCGCGCGACGGCGCCGGCGAACGGCTGGCCGTCCTCGAACAGCGCCTGACCTGAGCGCGCCGGCAGGACCAAGCGGCCGGTCGTGTTCGGCGGCAGGGTTATATCGAGGCTGAAGCGGCCATCGGGGGCTCGGCGCCAGGCGGTCGCGATCGGGCCCTTGGCGGACACGTATCGCCCGCCGCCATGATCGATCCGCGCATCGTCGATCGGGCGCACCTCGACCACGTCGAATCCCGGCGCCGCCGCGGCGATGCCGGCCAGGCGGCGATAGAGGAAGCCGGTGATCGCGCCATAGGCATAGTGGTTGAAGGAGTTCATCGAGACGTCGCCGGTGTCGCCGTTCCAGCGCTCCCACATCGAGGTCGCCCCCTTGGAGACCATGTAGCCCCAGGAGGGGAATTCGGTCTGTAGTAAGAGGCCGATGGCGACGTCCTCGCGGCCGTTGTCGGCCAGGGCGTCGAGGATATAGGGCGTCCCGAGGAAACCGGTCGAAAGCTTGCCACCGCGCTTGGCGATGTCTGCGGCCAGCCGCTCGACCGAGGCCGCGCGCAGCGGCTCGGGAACCAGCCCAAAACGCAGGCCCAGCACATGGCTGGTCTGGCTGTCGTTGCCGACACCGCCGTCGGCGCGGACGAATTCATCCACGAACGCCTTACGAATAGTCTCGCGCAGCGCCGTATAGCGCGCCGCCTCCTCGGTTCGGCCGGTCGCCGCGGCCATCTCGGCCATCAGCGCTGCGTCATAGGCCCAGAAGGCGGTGCCGATCAGGTCCTTGGGCGAAGTCGGATCGCCCGGCTTGACCGCATCGACCGCCAGCCAGTCGCCATAGTCGACGCCGCGCTTGTTGCGCCAGATGTGGTCGGGATTGTTGGCGCCGATCCAGGCCAGCCAGCGCTCCATGGCGTCCCAGTTCTCGTCGATGACGCCGGTGTCGGCGTACTTCCGATAGAGGGTCCAGGGCAGGATGACGCCGGCGTCCGCCCAGCCGGGCGAGCCGTCCCAGCGCAGCTCGTATGGCGTGACGTCCGGAAAGCCGCCGGTGCGCCGCTGCGCCACCCGCACGTCGCCGAGGAAGCGGCGGGTGAAGGCGTCGACATCCATGGTGTAGGAGGCCGCGTCCCAGAACACCTGGGCGTCGCCCATCCAGCCCAACCGCTCGTCGCGCTGCGGGCAGTCGGTGGGCACGCCGAAGAGGTTCGACCTCTGGCTCCAGACGCTGTTGCGCCAGACCTGGGCCAGCATCGGATCGGCGATGTCGAGCGAGCCGGTCATGGCGCAATCGCTGTGCGCCGCCACGCCCTCGAGCGCGTCCGGGCTCGGAGTTCCGGGAAAGCCGGTGACCTCGACATAGCGGAAGCCGTGATAGGTGAAACGCGGCTCGAAGGTCTCGGGGCCGCCGGTTCCGGCCAGGATGAAAGTGTCTGTGGCCTTGGCGCCGCGCAGGTTCTCGACACTGATCCGCCCGTCCTCAGCCAGGATTTCGGCGAAACGCAGCTTGATCGTGGTCCCGGCGGAGCCTTGCGCGTGCAGCCTCGCCCAGCCGGCGAAGTTCTGCCCGAAATCGAAGACAAAGACGCCGGGATCGGTCTCTGTCACCGCCTTGGCGCGCAGGGTTTCGGTCGGCCGGATCGGCGGCGAGACCTGGGCCGCCAGCGGCAGATCCAGGGTCTCGGGCAGGACAACAGGCGCCCAGTCGCTGTCGTCGAACGCCACGTCGGCCCAGCCGGCCACCTCGCGGCGCGCGTCATAGACTTCGCCGTCATAGATCTCGCTCGACACAATGGCCGAGGGCGCGGTGCGCCAGGCCTCGTCGGTCGAGATCGTCTCGCGGCTGCCGTCGGCATAGGTCAGTTCGAGCTGGGCTCGTAGCCGGTTGGGTGGGGCTCCGAAGACGCCGCGCTCGTTCTTCCAGCCGAAAGCGCTGCCGTACCAGCCGTCGCCGAGCAGGGCCCCGATCAGGGTCTCGCCCGGCCCGACCAGATCGGTGACGTCGTACACCTGGTAGAGGCCGCGGCGGCGGAAGTCGGTGGATTCCGGCGCGAGCCGCGCATCGCCGACACGGCGGTCATTCAGGCTGATCTCATAGGCGCCAAGGGCGGTGACATAGAGCCGGGCGGCGGCGACCGGGGCGGCCGCTTCGAACCGCCGCCGCATGAGCGCGGCCGGCAGCGGCGTCTTGCCGTCGTCGCCCTCCGGCGTGGGCGCGGCGATCCAGGCGGCGATCCAATCGTCCGTCGAGAGCAGGCCCATCTCGAACCAGGACGCGGCGCTTTTGGTTGGCTCGCCGCCGAAGTCCAGCCAGATGCTCACTCGCCAGACGCATCGCTGGCGCGAGGTGAGCTCCGGCCCGTTGTAGACGACATCGAGGCTGCGCGATGAGACGACGCGGCCGCTGTCCCAGAGCCAGTCGCCATCGGCGAGCGCGGCGTCATCGACCGCGACCTGAACGCGGTAGGCGGCCTGGCGCAGGTCGCGGCCCTCGCTTGCGATGGTCCAGGAGAAGCGCGGCCGGCGGTTTTCAAGGCCGAGCGGCCGGTCGATATGGTCGACGCGCAGATCGGCAACGCCCGCCATCTCCCTAGATGACTTCCAGATAATCGCGGTCCGGCAGCGCCGGAAAGGGGGCGGTCGGCAGGGTCTGGTACCAGAAGGCGACAGAGGCGATGTCGTCCTGCAGCGGCAGGTAGCGACGGTCGGTGTCGGTGCGCCAGCCGAGGGCCTGGATGGTCACCCGCAGATCCGTCTCGAACCGCACCGGGTCCGGAATGTGCCAGCGGTACATGCCGAACCGCTGCTGGCTTTTGTAGAGCCCGTCGGGTCGGATCACCTGCGGCAGGCCGGCGTAGGGCGTGGTGAACTCGACATAGGCCGGGGTGATCGACCGGTCGCGGGCGATGGAGCCGACATCGAAATTATAGGCGCCGCAGAAATAGTCCTCGGTGCCGGTGCCGCAGATGGTCGGGAACTCTGTGTCCCCGTCCATGAAGAACTTGATCTCGCCCTCGCCCCACCAGCCGGAATTGTTCACCCCCCAGGCCATGTAGGTGCCGACATAGTGGCCCTGGCCCTTCACCCCATCGAGCAGGGTGTAAACCTCCTTGTACGGAAGGGGGTTGGTGCGCCGGAACTGAGCGTGGAAATAGCTGACGTCCTCGGGGACTTCGGTCAGGGCGTAGTTGATCTGGTAATAGACGTAGATCGCCTCGTCCGAGAGATTGGTCATGGTCATCCGCGCCCGCTTGCGGAACGGCATTTCCCAGTAGCAGTTGAAGGCGCGGCCGGGATTGACGCAGACCGGCAGCGACGTGACCTGGGCGAAACTCTCCCAGCCGCAGGCGAAGAAGTCGCCCGCCGGGCACTCGATCGAGGGCTGCTCCTGCTCGTCCCAATAGGCGCGCAGGATGGTGTGGCGCCACTTGCCGCGCGCCAGGGTCATCCAGATCGACTGGATCGCGCCCGACCCCTCGATATCGGCCAGGGTGAAGGTCTCCCCCGGCGGGATGATCACATAGGGCGAGACCTTCCAGCCCTGGCCCAGCCCGCGCGCGGCGTTGGCGGCCGGGCCGTCGGTGGACATGCCGCCCATGCCCTTTTCGCCGCTGAAATTCTCCGGGCTGATGGAGCGCGACCTGGCGTGGCTGAGGCGCGACAGATTGCCCAGGTTGACGCCCAGGCCTGAATATTCGGTCATACTCTTCCCCTATTTCACTCTAACGCTCAGCTTGCCTTGGCTGGCTTGGGCCGCTCCAGGCCCTGGCTTACCGTGAGTTTCCACGGATAGTGGTCGCCCTCGCCACCGGCGCCAATCGCCTGCATGTGGTTGGTCACCGCCTTGCGCCACGCGGGCTTGTTGTTGGCGGTGGTCATGTGCGGCGTCTTGGAATGGTGGAAGGTGACGTCGCCTCTGCTGATCGGACAGACCACCATGCCTTTCACATCGACCTCGCAGTGGATCAGATCGCTCTGCACGCCCTCGACCTGGGTGTGCGGCAGGACGCCCAGTTTGTGGCCGCGGTCGATGAAGTGCATGCAGCCATTGTCCGCGTCGACATCCTGCAGCGGAATCCAGCCGGTGATGCCCTTGTCGTCGAGATTGCGGCCCCAATAGGCCTCGTCCTGGTGCCAGTCGGTCGGCACGCTCTTGCCGGGCGGCTTGCCGAGGAACTGGTCGTACCAGAAGGCCAGATCCTTGCCCAAGAGCGCTCCGCCGAACGCCACCAGCCACTTGCGATAGGGCTGCTCGCGGATGTCCTTCCAGACGAAGGAGGGTGAGGACTGCACGATGCGAAACGAGCGGTCATCGAGGCTCTCCTTGGCGTCCCAGGCCCAGTCCTTGGCCAGGCGGTCCTTCTCTTCCAGGATGCGGTCGCAGAAGCTCTCCAGCATGTCGAGCTCGGCTGCCGGGATGGCGTCCTCCACCACCAGCCAGCCGTGCTCGTTGAAGAAGGCGATCTGCTCGGGCGAGGCGACCG